>Ga0315915_1000760_pt1 | contig 35549 bp, 19 predicted proteins | sample MpolbnodulesMG_FD_207738 | JGI IMG/M metagenome (GOLD analysis project Ga0315915, IMG submission 207738) | Medicago polymorpha root nodule microbial communities from Los Angeles, California, United States - branched nodules | ecosystem: Host-associated > Plants > Roots > Nodule | place: USA...
TGGCGCTTTTACTTTTTGTGTGGCTTGTGTGGTGTAAGCAATGTGTGTCAACATGTCTTTTAGTGGATATATGTTTGAGTTTCAAAATGATTGGAGGGAAAATTTGAAATTAAAAAAGTGTTATCATATATGTTTGAAAAGTGTTATCTGAGGATACATAACATTTATTTATATGAAAATGTGTAGTTTCGATTTTATTATGTCCCTCAATGCAAATTGTAAGTTGATTTTTTATTAATGGCGCTTTTACTTTTTGTGTGGCTTGTGTGGTGTAAGCAATGTGTGTCAACATGTCTTTTAGTGGATATATGTTTGAGTTTCAAAATGATTGGAGGGAAAATTTGAAATTTGAAAAGTGTTATCATATATGTTTGATTGAGTTTCAAAATGATGGAGGAAAAAAATTAGAATAAAATCATTAGTTGCCTACCTCTCAAAGAAGTCACACTAACGTATATTAGCAATTTAAACCATGCCAAATTTGAGTAGATATTGTGTAAAGAAACCAAGAAAATATCAACAATATTTAACTAATCAACAAAAGAACATGCATGCTTAATAATGGAGAAAAAAACTTATATAGGTTGAAAACAAAGCTCCAAGAAGTATAATCAAATTAAAAATGCATCAAGATTAAGATTAAGATATATTTGATTGGTGGTCTAAAAAATGAGGCATGCTTGTATATTATTAAGATTAAGATTATTAAGATTAAGATTACGATTAATATATGTGTGTGTGCGCGCATGCATGTGTGTGTGAGAAACATGATCAACTGACACCGTGGTGTCAAAGATAATATATGACATCGATGATAATTCTTTATTGTATAACTGTATTACAAAATTGACTGTTAGATTAAAGGATAGGGTTAAATAAGTTTTTCGCCCCTATAAATATTGTGAATTTTGATTTTAGTCCCTAAAAATTTAAACTGAATGTTTTCATCATCACAAAAAAATTTATTTTGTTTTTGGTCCCTAATGAATATAATTTTGACATGTTTTTGAATTTTTTGAACACAATAAGAATATAAAAAGGTTGAACTTAATATAGATACAATTTGAACATAAAAGAGTTATAATCTTGATATTTACATGAACATAAATTGGACTTTAAGGACAAAAAAGAAAATAAACTTTTTTATGAGGATGAAAACATTTAGTTTAATTTTTTAGGGACGAAAATCAAAATTCGCTATATTTATAGGGAAGAAAAACTTATTTAACCCTAAAAGATATTAGAGCATAGATCATGTGTACAAAATTTTACATTAATCGGAAGCCATTTGATATGTCAATTAGATAAATCGAAATTAACATGCAATAGAAATATCCAAATTGTCCTTCATTCACTTTATAACACCTACTTGAGGGCTTAATTGCTTTTAAAAAGAAACAAATTTACTTCTTATTTCTTCAAATGTGCTTTCAAGATACTTACAAAAATCTTCGTACATATATTATTCTCTAATATGTAACAACATGAACATATATAAAGAATGAATTGATTAATTAAAATAAAAATTATTATAGCTTACTATAATAATTTACTAGACTTTCAACCCGTGCGATGCACGGGTCCTATTAATCGTAATGAAGACCAATAAGTAATATTTGACCCGTGAGATGCACAAATCTATCGATAAACACCAATAAAATTATTAGAGATACATTAACAACAACAAAAGAAGAAAAATAAGTAATATTTTACCAAATTTTAATTTTTAGTTTTAAAGGATTTGAAAACATAATTTATTAAACTTATTTGCTTGCTTTTGATAACAAAAAAGTAAAATAAGTAGAACTATAACTCACTTTAGAGGAAACACATTTATTCAATTATGCATGATCACAATTGATATGATAAAAAATGAATTGTTTGAAAAGAAAAAAAACTGACAGTGAGAAATATCAAATATAAGTTAATAAAGAAAACTCAAAGTGAATGCCGCTGATGTTCTTAAAAAGATAAAAAAAAAAAAAAAAAAAAAAAAGGCATCCACTAATTCACATGATTCACTCTAAAGTGAATATCAAATCCATAAGAATCAAGCTTCAAAACAAAACATACTTAATTAAAACCTATCCTGCAAACATTGCAACTACAAATTTGGATCCAAAATTGTGATTGAATCCAAACTTTTAACAGATCATTTTTCCTACTAATTTGCTTGTTGAAGTCTGTCCAGAATCAGTCACAGCCGCATCATCCTCGTTGTTTGAATCACCTCATTCAATAGTCTCCTAAATCATTATTTTATACACAACTTAGTGAATTACTATTTCTAACAAACTTATTACATCAAAGAAGTCAAAGTAAAAACATATATGTATATACCAGTACATTAGTATCAGCCATTTGACTCAAATCATTAACACATTGAGCATCCTCATCATCATTTCCATGACTGTGTAATTAGCTTAGTCTATAAAATGCAAAAGTTGTTGAAATAAATCAATATTTTATGCATGAATAACAATTATTGAAATAAATAATATTTTAATTGTTGAAAAATAATTAGCTTAATCAATATAATGACAGTGTCTCATGCGTTCATAGACCAACCAAATTGTTTATCCCTTTACAATTTAAAGTATCATTATTTATCACATGAAAAACAATTAAAATTATTGTAAAAATAGCATAGTAGTAGACATGAATGCCTTTATTTCATTGAATGAGTGGAACATAGTATTGATTCAATATCTTGTAATCAATGTCTAAAAAAACAAACAAACAAAAAGAATCTCATGTGACTTTTCATGCTAAATGAAACCAAGTAAAATCAGAGATCAATGGTTGTATAGAAAGGTAAAGTGTAAAGAGAAATTGCTGCAGAAAATACACTAAAAATTGGCTTAACGTTTTAAAATAAATAGACGGTTTTCAAAGATTGAAGAAGAAAAGTTATTAGAATTACCAACACCAAGTGAAGGGATGAGAGTTTAGAGGGCATCGACGTTGGGTGTTGCAGCAACCACGGCGGATCTGAAGGTATATTAGACGCATTCCATATCTATAGTGAAAACAACCTTCAAACGATGCTTGGAGCATACATGATGTTGGGATCCTTTTTTTTTTGTTTGAGGGAGGAATAGAAATTTGCGATGGTGAATGACAGAGAGATAGATAAAGAGCTTCTTAACAAAGATCAAAAATTACATGAGAAATGAAGCAATAAAGAGAGATAGAGAGCTTACTAACTAATTAATCCAAATGTTGTGTGAATAAGTTGTGGAAACCTGGTAACATGAGAGAGATAGAGAGTTTACCAATTAGGTATGTACATAAAGGATGATGATTGGGTAGTTTGAACCTATATATTCATTGGAGAAAGGTATATCAAAGGTCATGATAAATTCTTGTGGGTATAGTGATTAGTTGGGAGATATGATCGCATTAAATACTAACAAAGGAGGAAAAATTTGAAGTGTTTAGGACTGACTGTCAGCTTAGCCGATTTAGCTTTTATGATAAGAGATACCTATTCATCAGTAAACGGTTTATACCACATACATGAACATGTCAATAGTATAATCACCATGTGCTATCAAGGAACATTAATTAATCCAACCAAGGATCCACATAGCTCATCTTGGGGTCAATTGACCCCACTTCTCTTTGAAAAATAAACCAATAATTTGATATTTTAATGTATTGACTTCCCTTCAAATATTTCTTTGACCCCACATATTTAGAAATTACACTACAAACAAACTAATACTGGTGAATAAACTGATATCATATTATATTTGTTGACTTATGCAATACGTTTTGAAAAAAATGGATGGTCTTTCGTGTGTGTTGTCTTAGGAATAAAGATTGGTTTATAACTTTAAAAATAAATAATTGGTCTTTCTTTGAAAGAAGTTGAAGTGGTAGACGATGCACACCACACCAGCAGTAGAAAGGAATAAACGCTTCTGATTCCTCCCTACTCTGTGTGTGTTCATGTTTCAACTTTAAATTAAGAGACTCTTGAAGGTGCAACCATTCTTTTTTTGTTGCAATTTATTGAAATTGAGTGAAGAAACATTAATCCATATAAATTGTTCCTCTTATTCATATTATTGAAGGTGCTTATATTATAATCAAGTAATAAATTAGTGTTATATTATTTTTTAATATGCTAGAAATGGAAAAATATTTTGAAACATAACCAACATTAGAGTCTCAAGAAGTAGAAAATACATCAACTAAAGAATCAAAGCCATTCTTAAAAATAAGATTCCTAAAAATTAGAAGTTGATTTGCAAAGAATGAAATGTGCAACTCTAAAGAAGATTGATTTTTGAAATATTGTCCGGTAATATAGATAGTGATATTTTTAGTAATATTGAAAATGAAGAAAAAAAAATTGCGACATTTTGAAAAATATGAAACACCCATAGAGCGATTCCAATTCTTCAATTTTAAGGTATCTTAAAATTTTGAATGTACAATGATATAATTTTTTAAATCTCCAATTTATTTTAATAATCATGTGATAATTTTATCACTTGCATTTACATATTATATAAATACTTATCATAAATGGACCTCAACCTCACTTATTAAAATTTCTGGATCCGTTGTTGAATTAATCACAAGATTAACTCTTCAATTGGTAGAGGAAGGTCTTAATAATTTGGAGTTTGGCTATAAGATAAGTAAAATATGACTAAAAAATCTCTCACTCGATGTTCAAATTTAAGTTTTTCCACAAAAGTTCATTAAACACTTGAACACAATCACTTTGATAAATAATATGAATATGCAGAATAGAGTTGAAGGAAGTAGTTGAAATGTTGAATGATGTAGTTTGGTTGGAGGTGATTTTACTAGTAGGCTCAAGCGACTGTGAAATTGAACTCTTACTTCATAAAAGTTATGACATACGATAGTATAAGAAGGTGAATGTTGATATCATGTCAAGTTATTTCAAGCCAACTATTTTTTTGCGATTAGCAAATACTCGATAATTCTAATGCATCAAGGATGAGACATTTCATAAAACCATAATCCAGGAAGAAAAAAACAAACTTATAAGACAAATTCTAAGACACAGAACACACAAACTTTGACAGAAAATCATAAACCGTTGAAATTTCACTTTTTGTTTATTCTGTTTCCGCAAAAGGTACATGACTCAAGTAAAGGCATCTAAGCCTTAGTTCTCTTATTCATAATTTTCATTATTATTATCATTATCATTATTATTGATTGGTGTCAAATTTAAGCTGCAGCTCTGTGTTCAGACTCGCGAGGTGGAACTAGAAATTTGAAGGGACTGTTGTTCTTGAGCTGCCTTGCCTCATTCCTGTCCATGTTGAATGTAGCTGCAAGTACATCCACCGGCATACCACTTAGAGTTGATGATGTCCCTGCAAGCCTTGCAATCGCAGCATTATCATTGGTCTTGAATGACACATACTGGAACCTGTCGCTCATTGATTTTGCAGCTACAGCAAAGTTTTGTGGTACTATCAACACGCGACCGGCTTCAAGTTCACCATCAAACACAGTGTTGCCATTGCAGTTCACTACTTGTAACCGTGCACGTCCCCTCAATGCGTATATTGCGCTGTTTGCATTCAGATTGTAGTGTGGCACAAACATAGCATTCTGTATGAACATTGTATTGAGTTAGCTATAACTTTCCAACATTTCTAGTAATGTTGAACTTTAATTAAAAGAAAAACCAAAAACATACCCTGTGGAGAGTTCCATGTTCAGCGCTTAGTCTGAGCCACCTGAGAGCTGGGAGGTCAAAGCTGGTGACAGTTTTGATTCTACCAGCTTCAGGGTTGTAGATGTCAGGTGATGAAGATGAGCCAATGTTCTGGCGAAGTCTAGAGGTGCAAATTGTTTCCTCAAGACCGTTGCTTCTTTCACATTTTTGGCCTCGGCGGCAGGGGCGCTCTTCCTCTTCCCCTCTTATGCTTTTCTGATAATGTGGCCGCCTCCACTCGTCCTCTTCATCTTCATCTTCCTCTATTATGCTGCCTCCTTGGTGACGTGATTGCCTCTCTGGTGGGGTAACGAAGCTGAGGCCACCTTTCACTTTGACAATGGCTCCCTTCTCCTCATCTTCATTCCTGCCTTGAAGTCTGTCAACTATATGCCTGTTCACGTTCAATGCATCTTCCAAGAAATCCCTCTTGAAGCCACTGAAAATGTTGTTGCCGTCACTTTCTTGTTCTTCCCTTCCCCTCATTTGTTGTTGCTGGTATCGTAGAAATTCTTGTTCTTGGTTCCCAGCAAGATAGAATCTCTGTCAAACATTGTCAGTCAAAATCAAACAATTCCAATCTCTGCTGTTAATGTAATAGTGCTAGGACTTGGACATCATTTAGCATATTAATTATACCATCTAATATATTTATGTGTAAAGTTAACTATGCTCACTCACCCTAGGCACCTCGTCAAGTTGATTTTGGAAGCTGCCGGTGTCAATAAGAGAAACGGCAATGACTGGAGTGTCCTGGTCATTGTACATCCAAAATACAGTACCGGTAGGAACTGCAATGAGATCACCCTCTCTGAAGCGGTTAACCTTTTGGTGACTGTCTCTGAACCTACGTCCTTCTCCTTGTTCAGATTCCCTGATCCTGCGGCTCTCTCTTTGTTCAGATTCCTGTGGCTCCTCAAAAGTCTCAGGACAACCCGGGAATACCATGCCAAAATATCCACTACCTGTAATTGGTATAGTATAAAATACTCACTTCTATGTGACCAATATTGTCACTAATATATGCATGCATGTAATGTAAGTAAAGATATTGGAAGAATATCAAAGTAACTGACCTTGTTGGATGAAAATTTCTTGAGGAGCATTGGAGTAGAATGGTCTGCGAAGAGCATTACGTTGAAGGGTACAACGAGAGAGGGCCACACCTGCACACCGGAACTGCCTGTTGTTTGGGTTCCATGTCTCAATAAGTCCACCTTCGGACTCTATACGGTTATCAGGTTCGAGTGCATTCAGCTGCTCTAGCTGACACTCATTTTGTTGAGGCTGCTGCTTTTGATGAGGCTGATGCTCTCTAATAGCAAAACAGCCACTGAAAAGTAGAAAACAAAGTGAAAGAGATAGTGCAAGAAGCTTAGCCATGATGACAGATATTGGAGGAATGTTGTTTGTGATGAGGAGAACCTCAATTAGAACCGGTAATTTATAGGGAAGTGAGGATGGTGAAGGATGGACACGTCAAAGAAGGTGGGGTGGTGAGCATTAGACATTCTTCAGCTTGCATGGCTATGGAAGCCTTGTGTGTTACACATATGCTCTGAGCAGGTGTCTTCATCATCTCCATAACCAAACAAAGAGCATGATTGTCTGCATTGCAATTCTTGCCTAGGTGCTATTAGCTGGAATCGATGGTGGGGGGACCATGGCTTTATTTCTTGTCTTCCATGCTTCTTTCTTATAAATTATGCAGTGCATGCAAAGATTTATGAAGAAAGATTTCCAATTAGCTACTTCATTTAACAGTCACGGTCGGTTACCAAATTAATTAATGCTTAAAATTCAAGTGTTACTTCATAGTGTTTGAAAAACATTATTATCAATTTCTTAATAGTACCTTACAAATGTGAAATTTTCGTCAACCAGTTGTTTACTGAGAAGTACATCTTGCTTTTTCATCAAAAATGAGAGTTTACTCAAAAGAAGCCAAATCCTATGAACTTTTTCATCTAATGTAACAATACCTTTTGAATGATCAAATTAAAGGTTTCTTTTAAGTAAGGTCTCGGGTTCAAACCTTATGGATAGGAAAAATGTGGTTGGAAGGAGAGACTCCACTAAAAGTGGTCAGTCAGATTCTCCAACAGAGATTAGTTATCGACAAAGTTGGTGGATACTTCACACAATAACATAGTTATAAAAATAAATTAATTTTTTATATATACTAAACTAAAACTTTTATGATTTTTTCAGGTTGTAATTTTTTTTATCATTTGTAGGTTTATGCATGTGCGTGACACTAGTTACAAAGACTTGGTCCGTGACCCATACTGATTAACTTGGCTCTTTAAATATGATATGATATGATGATTCAGGTCATGGCATATTTTTTTCTGCCATCCTCCCCCCAATTCTTCTCATAAATAAACAGTAAAGTAGTGAGAAATGGATGACAAGGGTAAAAAAATCAATGAATAAGAATGCAACTGCTGCAGAGTATTATGGCTGGTATACCATGCAATGCAACATGTAGTTACAATGACTGTTAATTTGGTTATCCGGTTTGCGGACCCCCTGTAATCTGTTTCTGTTGCCGCGTGCGTTTGTGCATCTTGCACAGTCTCGACGAGATAAAATTTTGCTGTTTCTAAAAAAAAAATACTAATGTGAATAAAGTTACTTTTACGAAAGCCCCTATAAACTCCAGCCAATGCTTCAGTCAGTAATTAGTGAGACCACAAATATTTTGGAGACCTCTGCCACCATCAGCATCCTGACTAGCCCTCACTTCTTCACAAGATTTTGTACCGATAAATCCAGCAAACTTGGCAACAGTCAAGTTTTTCAATGCAACATCAAGTGAAATGTGAAGGATCGCAATAAGGGAGCCGTCTTACTAGAACCCGCCATGAATATCATATTGAAGTGTTACTTCGTAGTGTTTGGAAGCATGGTAGTGACTAGTGTCAGTCACTACAGCCAGATATCTGCTTAAGAGCAGCAAGTTCTTTCAGAAACATATGGTTCTCACTTCACTTTGATTTTTCGCTTGATGTTAATTTTAATTTAGTTAAAACAAGTTATATCTCCACAGCTCATGTTGATTTTACTTAATTATTTAAATTTGAGCTCCTTACTTATACTTGTGATAATAATTTATTGACTGATTAATGTATAATCAATTTCATTGGTTGATGAATACTATTTTGTCTTAATCCTACAGTTTCTAAGGGAAGCTAACTATATTAAATTAAAATTTGGTAGAATGGTAAACAAATGTTCATTAAATTAAAATTTGGTAGAATTGTAAACAAATGTTCAATAATTGTTCAAGTTAGAATATGACCAATATTTCTTACTTCAAGAGTATTGTTAACCATTTGCCAAGTCCTATATATTTCCTTCACCAAAGTGTGTGGTAGAATATGACCAGTTTTTTATCATCCAAAAACGGGTCAGTTTTATTTTTTTTATAATAATCATGGCTCGTAAATTATGAAAACAAGATAAGACGGTACAGAGTTTATTGTTTTTAGAACACGATCAAGTTAGGGTAAGGATCCTCTACCTTCAAAGTCACTTACTTTTCTTTCTACCTCTCTCTTGTCTCTCGTTTTCTTTCTCATATTTTCCCTCCATGTCCTCCATATTTTTTCAATTTCTCTCAATTTTAAGTCTAAAACCGCCCAAAATTACAGAATCCAAATCCATCAAATTGATGCCTATAGAACATCGTACTTCAGGGAATATAACAGTACTCCATGCACTAAACGTGACTCATTTATCTGAAGAAGGGGATCAAAATGAGAGTATTTTTAAGGAAAAGACCACATTAACATTATGATGAACTACAATAATCTCACAAGGATTAATTATCACAATCCTCGGGATATAATCACCCTTATAGAAGGAACTATAGGTTATAAATATTACACGCCTACACAATATGGACAGCAACAAAATATAAAGCAAGAAGAAACAATGAAACACACAACCTTCGCTTTTCTCATTCGGTATTAGTCTTGAGGCTAGGTTCAACATTCTTCTCTTTCGTGCTATCCACTATTTTGGTTTCAACATGACTAACCCCCTCGGATGCATCGACAACGACTTCACGAGTGTTTGACTTTTGAGGCAGCTTTCGATCAAGACTCTGAGCAGCTTCTGACAGCTCTTCGGACTCATCACCTTCACGCCTTTCACTGGGGTTTTGAACAGCTTCCACTTCATGCCTTTCGGTGGGGTTTTGAACAGCTTCCGCATCATGCCCTGCAGTGTCAACACTTTGTGCCTCTGAATTTTGAGAAGCTTCCAACTCCTCATACTTAGAAACCAACTGCTGCAGCTCATCATTGAGATATAAAGCCTCAAAAAGTGTCTCTTCGTCATTTGCGGTGCTTTCCACAATCTCCTTGATAAGAAAGAGTGATTGCTTGCACTTATCCAGCAGACTCAAAGTTAAATCTTCCTACAATCACACAAAAATATTGTACTTTCTATTACGAAAAAAAATATTATTGCAGTGCATTTATTAGATATTTGGATCTTTAATTATTTGATCAGGGATTCAACAATTTCTTAAATAGATCTCAATTATCTCTATATTAATCTCCACTGCTGCATTCAAAGGTACCTTGATTTCCCAAAAAAAAAAAATTTATTATCAAATTTGTTTCAGTATAAGAATGGTATCCTTGCATGGAAAAGCAGTTAATTTAGAATCTGGCAAGAAACATCATGAAGTAGTAAACAAAACAACAATTTATTGTTCCGGTGTTGCTAGCCGCATTTCTTTAATTTCAAAAAAGTTTACCTTTAAAAGTTTTGGCTCTGCCTCAGAATTTAATATGCTAGAGAGCAATTCAAGACTGTTTCGAGCAACCACAAGATGCTCTTTCTTCTCTTCAGCTGATGCTGGTTGGTGATCAGAAAAGAAAGCTGCCGAGTCATCCAGAGCAAGAGCATGTAGCCCTGCTTCTGGAACTGGGTATCTTTCAGGGGGATCTAAAGGATGTTGATAAGCACTTGACTCTGAGGCATACGGAATAGGTGGTGAATTTCCTGTCGTCATGTCAAGTGATTCACCCTTTCCTTTCAAACTCTGTAATCAATGAGAAAAAAATGTATGATTCAAATTAATAGCGGAGAGAAAAGGAGCACAAGACTACGTCATGGAAAAATAAAAAATAGAAGGAGTCATATTTGGAAGAGGAGAAAATAAATAAGAACATGATATTCACATCAAAACCAACATTCTGTAGAAAGATATCCCAAGGTCACCTGGTAAATGATATTTTTACATAGTAGACTTCTGCGGACAATCTCTTAGGTCGATGATACTTGCTTCTTTTAAGCTTTTAATACACCTCCTCGATGAAATTTTCTTATCCAAATTTCAATCAAGTTTTTCTTGGGACCTATGTTATTTGAATTATTTGGGAGAGAAAATAAATGGTATAGAGTTGTGAAGAGAAAGTGAAATGGTGTATAAAATGCAAATTCATCTAGACATATCCTAAGACAGGCTTGGAAGCCAAAGTTGGAAATCTTACTGTGCAAAAAATTCAGTGCAGATACCTTGAATCCATAATAAAAGTAATGAAGAAATAGATAAATTAAATCATAGTATTCGACCTAGGTAGACTAAATCAAAATACGTCAGCATATTTTGCGACTAACATTGCCTTTTAAGATTAAAAGTAATTTTATTTCTCAAAAAAACAAACCATTAAAAGAAAATTGACTGCGTGGTCATAAAACCAGCAATGAAAACATGTTCGGTGTTAATGAGATGAAAATGTGACAACAGAATAGTAGTTATACAAGACATGACAGAATTAGGAATAAAAGATAGTTGGGTCTTATTGTGGTTTGGGCATGTGTTGAGCAGACCTTGGTAAATATGACAGATCAAGATGGAAGATAGCTCAATAATTAGAGGTAATGATCAAGCAAAATAATAAGCTAACCCATCAAGAAAGAACTGAGTTTTAATGATCTAAATCACAGAACAAGATCCATGACAGGACAGGACATAAAGACATCATTTAATCCGTATAAACAATCCCACTTAATGGGAAAGGTTTTGATTGTTATTGGTGTCGTTGTTGATGTCATAAAACGAAAAATGCCATACGGTACAGAATCTCAAACAGTAATGTCATGGTGAATACATACAAGAAAATTTAAGAGCAATAAAAATTTGTTGTTATATCAGTTTAAGACAGATAGAAATCCCGGTATGAAGTTTTATTGGATGAAGGATAGCCTAATAACTAGATAGATATAAAGGAAAAAAAAAAGTTTAAACAAAACCATTGAAATGGACTTAGATATATATAGCTACTATCGGTACTTGGTCTATGAAATCTACAAGACAAAATCATAATGGAAATGCAATTTCTTGTGTTTCATCTTGTTTAAACTTATTTAACTGAATTAATTTCAACGTCCTTAATAAGGGTAGCCTAAGCCTAAAGATGCAAAATAAGATTGCCTAAAATAGACCCATAATTGGTCCAACCCTGACCTCTATAAATAGAACACCCTCTCATCATAGTTCTAACTAATAACCTACTAAGATGAACTCTATATTTCACCCCTTAAGTTTGATCACAACTCACATACTTAGATATAGCTCTATTATTGATCAGCATATAATAAAAGCTAGATAAATGCTAGCAACACGCTTTATAAACACGTTCTATCATATTGTATCCTATTACTTGAAAGTTGAAATTTTTATATGTTGAACAATAATTTTGTGAGACCCATTTGAATTTTAACCAATGAAAGAAAAGAAACTATGTGTGTGAGTGTATCCTCTACATCCTCATAAACCTAACATATTGTAACACGGACACTTCTAATTGAAAGTGTGTCAGGTTTCGACACAAATCAGTGTCAGACAAAAGCACACCAACACATTTGATTACATTTAATTAATTATGAGTGAAAAAAGAAAGAGAAAGAAAGAAACTAACCATGTAAGTCTGGCTGAAAACAGGAAGATAAGCAATATCATGAGACTCACCCCAAGCCCTAATCAACTGAAAAGCCCTTCTTCTATTACCACTATCAACCTGATTATTCTCAATCAATCTAACCATATCATCAAGAACCTTCTCAGAAGCAATTTCAGAAAACACTTTATCACAATTCATAGCACAAGTTTCCAACAAATCAAGACTATGTTTCTGAACAACAGGACTCTTATGATTAATCTTCCTCTTAATAGCTTTCACTATTTCAGAACCGTTAAACTGTTCGGCGTTAATAAGGCCGCAGATTCTGAGATTCATACCCCAATTAGGTTCAGATAAAGTTTCCGATGTTGCTTCGTCGACCATTTTGGATTCAGGGGTTGGCGTTTGGAGAATTTCTTTCATTTTGTCGCTTACGATTCGGCTCATGTTGGCGCTGCTGGTTTTGAGCCTCTCGCCGAATTGAGCTAGCTTTGATTTATCCATGGATGGAGTCAGAAAGTGAGGAACCCTAGATCGGATTAGTGTAGTCAGACAGATTTCTGACCATTTATTCTTCTACTACTTTTTTATTCATCGTCGTCGAGATAGGAATAGGATCAATTTTTTTTTTTTTTTTTTGTCTCGGGTTCTTAGATGAAGAACTTCACACATGATCAAAATTATTTTATCTAACAATTGGAATCTTAGTTTTTTCTTTTTTTAATAATTTGTCGTTTGGTAGAGTTTTATTAATTACTTAAACTCAATTACTTAATTTGAATATCAACACTAAAATAAGACTCCGTTTGACGACAAATTTGAAATATAAATTCCTTAAAAAAATGCAAAATAAGATAATAATAAGTAGAATGCTAACAAATGTCTTAAAATATTGATTAAAATTTTAAAATAAGTAGGTTTACATTAAAAAATAGTAGCAACCATTTTATTTCTAAATAAGTAAATTCTAAAATAAAGTTGTAGCAAATATGAAATACATGTATAATTTTATTTCTTTCAAAAAAAATATGTATAATTTTATTCCTAGATAACTTAAAACAAACTCAACCATATAACATCGTAAAAAACAAACCATTCATTATTCAATATGCACTTGCTTGCCTCAAATTTTTTTTTTCCTTTCAATATGTACTTGCTTAAATTTGAATCAAGTGTGACATGTTTTTTAATTAAAAAATATTATTCATCAACGACTTGCGCTTAAATCTTGTTGTCACGGGCTACATGTCTAAAATAATATATTTTTTTCTTGCCAATGTTTAAAATAATCCGATTATCTATCAACTTTTTTTCTTAAATGGATTATCTACCAACTTTGACACACCATGATTTTTATTATTTTTGACATCATATGCATTTTTTGTTGTTATTGAAAGCTGATATCATCATATGCTATAAAATATTCATTTATTTCCCAAAATACACAATAAATCTGCAACTGCAACCGTATTAAAATCATTAAGGACCCACAAACTTAACCTTGTTTATGATTTTTCTTAGTTTCATAAAAATTTATTTCTCTATGGTAGCTGAAAGGGACCCTCTTCCTCAGGCTTTCCAGGTGTCTTTGTTGAGAAGGGAAAGACAGCCATGAATGAAGGGAAAGCCCTTCACTAGTTACCATTGGAATTCACAAAAGAATCAATTTTTATTGATCTCGATCTGTTTCTCATAACCATGCATACAGGTATGCAAATGCAATTCTTCATAGTTTCTATTTTTGCTTAAAAAATACTTTTTTTTTTTTTTTATCTTTCTTTCATTTTTTTATGGATTTCTCAGGTGCCCTTTTTCTGTTTTTGACTTATTTGGTTTGTTTCTGGAGTTTGTGTGAATTTTGAGGAATTTAAAAAAAAAAAAAATTGTACCTTTTACCATGTTGTTTGAAACTCTTTGTGTATGGTTTGTTGATTGGTCATAGAAAAATGTTAACTTTCTATTTTGTTGGTAGAAAAAAAAATGGAAAAGTTGTAAAAAAAAAGGTGGTAATTTGTTTTTTTTTTTCCTTTCTTTTTTTGAGAGTTGGAGTATTTTTTTTATTAAAATGTATGGTTTTTGAAAATGAAGAATTATGTGTAAAAGTTGAATTAGGGTCATTTGAGTTGAAATTTGACATTGTTGTCTTCCCAATTTCTCATGATCATTTTACTGGAAAATTATGAAAACCAAATTTTGTTTCTCCTTCTATGAACTGCATGCATTATTTTCATCAGCTATTACATTTGATCTCTTTTAGTGAAGTATTGTTAACCTCTTTGTAATTTTGTATTAATCTGTTTTACCTTGAAGCAATATCTGTATGCCTTTCATTTTTGTTTCCGTTTGTTTCATGCTAGTTTATTAGTGTGATTTGCTTTAGAATGACATTCAAATGCTTATGTATTATAATGTATAGTTTCTGATCTATGTTATTGCATGAACACAAATATGTGGTGTTAATAGTTACAACATTTATCAATAATAGAGCTTAGTTTAGTGTAATTTAGTTTAACCAGTAATTGTTGTTGGGGAGTCGGATCAGAACTGGAAGCAGATAATAAGTTAGGCTAAAATTCAAGGATCACCTTTGCCCTTAAACTATAGACCATTTGCAAAAAAACTTGTATGCGGTTCAAGACATAGCAATTCGACTCCTTGAACTCCTCGCAAGGGTTATCCACATTTTTTGTTTAGTTTAGGGAATCAAGTTGCTTAGTTTTGAGCCACAGGGAGTTTTTCTGCAATTAACCTAAGCTGGCACATGTCATGTCCAATTTAGCCAAAAATAAACAAAATTTTATATTATATATCAGCTTAACTCTTAGTAATTGTTACAAAACAATTCCTTTTCAATTTCTCTGTTGTTTTTATAATATTAGTTTCTTATGTGGTCTTACCAAAGCAGGTCAAATGGATCTAACTTCAGCGAAATGTGTCCTCAACAGTATTTCTCGATTCATTCATCTAGTTTCTTGCCAAGCAGTTAAGCCTATGCCCCTTCAGAAGAACTGTAATAATATGGTTGCCGCGTTGAGGTGTTTAAAACCAGTCCTTGACGATGTTGTGGATTACAAAATCCCTTTAGATGAAAATCCGTATAGAGAATGTGATGAATTGGATATACAGGTTAATGAAGCTAGGGAGTTCGTTGAGAAATGGAGCTCAAAGTCGAGCAGGATCCATAGTGTAAGCTGTTAGTTATTCATACTCAAACGTATAAATTACTCTGCAACTATTATTTCAAACTTTTAGGATATTCTGCTTCTTTGTTGGCATTTGAACAAGGTTGAAAGGAAACAACAAATTGCCAATGCCTCTCTTCTCTAGGGAGATTGATTGTGACCTCTTTTAACTGTTTTGTTGGGGTTATGGTATTTTCAGGTTCTTCAAAGTGGGGAGTTGTTAATAAAGTTACAGAGCACTTCAGTTAGAATATGTCACATAATTTATAGATCCTCAAAGTCGACTTCATCTGCCTCGGTTTTGGATAATCTTCAGGTATGTGACATATGTCCAAAGTTTGTAATTACTTGTTTCCTGTCTTAGAATTTGGGTTGAGCCTAACTCAACCCTACCAAACCGGCTTGTGAAGTAAAGAGTGTCACTCTTTTTGAACTCATTTCAGGCCTTATCTTATCTCTATTCATTGTGTGGGACTTGGATTTTATCCAATATACTCCCTCACTCCCAATACCATTAGACTTGTGTGGATATAAATGGTGAGTGACCCGATGAATAGACTCGGATACCATCTTAGAATTTTGGTTGGGCCTAAATTAACCCTTTAAAACTAGCTTGTAAGGTGAAGACGGTCCACCATTTATATAAACACATCTGCAGGCTATATCTCATCCAATATGAGGCCATCCTGATCATTATTCTCCAATCCTTCGTCTCTCAAAGCAAAAGGACGAAGATAAATCATACTGCTGTATTTGGCGGGAATATTTATTCTCAGTTATTTGGTGTCATGTTGATCAATTAAGTTGTGATACTAATTGCTAGCAACTTTTTCAGCACCATATACAGGAACTTCAGTCTCTGGAGAAAGAATCAGCTTCAGTCTATATAGAAGAAGCACTGAGAAATCAAAAGAATAATACTAAACCTTGCTATGAACGTCTAGGGGAAATTATAGGGCTTCTTAAATTGACATCAAACCAGGAGCTTTTGAAAGAAAGTATTGCTGTGGAAAAGGAAAGGTTGAATGCGGAAGTCAACAAAACAAAAGAGGAGTTGGATAAAATTAACCAAATTGTGAATCTTGTGTGCAGCTTACGTGATTATGTGATGAAAACTAAATGCCCTGAAGTCAAAAGTGGTGTCTCAGTCCCACCATACTTTCGATGCCCTTTATCGCTCGAACTCATGTTGGATCCTGTTATTGTGGCTTCAGGTCAAACATACGAGAGGCAATCCATCCAAATGTGGCTTGATCATGGGCTGAATATTTGTCCCAAGACTCACCAGAGACTAACTCATGCAAATCTTATTCCCAATTATACTGTTAAAGCTATGATTGCAAATTGGTGTGAAGAAAATAATGTCGAACTTCCTAGTAACTCAAACCAGAGTAATTCTACCCAGAGTTCACTCCCCTCAGATTATCTATTGCATCAAGATTTAGATCGTGTCTGTAGTTTTGGGTCTTCAAATAGTAGCAATTCCAATTCAAAATCATCTCTTCAAACTGCAAATTCATTTGGGAAGCAAAAGGGTGACGACTCTTCCAGATTAAGTGGTGAATCCAATAGATGTCAGAGTGGTGACACGGATAAGTTTGAGCAGCAATCTCTTGCTCCTTCGTGTAGTCACAGCAGAAGTGAATCATTTTCAAGTTCTATTTCTAGTACAGATTATGTACCTTCTGTTTCAAAAAAGGTGCCAGGGACATCACATAAGCATCAACATGCGCCGTTATCTGGAGAAATTACTAATAATGTGTTTCCTGCTTCTCCTGCATATAAAGAATTCGGGAATTTCCCAACTGTATCACGAGAGCAATTTGAAAGTCCTGGATTAAAAAATGCAACAATGGAGAACGAAAATAAGTACAATAACAATAATAATATTGTTATTACTAGCCATTCAAATTCAAAAAATGATGCCAGCCCTGTTTTCAACTCAGAGCATGATAAATTGACGACCGCATCTCATGTCAGTAAGTTGATCGAAGATCTACAGAGTCAATCAAATGAAACAAAAGCTGCTGCTGCTGAAGAATTGCGTCTCCTTACCAAGCATAACATGGAAAACCGTATTATTGTAGGGCAATGTGGGACTATCATGCATTTACTTCCACTGCTATCTTCAAACACAAAGATAACACAAGAGCATGCTGTGACAGCTATACTGAACTTGTCGATTAACGAACACAACAAGACTTTGATTATGGAAGCAGGAGCTATAGAGCCACTTATCCATGTTTTGAAGTCAGGAAATAACGGTGCCAAGGAAAATTCTGCTGCTACTCTATTCAGCCTCTCAGTACCAGAAAACAATAAGGCGAAAATTGGTCGTTCTGGTGCTATTAAAGCTTTGGTGGAACTTCTAGCTTCTGGAACTCTTAGGGGGAAGAAAGATGCTGCAACTGCTTTATTTAACCTATCAATATTTCACGAGAATAAAGCTCGGATAGTTCAAGCTGGAGGGGTGAAGTTTCTGGTTATGCTATTGGACCCTGCTGATGGAATGGTTGACAAGGCTGTTGCTCTTTTGGCAAACCTATCGACAATCCCAGAGGGTCGGGTAGAAATTGTACGGGAAAGGGGAATCCCCTTTTTGGTTGAACTTGTGGAATCAGGTTCTCAGAGGGGAAAGGAAAATGCTGCGTCCATTCTCTTGCAACTAAGCCTTCACAGCCGTAAGTTTTGTACCTTGATTCTTCAGGAAGGAGCTGTACCTCCCGTAGTTGCATTGTCTCAGTTTGGTACACCAAGAGCAAAGGAAAAGGTATGTGCTAATTCTCTCAGTCTTGGCAATCTATTTTGATGGCTAAATCTAGTTGCGACCTGCTATTTTTAGACCGGAGGTTAGTTGGGAGAGTTGATGGGTTCTCAAATCTTAATAGACACACAGGGCCTGTTTGCTTTTCATGTTTTCTTTTTTCATTTTCACTTCAACTAATAAACAACGAGAATATTGATCCAATATTTTCCTTATCATATTCTTTTACAATTTTTTAAAACAAATCTAGCATTTTCAGAAATTTTGAAAATGCCAACAACACATTGTTTACTTAGTTTCTGAAAATGCATTCTTTCTAACTTATCTTCCATCTTCTCTTTATCACTATTGTTCGCTGCATGAGTATTTCATCATCTTAATTCTTATTAGCAATTTAAAATGAACACAAATTTTAGAAAATGAAAATTGTAAATGTTTTAGAAAGTAATCGGCCTTATCTGCACAATGGAAGTTTTCAGTAACACACTCTTAGACTACAGAAACATTGGTGGCTAACATGTGTTGACAACATGCAGGCACAACAGCTTCTCAGTCATTTTCGTAGTCAGCGTGAAGGAGCTTCCGGGAGAGGAAAATCATGAAGATAAACAATTTTGGTCATTTTGTTTCTTTTTCTTCTATTCAGGACTATTAGATTACTTTCATCGCTATTTTTTTAAAATTCATTTTAGTCCTATCATTTATGTTGTTGTGTCAAACCTTTCATTTTTTATTTTGTTGGCTTTAATGGCTTTGTTTCTTTCTACGGGGAGAGGTCTGTTATTAAGAGAGCAGGTGAGCTATTGTTGAAGTTTTAGCTAGGCAACATGATGTAAAACTCTATTTTGTTAGAGTCAAGAGTCATAACTGATGTGGTCCCTTGTCACTTTTGTACATAGTTGTAAATATGGTATAAGATCTTGTGGTCTACCATTAATTTTTGTACCTAATTCTGCTTGAGTTTTGACCATTCTACCCAACCATGTGATCAATTCATGCTATTTGAGCATTCCATTCAACCATAAATATGGTATAGAATCTGGTGGACTTCATGAAATGGGTTTGGCCTAATGTTAAATAGATGCAACCCGTTACCACTGACAAGCTTATTTGAGATTCTTTACCCACCCTCATGCCTCTCTTAGGCCCCCCTAAAAACCCGAAAACACTCTTTCGATTTTGTATTTAGAATCCACGTACCCTTTATAACGTGCACCCACCCACCTTATGAGGGATTTTTTTAGCCACGAACAAGTTACTACGGTTTAACCGAGGTAAACTCGGTAAACTGCTCCGTCAGGATTTTTTTACATCCTGATTTTAGAACCTGAATTTGTATTGCAGATGCATTCTCTATGTATCACTCATTAGAACCTGAGTTTGTATTGCAGGTAACTATGGTTAAATCGTGGCTAATTTTTTTTGTTCATTAGATGGACACGTGCACATTATTAAGGGAATTCAAATTCTAGAATCCGAAAATGAAGGGGTGTTTTTCTGGAGGGGTGGCAGAGGCATGGAGTTGGGAAAAGAATTGCACTAAGCTTATGGGGCTGTTTGGACCCCAAACATATTGGGTGAAAATACCAATATATCATTTTGGTTGTTGCTCTTTTTGACCCCCACAAATGCGCGTAAAAGTTCAGAAGATAACTTCTGAATGTTGTTTTCCAGAATAAAGAGCAAACAAAGAGCTAAAAGAGCAACAATCTAACATTTTACAAATGTGTATTTCAGAACAATAATCAAGGTTGTGGGTATAACCATAAAATAAAATAGACTTATGATTCTTTTTTTATAAATAAAATAAAATGGGCTTATGATTCCTTTGTTATGTGGTTTTTTGGTATATCAGCCACGAATTCAATACATAGGAAACAAATACTACAAGGACAGGGATGTGCATGACTTATCACATAGTGATTGTGCATAAGTTATTTACGGATTTCATGAACCCTCTCAAAACATTGACACGGGATTTATTTATATATATTTTTTGGGTACATATTTATATAATATAATAACCACCGATAAATTGTATAAATAAATTCTTTCAAACACACCCTAAATAATCGATAGTATTTAACATTAAAGGCTAACTAGGTCAAAAAGGTACAACAAATTTTGTCCGGGAAAGCTGAAAAGCAATTCGTTGTGTTATGTTTCTATACATCCATTGAGGGAGTTTCTTTTCTCACCCTTTTCATCCGATTCAGATTTTAAAATCCAAAATGTTGTATGATGTTTTTAAAAAATATATATTATAGGATGTTGAAGAGTATTTTTAATGTGTTTTTACCCCGTTTGAATTCTACAATTCAAAAATATTATAGGACGCATGAGCGCAAAATTCAATCATTGAAAAAAAAAATCTCATTCTTTAATAGGAAAACGAAAAAATGTACCGTAATGGTTGAGCCCAAGGTACTCTCATGTAAAAATTTATTGCCATAGAGATAGTTGAGAAATGGGAAAAAGAAAAATTTCCACTATCCCATTTTTTTACCTAGCTTTTATTACTATAAGAGAAGTTAATGTCACAATATGCCATACTTTTTTTTTTTTGAAGGAATTCCATACTCTGCTTTGATGCACCTTGTTACCCAAAATTTAAGCAGATCTTAACCTTAATAATCATGTTCGAGAATATGTCCCATATTTTTCACTTTGAAAATCTTCTAAATCACTCGCTAATAAAATTTGTAGTTGAAAAACTCGACAAAGCTGATTGTTGTCCTTTGCTTTTGATAGTCCAATTTGGATATGGGATTCACCGGAATTATGAGCAATGTGAAATTACAGTCTTACCCATTTAGTGTACCTATCGTAAACCATGCCAATCAATTTCACATGTCAAGACTACAAGTGACTGGTATTAGCTTTATAGATTTTGAATGCCCAAATGAAAAACATCATGTCTCCTTTTAACGCTGTTGTGCTTTTTCTTGGTAGGGATGACAATTGAAATGACATAGTTATATAAGGCAGTACAAAATTATTCGATACTATACACACATTTAATTTAATAAAAATACTTGTAACAATTGGCAGTCGATAGTCGATACTACCTTATAAGGATGTAAATTCATATTTCTTGGTTATTTATGATGTAAATGGAGTCCCCATGGTGCTGCGGGGACAAACCTCTTAGAGACGTAAAACTAAGACAAGGTGGAGAGTATCTTGACTCGGGGACGGGGGAGTGAATTAATACCCATTTTAGGATTTGGTCCATTGATGTCCCTACATTTGAGTTTTATACTATATTTTGAGATATAGTCTATTTACATCTATACATCTGAGTTTTATTTTATATCCATAAATTTGATATATATTATACTGATTTAAAACAATTCCAACTTTAAAATTCTAAAAGTTACATGTTATTCGTTATTTTTGCATCTTGTAATAGTTTTGAGAATTATTCTTGTATGGTCGTAAGATCAAAAAGTTAATTCTATATTTTGTTTTTGGGAGTATGTGGTGTGTCCAATATAGTCACCATGTAAGACATCGTCTAGTTTTAAAGTGAAGTATTTTCTTTTAAGAAGATAAATTAGTTTATCAATATTTGACACTGTGAAAAATTGAACTTGAGATGTTGAGAGGAGCATCCACTCCAACATCTCAAGTCAACACAATCAGATCAGATCAAGTTGGTTTTCAAAGTAGAGTGAGTATTAATAAAACATGGTAGTAATATATTTAAATAAATAAATTTATGTTATGTAAAATTATATACTTTTTAAGCTATTAACTATACACGATGTGTTTTTAAATAAATGTTACGTAAATCTTTTAAAGGGCAATTTTGTCATCCATTGTAGTTCAATCCGAGCTTGAGAAATTAGTAATTAGTCTTTAGAGCTATATGTAGATGATATTTGGTTAATCCAAAAAATAAATAGAACTACATCATTAAGTACCTTATTTTGAAAATTTACTTATCTTACATAACAAATCACAAACCACAAAAGTGAAACCAGTGGACCAATTTTTAGAAGTTATTTTTGCAGCCAGGTTGAAGTCAGTGGTGAAAGGAAAAGAGTTGCATGAACTTGAAGATTTCATTAATTAGACAGCAGTTTAGTACCAGTTGTCTCCTTAAAGATAGAAGCATGTTGAATGTTGATTGCTTTATGGAACACAAAATAAACCAGCTGTCTCTGATCTGTATAATTGTTTTATGGGGTCAGAATAACAGGACTAAGTCTTAGTTGTAGTTGAGTTCCTGACTCCTTATAGTACCATCACGTAATTAACATTGGCCCACTCAAGCCCATTAATTTTTTTTGTCCTCAAACTATAAATAAAAACTCCCTCTCTGAGAATCAAATTATTAAGACACAGTACAAACAAACACTTTAATAAACTAAAAAAATTAACCGTATGTTTCCTCTTGCAATTCTAGAAAATAAATGCTGCATGTTTGATATGCCTAATGCATAAAGAAGGTGTATTAAGCAAAGAAATACAATAAGCAGATTTGATGAGCATGAGAGGTGAGACAATGCATGCATGCATATGCCTCTACAACTTTGAATTGCACAAGTTACATCATTGGATGCTGCTGGTAAGTTGTAAATAGAAAGTAACAAATTCAATGTAAAATTGTTGGGTTACGAAGGGAGTCTGATTATCATAACATATAGACTAAAAACAATACACCAAGAGAAATTGACATCGCATTTTTACTTAAACTTTAAAATATTAGATATATGATCTTTTTATTTATTTGTCATATGACTTTCATTTTTTTTAATTAAATATGAGACTTATATAACTCACACTTTACATTACAAATTTATAGATTTTCATTTTATAAATAAATAAAAAAATCATTTGTAAATTTAGTACTATATTGAATCAAATGTATGCTTTGCCCTAACATGCCAGTGCAATTGTAATCCCCTAAATTTGAAAAAAAAAATAAAAATTGATGTCCTAGAGTATTGTTGGATACAGGATACTCTATAAACAAAATTAATTTAAAATTTAAATTTATTATAACATGATTAGATATAAAAAGTAATACAATATTAAATGATTGGGTCCACAAAACTTGAAGATATAAAAAGTAATACATTATTAAAAGATTGACACGAGAGTCCATTAAAATCTTCACTGAATGTTAAAAATGAGAGAGAAGAAGAATTTAGCAAAATAAAAATTTTAATGGTTGTGATCAAAACACGAGGAAATTTTCTTTTAAGAGAATCATCTCCCGTATTTGAGTGCTCACCATATAATTAATGTCATGTTGTATGATGTATCTATGTCCGTGTGTATAATTTAACATTAACGTCATTATACGTACGTACCCTCCCTCCATGTGCATCACACCAGAGCCCCATAATTTAGTGCTCTATTCCAGCATAAATCTGATAAAACATTGTGCTAAATATCCATAATTATTCTTAATGTTCTTCACCTTAATTAATCTTATTATTTCAATTAGCTTAAGCTAGTTAACTAACTCAATAATTTAGAAGGGGATCAAGTTAAATATGACCTAAACAGTGGATGAATGTGAATCCCTATGAGTAGGCTTGTGTGTTAGAGACTCTGGTTTATAATGTACAAAAATAGAACAGTACATTAATAATTTAATAGAGATGTCGCTATTAAGTTTCTTAATGTATACAAGTGTGTGTGTATATATATTACAACTAAGAGCAGCTGCTTCATGAAATCCAGCTTAGAAAATTGACCGTATAAACTTAATTCTTGCGAGGTTACATCATCAATATTTGTTTAAATTAATTGCATCATTCAGCGTAGGTTTAGTAGATGTGAAATGCCGATTGGTACCACTCTAAAATATATTACTAATATTTTGAGCATAGATTGTCACAGGATATGAGCTAAAATTTCAAAGCTCTAGTAACAAAACAAATATATGCCTATATATATGAAGTGTTTGGTTGAATTGATTATCTATTTAATGATGTGAAAGGTACTTCATTTTTTTTTTTTTTGTTAAAGAATGAAAGGTACTTCATGAAATATCAAGTATGCTTGAAAGTTACATTTACATTGATATTCAATATATTCGTTTATAATAATAAAGAAACTCCAATTCCTATATCAACTACTAGTAGTTATTTTTGGGGTAAATCTGCATCAATTGTATAGATTACTCTCTCAAGTCCAATAAAGCAATAATAGGCAACAAAGTCTCATCAAGAGTTTTAATTTTATTGTATTTTTAGGACATGAATTTGAATTCACAAACTTTGATTAAGCTAATGAAGACCTGTGAACCATATCATTCAAGTGCTAGTGAAATATCACTTAGCTAGTATGATCCAACCACTTGAATAATTATCATCAGTGATAGTGAAAGTGTGATGTCTCATTGAAATAGTTTTTTTTTGTTTTTAAAATATTATATCTCAGTTGTTAATTGAAAATCAAACGGTTCAGATTATGTACTAACAAAATCAACAGTAAATGACCTTATCCGTCGATTCAAAATCGAACGGTTAAGACGAGTTAGGGCATGTAGTCCAAATCTATATAATGTATTTACATATGAATAGAATATAGGTATAAAAAACAATGAGTACTGTATATGATAGGAACAAGAGAGAAAGAAGGGACTATTGATTGGAAGAATTTATTACTATAATTTATATATGAAATTGTGAATGACAGGAAAACAGTATCAGATTATAGTACGAGATTTTGTCATGGACATCCCAACAAGAACTAAAAAAATATCGGAGTTGAATTATTTAACTTCCCCCTCACGGTTGCATGCAAAAACAGGAAAAGATTTTTTGGTCAACTAAAGGAATTAATAGCAACTACAGAAGAAAGGGAAAGTCTGTAGAAGAAAGTTAAGAGAAAGTTAAACTGCTTCTCATTAACTTCAACTAACCAATTGAAGTTACTCAATGAAGGAAGACAAACATGAATAATTTTATTTCTTTTAATGTATATCATGAATTGTTTTATGAGTTTGATATCCATGCACTCTGAGTTTAATTTTTAGTTAAATAAGTACATGGTCTCCTTAAATATACCGACATTTGATTTTAGTCTCTCTAAAATATTCCCTAGACTTTTGATCTCTCTAAAATTTTCTATCAATGAAATTAATCTCTATATTTTATTCAAATCCGGTCTAACCTTTATATCTTTCAATAAAAAATTTCAGAAAAGGGTAGAAAATTATGAAAATCTCTCCCCAAAAAATTTAGATTTTTTAACAAAACATGAATTAAATATGAAATTTTATGTTTTTGGTGCTAAAAAATTCATATTAAATTTATTTATGTAAAAATTCTATTTTTTTTCTTGGAAAATGTTTTCATAATTTTCTACCCATTTCTGGAAAATTTCATTAAAAAATATGAAGGTTAGACATGAGTTGATTAAAAAATATGGACTAATTTCATGAATGGAAAATTGTAGAGAGACCAAAAGCCTAAAAAAAATTAGAGAGACTAAAATCAAATGTTGGTATATTTAGAGAGACCATTTATTATCATCATGACCTTAGCTCAGTTGATAAGGACAATGTATAATATATGCAAGGTCTGGGGTTTAAACCCGGCCGCCATCAAAAAAAGAGGGACCATTTATTTATTTAACCCTTTTTTTTATAGACATCACAACTAATATCATTTTTTTAAGAAACTATAATACCAAACTTTATACATGCCATTTTTCGAAAATAACAACTATGCTTACTTGAAATGAAATCAATAAAACTATTTTATTGTAATCAGGCACAAGAAATGTCAAATTAGAAGAAAACAAATTAAACAGAAAAAATAAACCCTAAAGAGCCGCAAAAGTCACCAAAATACAGATGCAAAACATTATGCGGGCAGCGCTTCAGTGCCTTTTGGGCGCCAAAGGCACATGCCTTTGACCCAATCAGGCACTGCTACGTGTTATTGCATTATTTTAAAAATAAAAAACATGTAAACTTGGTTTTTAGAAAGAGAAACATAACTACATCACGGTTTCAAGTCTTCCTCCACACTTTCTCCCTTTGCCGCGTCAACCTTCAACGCACCACCACCGTTTTATCCGCCGTCTCTCAAATTCCAAATCAAATCAAACAATTTCAATCCCTAATTGTTTTCTCAGAATCTGGAAAATGGAATCTAGTTTCTACAAATTTCATTTTAATTCAAACAATTTCAATCCCAAATCAATCCACTACTCAAGAGATAACAATCCAATCCGAAATCAATTCCACTGCGTAACAAAATTCATCAAATTTAAAAAACGGGAGAAGGTGAATTGTCAACTATTTTTGATATTACGGCAGAGGATGGCGTTAAAGAGTGGCGGCGGCACTTGTTCATGGTGGGTTGTGGTTGAAGCAGAGATTGAGTATGGGTTATGTTCTGCATCTAATTTGTTTTCTGCAAAATGTTATGCTACTCTCTTCTGTATTCTAAAAACCAAGTTTACATGTTTTTTATTTTTAAAATAATGCAATAACACGTGGCAGTGCCTGATTGGGTCAAAGGCATGTGCCTTTGGCGCCCAAAAGGCACTGAAGCGCTACCCAACATTATGCAGTTGCGAATAAAAATGCACAACACATTACATATATAAGTTGCAACTAGAAGGAAAACAACACAAGTAAATTGCAACTAAAATAAGTTGTTTGCTTATTTGATTGAGTGTCTCTAAAATTAAATTTACATGTAGTATTTATAGAAAAATGATCATAGACTAAAATCCTAGCTAGCCATGAAGCGTGACCTACAAAGATCACGCTTTAAATTTATTAGTGCACTAAACTCACGTGAACATGTGTGAAATGTTTTTGTTGCTTTGCATAAATGCGTACTGATACTTCTCGTAATTATGTGAATATTTATGCTACCACATCCATGCACATTCTCTCTATCTCATTGTGTTTCCTAGATTTTAGTTGTATTTGTTATTTTTTAGTAGCTTTAACAGATTTTAGTGGTCTATACAAAGAAATGAAATTGGTCTATACATTACAATTATAACTATAAACTATATACATAGAAGTCTCAACGGGTCTATACAAAGAAATGAAGTCAATAAATATATACAATTGGCCTATACAGAGATCATCATCTACACGAGGATGTAATGGTCTGAAAGGTCGAAGATGTGCAACACGAGGATACTTATTCAAAAATAATAATAGCTTAAGGAAAAGAGTCGAAAAGGTGCAACACGAGGATTGCCTTGAAGTCACCTGTCTTACTACCATGATATGATGCATTAGACAATTTACAACGGTGTATTCCATTTTAGGTGTTTAAATGGGTCATGCATATACACATGATCTAATTTATAATTTTCAATGATATTACTTAATAAGTATTTAATCTCTCAAATTCAGCATAAAAGAAAAAGGTTATTAAATAGGTCCTATTAATAACTCAATATCATTGTATTTTAACAAAGTTTATTGATTTGTGTATAATTTATTAAGTATGACCCACGAAAATTAAAGAGAGATGGTGCTTACATAATCACCATTATCTTTAAACACCAAACATTCTCTCTCCACAATGGAGGTGTTTATTAATTCTTGTGTTAAATAGATGAAACACATACCATTGTGGATGCTCTTTGTGATGCTATGATTGTGAATGAACTCTAATTTGCTTTAATTGTATAAATGTAAAACAGTTTATAGGTATTATAGGGATGTATAAACTAAAGGTACTAGGTGTTCTTTCTTTTTTTGGTATGAAGTACTAGGTATTGTAGGAATAATGTCATTTTTTAACATTGAAACATAAATAATAGATTTGGCTCCTCTAAACTGAGTAATATCTACTATGATTAACGAATCAAAAGTAAATATTATAAGTGCATAATAACAAAGTATAATATCTATTATGTTAAAACTTGCTAAAAAAAAAGTTTGTTAAAATAATAACTTTTTTGTACTAAAAAATTAATAACACGTATTTTTTAACTTTAAACTTTACTCGTTTTATTTCTGTTATCAATTTGTAAGGTCATAAAATTTTCTTAGCTATAGTAAAATATTATGTTTGATAAAATATTTTAAAGACAAATCAATATATACTCACTCCAAACAAAAGGAACAAGAAACGCCTACAAAAATAGGGTAAACAATAAGAACAAAAGAAACCAAGGAAATCAAAGAAACCAAACAAACAAAAGAAAACAAGAGATATAAATATACCGCAAAGGAGAGAGAAACATGTAGGGATAGTACACACAAAGCTAACCAAAATTAGCAAAACATTCTTAAGCTAGCTACACAAGAAACATGAAAAGACGAAAACGAGCCAAGTAACAAAGCGCCACCAAGCCTCTATTGGAGCAAGTAAGGTGAGAGAGTTCCACAACCCACTTATACTAAGAACAAGAGAAGCCATTATACCTACCAAAAAATCACTTTCAAGAATAGAACTGAATATGATCCACCCATTGCTCAACACTTATAACTTTATTAGATAGAGAAGATAATATCATTTCAAGTCTACGAAATACCCTACACTATAACATATTAGCCAAGGGAAAACCATTTCCTATGACGAAGATTAACTCTAAAAGAGGTATAAAAATTGGGAACAAACGGAACATATTCTAAGGCATGGTGGTCTCCTACTGAAATTACTTCAAAATACACGTTGAATTTGAGGTATCATGAATAACCTTGTGATTAAGAAGATTGACGTGAATGGGGGGTCCTAATTAGATATATTTATGTTTGATTAATGTGAAGGTCCCTGAACAATTTGATATTTTTTAAACATATCACTAAACTAAAAATTAGGAGTAATCAAGTTTTTTAACTCTTTATTCTTTTTTATTCAAGTTATTTCGTTAAATTACCATTAGACAGTCATTTTTAGTCAAGAAAAAAACATCATTATCAATTAATTTATTATTTACTAAAATTTACTAAAACACAATATTGAAATGCCCAAATCTCTCTAATTTCTTGCCGTGGATACAAAGGTAAATAGACACTACGGGACATGGGTGCTTCAGATGGAAAAATGAAATGCCCATGTGAGGTATTGCTCCCAAGAATCAAACTCAAGTTCTCTTAAACGGTCCATTCTTTAGAAAAACTTCATTAATCACTCGAGTACAATCACTTAATTTATAAGTCGGGGATTGCTCACATCAAATAAAAAAAACTCCATTTAAAATGAAGCCAGATAGAAAAGGAGATAAATTATATCTGGCCTCAGATGTTCCAAATCTCAGCCTATAAACTGACATGGGTGCTCCAGGTGGAAAATTAAACTTTGATTGTGAACTTTAATAAAATTGACATGTCGAGAAATTAGACATTTGGGTGTTAATTTTATGTTTGGTCAATTATATTTATTTTAGGTTTTAAGTTAGTATCTTATATTTTAAAAGTTTTAAATTTGTGTCTTATGTTTTAAAAGTTGTAAATTGCTCTCTTATGTTTTAAAAGTTTTAAGTTGGTTTAAAACATTACTCACGATAAAATAAGTTATTCCCTTTCGTCTCATAATATTGAGTTTAATAGAGAGAAAAAAAATTGATTTTGTAAATAAGTCCAACTCTAAAACTCATATTCTCAATCTAGATCTCTAACCGACCAAGTTGCAATGGGACTATCTTATTTCAATAGGAATAACGTTTTGTACCAATTTGAAATTTTCAAAACATGAAAAACCAACTTAAAACTTTTAAAACATAAATGATCAACTTACAACTTTTAAAACATGGAATCTAAAATAAACATAATGGACCAAAACATGTTTATAAGCCTTAAAAATACATTATTAGTATAATTTTTTTAGGGGATTATTAGCACAAACTTGTTCTTACTCAATTATTCAATGAAATGAAATTTTTATTCTCCTAATAAATTTTACCTTTTAAAAATTTTAAATCATAAATTTTCAAAATCGAACATTTAATAGAATAAAAATGTTATAAATAATCATTTTTTGAGAGATGTTGTTATAAATAATCATGAAAATATATTGTTTCATTTATATTTAAAAAACATTTATGATGACATTTTTCATATCGAGGAATTCATTAAAAATTTCCTTTAATTTTTAAAATTATTATTATTAATTAATACTAATAAGGATGGTCAGAAGTGGACAAAGGGGGTGTCAGAAATTAAAGTTTTTATCTTTTGAAAGAGGAACAGGAAAGGTTAAAAAGGGTAAACTGAGGGGTATTATAGTCAATTAAAATGAACTGTCATTCCAAACTACAGAGTCAAGAAAAGTAAGCAGAATCATGTTATTCCCTCATTTTTACCCCTTCAAACTTTTTCCTGTCTCCATCCAAACCTACTGTCCAACTTTTCTTTCCTATTTCTTCCTCCAAAGCCTAACACTTCTCTCTCTTTCTCTCTCTCTCAACACCATGAATGAAGAATATTAATATAACCACTAGCACTAACAAGTGATGATGATGAAACAAGTTTGAGTGAGTTTGCTTCACCCTTTTAAGGAAATAAAAACAACCTAAAAAAACCACAGGTATAGTTTTTGGGAAGCTTTCTAATTATTATATAGTGTTGAATGAACACTTCACTGTACTGATCCCATCAATCTCATCACATTCTCTACATCAAAAAAAAATCTTCTTTCTGCTTCATCATTTTCAGGTACATATTTCCCTATCCTATTCCTAAAATAAACATAAAAATAGTTTGTAACATACCAATTAACTCTTTCACTTTTGTCTCATGAACCCTAGAAGAACAAGGTGTTATTAATTCTTGGTTTTATCAAAGAAATTAACAAAGTTCAAAACAACCTTGGATCTGCAAAGCATAAAGGTTGTTAAAGTAAAGTTAAGCTATATTTTCATGGATTCAATTCAAGAATTTATAGGGACATGTAACAATGAAAACATGACCTGCAACTTCATGAATAACAACAACAACAATATAAGCACAACCACAACAAGCTTAACAACAACAGCAAGTGGAAGCTCTTCCTCATCTGCAGCTTCAACCATCACCAACAGTCCCAACAGTAGCAGCCGCTATGAGAACCAGAAACGCCGTGACTGGAACACCTTTGGTCAGTACCTCAAGAATCATCGTCCCCCTCTTTCCCTCTCCAGGTGCAGCGGCGCACATGTCCTTGAATTTCTAAGGTAAATTATAAAATTAATCACCATGCAAATGCAACCTCTCTTTCTTTTCAACTGCATCTCTCACTCTACCCAAATTTTGAATAGTAGTTGCAATTGGATCACAATTTTTTATATTGGAGAAAACCATATCATTGATGATTGCTTGAATTTGACTTTTTAACCGACATGGTTTAAATCTTGTTCAAATCTCATTTAAACCATTGTAAAATAATCATTAGTGTCATTATACAGCTATAAAGTTCGGACAGGTGTTGAAGGGTTGTACCTATTGCGGTAGCTATGATTCGAATTGTAGCTATGTATGATTTTTAATATTATTTTGGTTAATTTATCATGGTTTTTAGGTATTTGGATCAATTTGGGAAGACAAAAGTTCACACACCAATTTGTCCATTTTATGGGCACCCAAATCCACCAGCACCATGTCCATGTCCTCTAAGGCAAGCATGGGGAAGCCTTGATGCACTCATAGGTCGTCTTCGTGCTGCCTTTGAAGAAAATGGAGGAAAACCAGAAACAAATCCTTTTGGTGCTCGAGCAGTGAGGCTCTACCTTCGTGAAGTTCGCGATCTTCAATCGAAAGCAAGAGGTATTAGTTACGAGAAGAAGAAAAGAAAGCGTCCACCACCACAACAACAGCAAGTTCCACCACCAGCACAAGGTGCAAGTGCAACTCATTAGAGATCAATTCTCATTCTCTTTTAATATATAATGCACTTTTTTTTAATCATATTTAGGGTTTAATAATGTGAAAGCTGCTATGATCTGAAACATATAGAGTGCTTTGTCTTTGGATCCTGTTTACTTGCTGTGAGACAGAAGAAAAAGTGTTATAAAATGTGAGATATCACTTATGCTTTTAAAGATATAGCTGACAGTGCTGTGTTTGTACTGGTAGTAGACTCATAGTGGCCTGAAAAAGTTGAAGCTTGTGAATATACATGGAGTACATCATCCGTGTGATTCTCAGGAAACCACTCACAACAATAACAGCCATGACATTATTCATATATATTTATATTATTATATGTTTTGTACAACTTCAATATATGTCAATGTTCCACTTGTTGCAGCATATTTTGTGCCTTTAATCATACTAGATTTTAGGCCATATATAATTTTTCTATTTTTGAAGAGTTGAATTTTACTACAATGGTTATAAGCAATTTGATTTGCCACAAATGGAATTTAGATTTGAACTTTGAAGCTACATTTGTGGCAAGTAGTCATTTCCATACATAGTGATCGATGTGGATAACATTATTTGGAATGATTCCCATATAAGTATATATTGATATGATATATCGATGTGGTTATTTGTTCATATCTACAAAAGAGGAGAGTAGTGTGCTCTTTTCTTATCACTTTCTCTTTTTAATGGCCACTTAGAGTGTTGTCCTCTCCAAATGTATTTTGTGGGGAAAGAGAATGATAGAGGCCTTAAAGCATGATATGATGATCATAATAACTTCTGTTTCAAACTGACAAGCTAAGCTTTATTCATTTCTCTCCCCATTGAGACTAACGGTTGACCGTTAAATACATAAATTTGCATTGATGATCATACTGATTCATGTGTGCAGCAGTAGTGCTGTCATTTCAAATTATCAAAAGGAAATTGCCAAAAAAATATTAATGGCAGACAATGTAATTCATTCATAAATGACTAAAACCTTCAATTATTAGTTTTTATTGGTAACTTCAATTAATTCTACTATTTTAACCTTCTTGGTGCTAATGGAGTTTTACAGTGGATAGTTCCATCTGGAGGTAATAGTTATAAGGAAGGGAGTTTTATGGTTGATAGATAGTTGGATCCGGAGTTAATAGTAAAATCTAATCAATAATTATTATAACTAACATTTAAACTTATAATTTTTTGAACAATTCGTCTTTAACTTAAATTTATTAACCAGTTGAGTTAAAATATTTTGTTTGATTTATTGTTTTTTGAATGGTAAATCAAATATATAAAGAACAAAGTATAAGGCGTACTCTACTAATCGATACATATGAACAAGTAGAAAGATAGAGATAAAGAGCAATAAATAAAAAGATGTGATTTTAAGTTTGATATCTATGGTATTCTCGAATATAATTGATTTTCTCTTCAACTCTCATGTTTGTCTTAAATTTATTTTTCAACTCACTTTTAAACAATGTCAATTTTATAAATATCAACTCATTCAAAATTAACTATGTAAGGGTATAACCAAGCATAAGGAAAGGGGATTTGCATTCCCTGCACACACATCTCTCTGTCTCTCTCCAACTTATATTTTCTCTAGTTTTTTTGAAGGTCATAAAACAAAGAAAACACGTCCGATGATGGCTCAAAGATGGTGTGACTGCAGCTAATCTTGGTCCAAGAGAAGGGGAGGAGGTGGTTACGAGTTGGAGTCATGCATGTACATGTGATATAGAGCATGTTTATTACAAGTTATAAAACAAATAATTTTGACATTAAATAATTTAATGATTATTTTTTAGGCAATCTAATATAGACCTCAAAAAGTAATTCAAATACAGACCTTTACTATTTTAATTAGGGTCTACCTCTGAATCCATTTCGGGAGAATCATATTAGACAAATTAACCTAGTTTTTAAAATATTTCTTAAGAAAGGCAGATATAGCTAAAATAATTTTTTAAATAAAACATCTATAAAAAACTATTTTTAAGAGAAATTATTTAAAACAGATTCTCATTTTTTATATTTTCATATATGAAAAGTTTCAAAAATGATAAATTTTTTGAAAGTAATTTTGTTTTCAAAAAATTATATTTATATTATTTTTAAAATAGTCATTAGTCCCTCATTATTAATAATTTTTTCATTTTACTAAGTTTTTTATAAAAAAAAAAAGAGTCATTTTAAAAATATAACATACAAATAAAAAGAATTTACTTAGAGATCAAAAGCAGAATCATTTGATCTTTTTGCAATACTAACAAAAATTTCTAGCTTATATTTTAATTTTATCCATATAAATTAAGTAATACCTTGATCGAGTTTTATATCCAAATATCTAAAGTGAACTCTTCGATACTTTAAAGTTTTGTTGGATATGAAACTCAACATCCAATCAATCATATAGTCTATATTTACTTATTTTAAAGTTTATTTAAAATCATGACTCTAAAAGAATTATGAAAAGAGAGAATAATAAATTATAAATGGTAGAGTAAGAAAAGAAATTAAACATTAATGTTTTTTTTATATTGTAAAACAAGATACAAAATGAACAATATTATATTGAATGGAGATAAATGTAAAATTATTTGTAAATGCTTTTTTAGCCCTAAATGTAAATCCATTTGTAAGTATTTTTTTAGCCCTAAGATAACATCATTAAAAAACATTGTTTAAGAAAAATAATGACATATATTGTGGACAAAGGGAGTTGGTTAGTAAAATTTGTCCGAGAAATTAGCTGTCCTTAAAATTATGTGTAATCCATCCCTGGTGTAAGTGTGTAACGTTTCTCACTTTTTTGCCTCAAAAAGAATAATTTCCCGTAATCTCTCTGGCCATGAAGAGACGCCTAATACACCTATCATTTATGTCAAGCAAAAATAGGACATAGGATATATGCTGTAGCTAGAGATTACCTAAGCTTACCACACTTTTGAAGTGATTATAGTGGGACTTACATACGAGTCTACCACTTGTGATTGTGAAGATATAAAGAATCTATTCCTTCTTGTAATTATTTTGATGGTGTTCGTTTTAAGATATAAAATCTTCATTCAAAAAAATTCAAGGAATACTATGTTCATGAATGTCGTTTTCAGTTGATATTTGATCTTGTCTATAATGTGCTTTGTACTTGTCTATATATATATATATATGTAACATGTATGTGATC
>Ga0315915_1000761_pt1 | contig 35516 bp, 12 predicted proteins | sample MpolbnodulesMG_FD_207738 | JGI IMG/M metagenome (GOLD analysis project Ga0315915, IMG submission 207738) | Medicago polymorpha root nodule microbial communities from Los Angeles, California, United States - branched nodules | ecosystem: Host-associated > Plants > Roots > Nodule | place: USA...
TTTAGATGTTATAAACTGTTTATTTTTATACCTGTCCATGTCTTTTCCTGCACCACGTTCTTGTTGGCTGTTGCACCTCCATAAATGGGGAAAAACATTAAATGTGTGTTTGGATGGAGGGTTTAGGAGGGGAAGAGAGGGCTTACTGTTCTTTTTTAAATTACCGACATTATAAAATGAGTTTTAGAAAATTGATTTCACAACATGATTAATGATTATATAATACTTCAAAAACACTTAATTTATTTTAAAAAAACATTATACATTGTTCGTAATTTAAAAATTAAAAGTGAACCCTCCCCTCCCTTCCCCTCCCAAACCCTTGATCCAAACACACCCAAAAGAGAGTAATTGTTAGGGTTCGTGTATGTAAGTAAGAGGTTTCTTAATGTATGCAAATACTGATATTTTTATAGTCAATGCTGCAAATTTTCAAAGGGATGCTTTTAATTGTTATATAAATCAAACTGATCTACTGATGCAAAATTTGACAGCGAGAACATGTATGAATATGTGTATCTAATAACTGATAGCTTTTTATTTTTTTGACAGATTGATGGGCTAAAAAATGAGCATAATTCTACGCACAATCAATTGGAAAATGGTAGTTTGATTTCAGCCAGTGATAGTCAATCTGTATCCACAGACATTGCTTCCAATACTGTGAGTGATGTAGCAGCAGTTATAGTGGATGCAAACACAGCTACGAGCAGTGGCAAGGAGACTGATCTTAATAAACAGCTCATGAATGAACCGCATGGGATTCCCTGCATGCTGGAAATATTTCACTTCTTATGTTCACTGTTGAATGTTGGTGAGCATATGGGAATGAGTCCTCGATCTAACACAATAGCATTTGATGAAGACGTTCCCCTTTTTGCCTTAACATTGATTAATTCAGCCATAGAGTTGGGAGGTTCTTCCTTTCACCGACACCCTAGATTGTTGAGCTTAATTCAGGATGAATTATTCTGCAATCTTATGCAATTTGGTTTGTCAATGAGTCCCCTTGTACTTTCTATGGTAAGTAGCATTGTTTTAAATTTGTATCACCATCTTCGTACAGAACTCAAGTTCCAGCTAGAAGCATTTTTTTCTTGTGTAATTTTGAGACTTGCACAAAGCAAATATGGGGCTTCATATCAACAACAGGAAGTAGCCATGGAGGCACTTGTTGACTTCTGCAGGCAAAAAGCATTCGTGGTGGAGATGTATGCTAACTTTGACTGTGACATAACTTGCAGTAATATCTTTGAAGATATTGCTAATTTGTTATCCAAGAGTGCATTTCCTGTGAACAGTCCATTATCTTCCATGAATATTCTTGCTTTGGATGGTCTTATTGCTGTCATACAAGGAATGGCTGAAAGGATAGGTAACGGATCTTTGAGTTCAGAACATTCTATTGTGAATCTTGAAGAGTATACTCCATTTTGGCTTGAAAAGTGTGAAAATTTCACCGATCCAAATGATTGGGTTCCTTTTGTTGGCCGAAGAAAGCACTTCAAGAAAAGATTGATGATTGGTGCCGATCATTTTAATCGTGATACTAAGAAAGGTCTTCAGTTTCTTCAAGGAACACATCTTTTGCCTGACAAACCTGATCCCCAAAGTGTTGCCTTCTTTTTCAAATACACTACTGGGTTGGATAAGAATCTTATTGGGGATTACCTTGGAAACCATGATGAGTTCTGTGTTCAGGTTCTTCAGGAATTTGCTAGAACATTTGATTTTAAAGACATGGCATTAGATACAGCCCTGCGAATATTTTTGGAGACTTTCAGACTGCCTGGAGAATCACAGAAGATCCAGAGGGTGCTTGAAGCATTTTCAGAGAGATATTATGAGCAGTCACCGCATATCCTAGCTAACAAGGATGCTGCTCTTTTGTTATCATATTCAATTATATTGCTTAATACAGACCAGCACAATTCACAGGTCAAAAAGAAGATGACAGAAGAAGATTTTGTCCGAAACAATAGGCAAATAAATGGCGGCAATGATCTACCTCGGGAAGTTCTGTCCGAACTATATCATTCAATTTGTAAAAATGAGATCCGTACAACTCCTGAGCAAGGTTCTGCTTTTCCCGAAATGACCCCGAGTCGTTGGATTTATCTCATACACAAGTCAAAAAACACAGCTCCCTTCATTGTTTCTGATTGCAGAGCACACCTTGATTATGATATGTTCTCCATATTGTCTGGTCCAACAGTTGCAGCCATTTCTGTGGTATTTGATAATGCTGAAACTGAAGAGGTGTACCAAACATGTATGAACGGATTCTTAGCTGTTGCAAAGGTATCAGCTTATTATCATCTTGAAAGTATACTAGATGATTTGGTTGTGTCACTTTGCAAGTTTGTTACTATTTTGGATCCGTTATCTCCCGAGGAGTCAATCTTAGCCTTTGGAGAGGACCCAAAAGCAAGAATGGCAACTGAGACTGTTTTCACTATTGCCAATAGGTATGGTGATTACATTCGTACAGGGTGGAGGAATATTCTCGATTGCATCTTAAAATTTCACAAGTTAGGTCTTCTTCCTGCTCAAATGGCCAATGATGCGGCCGAAGAGTCAGAGCCTTCCACAGAAACTGGGAATGGGAAGCGTTATGCTAACTCTTTATCTTCATCTCAGCTTTTATCTGTTAGTACTCCAAAGAGATCGTCGGGATTTATCAGCAGGTTTAGTCAACTCTTATACCTTGGCGCTGAAGAGACAAGATCAGAACCATCGGAAGAACAACTTGCTGCTCAGCAGTGTTCCCTTCAAACAATTCAGAAGTGTCACATTGAGAGCATATTTACTGAGAGTAAATTTTTGCAAGCTGAATCTCTATTACACCTTGTTAAAGCACTCAAAAGTGCAGGAGTGAGACCTAAGAAAGGGAATGGCACATCTGAGGATGAAGATACTTCAGTCTTCTGCCTGGAGTTACTTGTAGCAATCACTTTGAATAATCGAGATAGAATTGAACTTCTTTGGCAGGATGTTTATGAGCATATTTCCAATATTGTGCAGTCCACTGTGATGCCTTGTACACAGGTAGAGAAGGCTGTTTTTGGACTCTTGAGGATTTGCCATCGCTTACTTCCCTACAAAGAGAACATGACCGATGAACTTTTGAGGTCCCTGCAACTTGTCCTGAAGCTTGATGCCCGTGTTGCTGATACATACTATGAGCAGATTACACAGGAAGTTAGCAACCTTGTGAAAGCAAATGCTCCTCATATCAGGTCTCAGTTAGGATGGCGGACGATAACATCACTGCTTTCCATTACTGCTAGACACTTGGAATCATCTGAGGCTGGATTTGATGCATTGTTTTTCATTATGTCAGATGGAGCCCACATACTTCCATCTAATTTTGTTCTCTGTGTAGATGCTGCAAAGCAATTTGCCGAATCTCGTGTTGGACAGGTTGAGCGGTCTGTAGTGGCACTTGATCTAATGGCAGGGTCTATCAATTGTTTTGAGAAGTGGACTAACGATGCTAAGCAAGCAACGACAGAAGAAATGGCAAAGATGTTGCAGGATATTGAGGACATGTGGTTGAGGCTCGTTCAGGGACTAAAAAAACTATGTTTGGACCAGAGAGAAGAGGTTCGAAACCATGCATTGTTATCATTGCAGAATTGCTTAACAGCATCAGTTGGAATTCATCTCCCACATGACTTGTGGTTACGATGTTTTGACCAAGTAATCTTCACCATGCTGGATGACCTGCTTGAAATTTCTCAGACGCACTCTCCAAAGGACTACCGGAACATGGAAGGAACACTTATTCTTACCTTGAAGCTCCTGTCTAAAGTTTTCCTCTTGTTACTCCAAGACCTATCACAATCTACAGACTTCAGCAAATTGTGGTTGAGTGTTTTGAATCGTTTTGAAATATTTATGAAGGTCAAAATTAGGGGAAGGAGAAGCGAGAAGTTTCAAGAGCTTGTCCCTGAGCTTATGAAGAACACTTTGCTTGTTATGAAAGCAAGCCATGTACTAGAGCGAAGCAGTAGTAGTGGTGATGAAAAAAGTTTATGGGAACTGACGTGGCTACATATAAATAATATCTCCCCGTCATTACAATCCGAGGTGTTTCCCGAGCAAGAGGCTAAGCAATTGGAGCCGGAAAAGGCTGAACAAGTTGGAGATAGAGGGCTGACTGAAAATGTTTCTGCACCTTCTAGGGCTGGAAATGAGTTGAGTTGAATCGAACTCGTCTGAGCTCGACTCGACTCGATAAGAATTGGCTAGGGTAGAGCAGTGGGTGGGTTCGGGCGGGCTCGGGCCTGAACTTGCCAAGATGGATGAAACCGTTCACCATATTGCAAGGCCCAATTCCAACCACAATCACACATGGTTATGCGGGTCTCGGTTTCAACGGTTTTACGGTTTGCACGGGTGGGTTGGATCGGTTGTGGGCCTTCTTCAAATGGGCCATTTGTTTTTTATTTTTAAAATTTGTCCATATTTTTGAAGTCATTTTTTAAGCCTAGCTGATAAAAAAAACAATTTAAAGATACATTGTAGTTACTAGTCTTGAAATGATCCAATGATATAAATTCAAATACACATCTTTCTCCAAAAAAATGGAAATAAAACATTGGCACTTTGGCAGTGCACTTGTGCAGTAGATATTTAAGTCTTAGCATCAACATACAATATCTAGCAACACAATCCATATGCTACTGTCAGAGCAACAAGTGTGCTTAATAGATAATAAACTGAACCTAATAATATTTGTTTTGTCCCTGCTTGATTTGGACCACATACCAAATCTAACCCGTGATTGAAATATATTACATTCCAAATAAGAAAAGTTTAGGCAAATCAGAACATGGTATTAACATTTTCCCATGGTTCTTTACTGCCAGTGCCAACATTTGTTCCGACAATTCCTACAAAAAATGAGATATCAATAAATTAAGTTAAAAAATAAAGCATTAGTGCACACTTGTATGATACTACTAGCATTAAATTGTTATGTCATCCTTAACATATGTAGCTTAGTATAACAATCAAATATAAAACATGTATTACATCAGTTAATCACCTCATTTGAAACTTGTATCCAAACTTGGTAGGGGAAAGCCCTGAAGAAACAATCTCCAACTCCAACATGAGCCTGTTAAAATCAAAGAAGAAAATGTTCCATTACTCATGAATCTCAAACAAGTAGAATCTAGTATTTCAAAGAATAGAGAATTAAATTTCAATCAATAAAACTACATTACCTCAAAGCAAAGTTCTAATTTCTATATCTCAATTATCATAAACAACAAAGAATACTTCAAAATTATCAAAGTTCTAAACTATATTACCTCAAGTAAAGTTCTAATTTCTCATAGCCAATGACAACAAGTCTTGGAGCACTTAAAATTATGTTGGCAGCACTTGTTGCAAATATCCATAGCCAAGGCAGCCTAATATTTGTATTGGTATCATGAAGAAGTTGCAAATGAAAAGAATTTTTTATCATGAAACAAAGGATTGGTATAAAAATAATAAATGTATTTTGTAATTTAAAAATAGTCTTGTAAAAAAGGAAAGAAAAAAAAATCTAAATCTTACGGGGAGAGACGGAGGTCATACTTCACATCAGATTTCAATCATTAACACTCTTAAAGATTTGTTTGGGTCTAGCTTTTTCTAAAAAAACATTAAACACACAATGTTATTTTAAATCAAGATCACATCTAAATTTAAAAGTGAGTGTAAGATAACATGATTTATGTTTTGATATTTTCATGTTAAAATAATTAAATTGAACATTAAATTTGAGTGTACAAATCACATTTTGATGAAATTCCAAATCCTAACTTTAAGTTAGAGCTAACTCTAAAGATAAAATCAATTCTATTGAAAAACCCCAAACATATAAAATCAATTTCAAATCTTTAAAAACACTTTGTGCTCTCCCCAAAAGTGAATCGAAACCTGTACTAACTTCACTTCTCATCACATTCATTTTGTATATATCTTAAAAACATAAATTACTACTACTATAAGCTCTAAGTAGAAAACAATTAAATAAGACTTTATGCATAACAGATTAGTTGATGTAATGGTACAGAGTTATAAATGAGCTATATACTTCATGCACATGCACACAATACATATATACTGCATTTACCAAAGGAAAAAACTAGTGTCATATTAACATAAGTCAACACTTTTACCATATATATAAGGTTGATGGAACCTTCACAAATCCATCCAGGTTTGCAGTATTTCTTAATTCCTACTATCATAACCGTTATTTTATTCATCCGTGTGAATCAAATCTGATACAAGACAGTTTCTTAAAAGAGACCCCACTAGACCTTTTGTATCTCACCAAGAAAAAGAAAGAAAAAAAAACAAATAGTAGCTTCTTCACTAAACAAAAGCCAAATAAATAGACACATAACTTATAAACGTAACTTTATATCTAGTCATTATCTCTGATCACTCATAGATTCCTAAGTTGCAAAAATATTCCTAAATATGTTAGGTAAAGTAGTGTCAATATAGTGTCTAAATATATTGAAATTACAGAAATATCCCTCATTCTGTCTTTTTTTAAGAATTTTATGACCCAAATTAACTAGCGAAAGACACATTCGAAGATAAAAATAACTAATGCAACACATAATCGATGATCAAACTAAAAACAAAAGACGCATTTATGTATGTATGTTTTTGTAATTTAACACATTTAGAGACTACTGCGACAACACCTCACATCTTTAAGGACTAAAAATAAAATTACTGTTTACTCAAGTATATATACATGGACAAGGTCACCCTCTTAAATCATTTATATTAACTTCACTCTCTTGCTTTACTTCATTGCTTCTTATTTCTACATAGTCCTAGCTATTTGCTCTCAATTAACACTCTCTCAACTTTAGTAGATTTAACTTTTATTTGCATGGAGGGATCTTACTCTGATCAGTATTGGTTTTGGATGAAGAGAAGGCAAGTTCAAGCACCAATTGAATCATGGGAAGAAAAGGCTTTTGCAGAAGATGCAGCTAGGAATATACTGAATGGTAGCATGTGGCCACCAAGATTCTATTCATGTAACTTTTGTAAAAGAGAGTTTAGGTCTGCTCAAGCTCTTGGTGGTCACATGAATATTCATAGGAGAGATAGAGCTAGGCTTAAACAAAATCTTAGCCCTCAGAAGAACAATGATTTGATCAACTCATCACTAGGTAATCATTATTTTTCTGCAAAAGTGTCATCAAAACCTTGTTCTAGCCCTGCAACAACTTTAATTACAACTAGAAGAAGATCCCTTTCACCTTCTAGAATTATCTCAACTATTGTCAATGCTAGAGAAGACAAATTTTTGGATTGTAATGATTGTGTTGAAACAAGTTTGTCTTTAGGAATGTTTGGACAAAAATCATCAACTGTACTTCCTTGTGAGGAAAAAGGTATCAGTTGTAAGAGATTGAAGACTAATAACATTTCTTCATTGCCTTCTGTTTTCCTCAAGACATGTTCAAATGATCATCATAGGTTCCTGGCTTTTCAACAACCTTCAGAAATTGTACTTGGAGTTAATCATGGAATGGAAGATTTAGATCTTGAACTCAGGTTGGGGAAACAACAGAAAATTATTAAGTAGTTTATTGTATTTGTGCACAACTTATGATTTTTGAAGTTGTATTAATTAATTGAGTTACTTCTCCTTGCTCCTCTTTTTTATTTTTCTTGGGTAATTTTTAATTAGGATTTTAGAAAAATGGCAAGAGAAACCTTTTCTTTGCCTAAGTAAACATTGAATATAATGAGTATCTTCAAATGTTTGGATATTAATTTTATCTCTCTTGCAAGTTAATTACTTTGTGTTATCTCATTTTTCTGTTTGAGATATATTAATTACTATATATATAGCAAGGTTAATGCATGTAGGTCAATGACTCAAAAATGACAATGGAAAATACAATTTGCACATAAAATTAATACTTATTTTTTTATAAGCTAAGTACATTTTGTTGAAAGGATTGACTAATATAATGCACAAGTTGTTCTGAAGAGATTAGAAGAAACAATGCAATTGGAATTTTCCTGCAGAATATATATAATCAGCCGCCTATAACAACCAAAAACATATCCAAAAATTGAAAAATTAAAATAAAGAGTGCAAGTAGAAGCCAAACATAAAAATGAAAGCAACACTTCAAGACTCAAAATTACTTGTTAAAGAGCTAGGGTTTCTTTGAAGGGTGAGGCAAAGAAAGATGAACAAGTGGAATAGCTCTAGAATAAACTAAACTTGGTTTTTTCTTTTATTTGTTATTATTATATTATTCATCTTTATTTATTTGTTTTTGTTCAATAAAATAGTTTACATATAGAAATATGATGCATCCAGTAAACTGAAAGTTTAGATAGGAAGGAGAGAGAGGGAATGTAAAGTTTAAACTGGAAGGTATATTGAAGTGGTGAAAGAGACTGACGACAGTGTAAACTGACAATATGAAATCACTTCAGCTACATACATTCCAGCTAACTAACAGTAGAAGTCCCCACATGTATAACCTGGATAAATAATCAATAACCTCCTTCTTCCTTGAATATCACTAATAATAAGTTTGCTAGCTAGGGAGATATTTTTGTATAAATCTATATATTTAACTATCTATTATAGTTCAAAGTCACTAAAACATTGACAATGGTTGTTAATAAATAATAGGTTTAAATATTGCACTCGTCCCTGCAAATATGCCTCGTTTAAGTTTTGGTCCCTGTAAAAAAAAAATTTGTTTTTGGTCCCTGCAAAATTTTTTGTTTTTTAAAATAGTCCCTGACCCCATTTTTGTGATGACTTGTATACGTGGCATATGATGACTGGATCCATTTTGTAGTTTTTGGTTCCTGCAAAATATTTTGTTTTTTAAACAGGTCCCTGCAAAATTTTTTGTTTTTTAAAATAGTCCCTGGAGACATTTTTTTTTTTACAGGGACCAAAATTTAAACGAGGCATATTTGCAGGATGACTACCATATTTAAGCCTAAATAATATAGGCGCAAGTGATATGGACCTCTAAAAAATGGTTTAAGACAGAATGTGATCCCACTATTAAAATTCACTATAGTATTAGGTCTTTGTACGCATATTGAATCGTTAAGGCTTTTGATTCTCTTCTGCATGCTAGAATATATTGACGATTCACCGTTAAAATTCACTTGCAAATTTTTTAAGTTGTTGGATCCAAAAAGAATAATGATGAGATCACCGACATAATTCTTTCTCTTATGTTGAATTATAACATTGGAGAATGTAAATTCATCGTAGATGATGAATTGTGAATCAATATCTACATTTTAGTGCACTTAGATCAAACGACTCTTGAACAACTCCAAATTGTGCACGGTGCAACATGAACATATCAAACCTATTTGTTAGTTTCACATCACCTCAGTTATTCCTAATAGTAATAACTGACCACTTCACTTATGTCACTTATGTCACATAGATAACTCGGTTGGTAAACTAATATACGTTGAACAAGGAGATCTATGGATTCAAATCTTGAAACTAATGTAACAACTAACTTGACAACATTTCACCGTAAAAAAAATAAATAACTCACCTCATTTTATCCTAATAAATTCTAAACCCTAGAGTTATCTTCCACATGACATATTTCATCCTAACACATCCAAAAACCCAACTAATCACACATTGGATTTAATATTACTTATATAAAAATAGAGAGGAATTAATATAGTTTGACAAATTCGAAAGAAAGGACAAAAGAACATCACATCATTTAGCCTATAGTAAATTAAACGCGTCATTTGTTTTTAGTCTTGGAATGGAATGGAAATGTATACATATTCATGACATGTTATAGTTGTAGCTGTTACACTTAAAAGCTGGAATGAAACCTCCCAAAAAGACCAACCACCTAGGAACCTAAAAATGTCCAAAATTTTGCTTATGTTTGGAATCCCAAGATTGTTATTGTTATAGTAAAGCAAAATAAAAACAGTGATAGCCACCTTATTATACATAATATTGTGACATCGACCGTTCCTCCATAATACACGGCGACGTCACACCCTCTGATTTTTCAATGTAAAGAAACTATATTAATTTGATGAAATATCACATTTGACTTGTTTTATGTTGTTTACAATGTAGATAGATTACTAGTAGTAGATAGATGCATTGGTGTATACGAGGGGAATTCAGGTACCCTTTCACAATATTTTGTCCTATTTTTGGGATGTACTTTTATTTATTCACTTGCTTCTACCTGTGTTCACATGGTAACAGGAAATTAATTGGTATAGAGAATATTGTGGGGGGAGGTTCACTCAGTACTCTGGTTGTGAGGAAGCATCTAACTTTATGCATCTGATTAAATGTTGGATATCAAAGTGGCAAAGTGAATTACTATTACACATAAATAAATTATTAAATGAATAAATGATAGTATATCTATTAGAAAAAGTTGAAATAACTAAGAAAATTTAGAAATAGAAAAATGTGCAAATTGTCTTTGATTTTGTTGCTAATATCGCAAAAAAAAAATCTTCTAATTTTTGTTATTATTTCAAATTTTAATAATTTTTTTCATATGCCTATGTGTGATAAGGTTTGCCATTGAATTCATCCAAATGTTGTGCATTTTTTTATGAATCCAACGATCAACCATATTAACTTGTGTTTCTACTAGATGGATTTGGATCATCTAATATTAAAATTCAATATGCAGAGCTATGTTGGTGTGACACCATTGAAATTCATTGGATCACATAAGTTTACGAGAATGTTTAATATATTTTTTTGAAGAAAGAGAATGTTTAATATTACGGTGGATTTTGACGAAAAGTTATCATAGTTTTGTAGAAATTATACTTTCTAACTTTTACAAAATTACGATGAATTTATGTGATTTTGATAAACTTACTGTGATATTAAACATGCATCGAAAAAATATACAAGTGAAACTTGATGAATTATATAATATTTGGTGAGATTGCCAACATAAGTCACTCATATTGAAATTTAGTAGCATGAGAGAATCCAAATATTGTGGATATTTAGATTTATGGTTGGAGTTTAATGCAGTTGAGATAATGAGAGGAGTTCATCAGAAACTAGAGGTTGATCTGACAAATAGAAGGTACCTAGCACGTGTGTGACTAAGCATTAGAAGTTTTTTTAGGTATTTGGCATTGAAAACAACTAAACAGACATTTCATCCTATAATTAATCTACTCATTGGTTATGAAAGTAACTTTGACATATGACACTTCACAAGCTTATTCTCCTTCACTCTTTCCTAGATAGAAACCTTAGTACTCAAATAAGCATGTTATACAACGTTCCAAACAGAGTAATTTTGGAACTCTTTATTATTTTTACCATTATTTTTTATACCAGGGCAGAGGCACTGATCTACACCCTTGCATGCACGTGATGCCATCTTCTTTTGTAATATACTACTAATAAATCTCATGCTTAACAAAAATATCTATATATTCAAAAAAATCTCATTACAAGTGATTGGTGTTGGTTTTAGTTTGACATGCAAGTTAGTTGGTTATAGCTTGATTTAGTTTGAACCAGAAATATTGGATTATTTTTGTTAAATGAACAAGATAACTTTTATATGCTTCAAAATATTTCAATGAAATCATACAAGAGAGGTGGTTTTGAGCTTTTTTTTTGTCGTCTGGATCCGGAATCTAGCCTCTCTTCTTCATTGGTTTTTCACTTTAATTTTAACTAGATATAAGCCTGCGCGTTACGTGGATATCTTAATGTTTAAGTTTTTGCAAAAATTTAGAGAATAAATAACTATTAATTATTGGATTAAATATGTTTTTAGTCCCAATAAAATTGAGGCCTTTTAAGTTTAGTCCTTACTTAATTTTAATAGTTATTTTAGTCCCTACAAAAAAATTATGCACTCAGTATTAGTTCCTGCTCAATTCAAATTTGTTTAATTTATGCTTAAATTCTTAAGTTTTTTGACAATTTTTTGTATACGTGAGAACATTACTAAAAGTTCATCCGCAAAAAATTATCGCAAAATTTGATTTATATGTCCAGATTTCATTACTTTTATCTTTAACTTTTATCGTTTTAAAAAATTTATATATAATTCGTTTCATGTTAAAAAATTCTAAATTTTAGTAATTGAACCTTTCACAGTTTTCTAAACTTGTGTCAAAAAAATCGTTTAAAAATTTAAGAGTTTAAGGATAATTAAACAAACTTTGTTTTAGCAGAGACTAAAATTAGAAGTAAATTTTTTTTTGTAGGGACTAAAAAAACCTATTAAAATTAAGTAGGGACTAAACTTATAAGTTTCCAATTTTATAGGGACCAAAAACATATTTAACCCTTAATTATTTATAGAGTGAAGTTTGTGATAAAGATATGAAATCGAAGATAAGTGAGAATAAGAAAGATATATTGACATTATCCTTCAGAAAAAGATATATTGACATTAATTAAAAACATGCAAGTAAATCGTTGTAGTTGAGTGTAAGTTGCATAGAAAAGAAAGATGAGTGAGATGAATGTCAAAGAAAATTAAAAGTCACCTAATAAATTGCCAATGAAAAAAAAAAATACTTAAATTAAATATATATGAAGAAAAAAAACATGATTGGTAGGATAATAATGTATAGACTAAAATTAAGGCAAATCTTGCATATCAAAATCAAATATTGGTGTAATAGAATTAGTTGTGTCTACTTTTTAGCCTTGCAATAGAGAAAGACAATTTTTGGTTGCTAAGAGGAAAAATTCATCGAAAGATATATATGATATAAAAAGGGGCAACTGTCATTGCAAGGTCAATCTCCCATTTTGTTTTTGGACAGTAAAAATTGTGAGCATGATGATTGTGACTTGTAAGCTCTTAGCATGGGATAATAATAGAAGAACTTGGATACAGAACAAAATAAAAATAGAATGAAGTAGAATAATAAAATGGTTAGAATGAATTAGAATAATAAAATGGTAATGTTTGATATTTGCTCTATTGAAAAACAAAAGACATCAGTGAATTTTTTTCCTAATAAAAGACATTAATAAATTGGAATAACGTATGACAATGTTTGTCATTTCTCGTCTATAAAAAAGTATGATAATGTGCATGAAAACAAAACAATAACGTAATTTATTTATTGCTTAAAAAAAACGTAATTTGATTAGCAAGCTAATAGAGATAAGGAAGTTGGGTGTTCTAGAGTAAAGGGAATGAAAACGTGTTAGAATTGTGAATAGTAGAAAGGGTAAAGGATTGTAGAGGCTGCCACTTCAGATTTTTTTGATGATGTGGAATAAATTTTATGATGTTTCAATAGGAAAAATTGGGAGGCTCATTTAATTTAATAATAATAGATAGAAGATAGATAACAGATAAGTGGTTTTTAAAAATAGTTGGTTTTTCTTATGTTTTTTCTGTGATTTTTTCGCAAAAATACTTTGTCGATTTGTTCATCGTTTTTATGCGGTGTTGGTTGATTTTTCATCTTACAGCGATGTTCGTTCGATTCAGATTTACATGTCTCTTTTAAATTATTACATATTCAATCAATGCCTTAAAGTTTAATTCAACAAAGTTATGGGTATTTTGATCATTTTAATTTTGTCGGATTTATCATTTGTTGGCATTTTAACGATTTATGCTATTGACATGAGTGTTGCGAATTTGCTTACAGAATTTTCTTTTGATTTTTAACAACGTTGAATTTGTTTTGCTTTGTTTTTCTTTAAGAGGTTGTTTTGTTTTTAGCTTAAATGTTCAATTGGTCCCTTAACTTGATTTCAAGTATCGGTTTGGTCCCATAAGTAATAAAATGTCCGTTTAGATCCCTTAACTTTATTTAAAGTATCAGTTTGGTCTTTTCTGTTAATTTAATTCAAAAAACGTTAAGTTTAGGGACCAAACTAATACTAATTAAATAAGTTAATGGATTAAACTAATACTAATTAAATAAGTTAAAGGACCAAAATTTAACGTTTTTTAGAATTAAATTAACAGAATGGACCAACCCATTACTTTAAATAAAGTTAAAGGACCTAAACGGACTTTTATTACTTATGGGACCAAACTAATACTTGAAATCAAGTTAAGGGACTAATTGAGCATTTAACCCTTTGTTTTTTTTTATGTATTCAACCCAATTTGAGTGAATGAAAAAGAATGACAATGGATCATTTTATAGAATATATGACTCATCAAGCTTAAGAAGCTCGTGAGTTAGAAGCATCAAAGTTCAAATTCTACATCCTTATTTTAAGTAGGGTTTTACTTTTACCTAAACACGGCTCTGACTCAGAAATTAGTCTCACTTGCTACTATGTATGTATTTATATGAAGAAAATATAGTAGCTGCATCAAAATTACCAAATAAATCAATTATGCAAGACATATTAAATCTCCTATAGACCTTTGGCACCCATCAGACAAAAAAATTGCCGCTTCTTGAAAAACAGGAAGATGTAAAAATCTTTAAAATATATTAACGAGACTATGCTTAATCAAGAAGTCAGTATCATATAACATTTTTTTTAACGAGCAAAAAGCAATATAATAAAGAAATAAAGTAAAAAAAATTAAGCACAAGGTGGAGTCAAAAGTTACAAAATCGAAATGAAAACAAAATTCCAAACACAATGTTACACGATGGCATAGCCAATACAAACCGACAGGTTATTCCACCAAGAATGAAAGAAAACAAACCTGGTTCATTAGACTTCAACAACCACGACTAAAAAGTTTTACATGATCTAATAACTTATCGAGGTTTATCTTATTGTTACTAAAAATCCACGAATCATGCTCTTCCAATTAAACCATAAAGTAGCCAACCAAATCACCTGGAAGCTTAAGCGAATATCCTTTCAGAATAAGTGTGAAGCACCAAATTGGAGGGCATGCATGCAAACATCAGCCGATTGAACACTGGAAATTCCCAACCAATGTAGAACATTAAGTGTTCAACCTCCCCTATAAAAAAAAAAATGTGGTCAAACTGGTGCTTCCAGGCTCAATTCCTAGCATTACATTAAAGTAAAAAAAAATAAAATTAATACACCATAATTTATTAAAATAACAGTATTGATTTACTAATTTTACACTATTCATTTTAGATGATTCAAATTGAGACACGGGCTAGGTCTACAAGTACATGTCTTCGTGCTCGATGTTGCTTTTATAGGAGAGTTTTATAACATGGGCCTGTTTGATTGGCTAAAGACCATCAAATAAATTATTTTTTTCAAATATACTTTTCATCCTCTCATGTATTGTATTTGAGCCTACTTTTCATAAATAATTTTTCTTCTAGCTCACTATCATAATTCCCATTTAGCATCATTTCAACACCCACAATGTCATTTTTTATAAGAGTTTTTATTCTAAGGAGATAAACTAACTCATCCAAATTGACACCAGAGAGAATCGAATATGATATCTTGAGTAGGAGCATACTCCTAGGTCCAAGCCAATACCACTAGACCAAACCAAGTGGATTTTTTTTTTTTTTTTTATAAGAGTATCATAAGAAAAATAAGAAAATTTGAAAAAATTCATCGATTTTTTTTTTGAAAACTCGGTATCCGATCCAAGAATCGAACCTGAGACCTTTGGAGGAACAAACTCCAAGATCCCAAGCCAACCACTAGGCCAACCCCAAATGGGTTTCATTTAAAAAATTTATGTTCCAATTTTTTCATTATTTTAAAAATCTAAAACATAAATCCTTAACTTTAAACCACACAGCATCGGTCATAACGTAGGTTTGAGTGACGTTAAATAAAAGCTTGAGTTTCAATGTCCCGAAACTTTCACTATTTGAAAATTCTTGAGTTCCTGGAGAAAAAAAACTTTAAACTGAAAATCTGGAAATTTATTATTTTCATATTTTTAATTAGAAATTTTTTGATGTGAGGGATAAAGTTTAGACATTGGTTTCCGTAAAGCCTAACTCAACTGACAATGTTAAAATTGTTAGGATATATGTCTTCATCCGTATATGAACCCGAGATCTTGCAGTGTGGGTGAGTTTCAGTGGTCTTTACCACTTCGTCTACGAACAAAATAAAATTGAAATATTGGTTATTACCAACAACAACAAAATAGTGGCAATATTGGTGGTTTGAAGGGGTAGGAGATTATGTGAGGGGGTAAAAAATTGTTGCCTGTATTCTTATGCTATAGCGCCATTTGGGTCTTACCCTATTTCTTATGGCCCTTGCTTATCCTCCAAAGGCCACCTAAATTACTAAATTTACCCCTTAAATAACGTCTGCTAATTATCTACCGCAAGTTTAGGGATATATCTATCAGACGTCTTGTTCCGGTAGATATGTTACCGGACAGTACATTATATATTTAGCCCAGAACATTGGTTTGATACTTTTATTTCCTCTTTTGCACTTCACTTAATTTTCTTCTAAACCTTGTTATTTTTGGGCCATTTTGGGTTTTTCCATCCTAATTATTCCAACAAATAGTGTTAATCTTCACTCAACTGCAATCAAATAGCAAATAAATCTTACTTTTGTCTTTCACATTCAATTATGCATAATTTTCATCGTTTTGTGGCAGATTCTACATAATTAATATCTGGTAGTTATCTACAGAAGGTTATGTTTTTTATTTTTAATTTTCACATTTGGTTAGTATTTTAATGTTTTTCTTTACACATTTTATTATTTTAATGTATTTGTATACACATATATCCCTAAGCACACATATTTTAATTTTAGTTAAGATAGATACCATAGTTCACCTTGCACTATAATTTATTTATTTTTCAAAATTTATTATTTTCATGCATTTTTTTACACATTTGTTTAGTATTTTAATGATTATTTTACACATTTTGTTTTGTTTTGTATGCATATATATGGTTGAACTTGCTATTGTTTGAAAGCCGGATCCAGAGATCTATTCAATTGATGTTGTATAATATTTTGTTTACAAAGAGAATAAAAAAATGAAAATCAAGAGAAGATTATTAATTGGGCTCGTCGTGAATATGTACCGAGCTATACAGTGGTTATCTACATATGAACCATATTAGCTTGAGTAATGATAGACATTAGCCTTCTACATTTTCTTATATTGATTTATTAATATATTCATTTCCTTATCTTATCTTATCTTATCTATGTGACTTAAGATACTACTATTTGATTTATTTGCAAGTTTCAAGATATATTTTAACATTGTTTATTCAATTTTTAGAAGATGTTCTTCTATGTCAAATTATTCACGAAAAGATTATGAAATATAGTTGTAGAAGTACATGTTACAAAATAGTAGGAAGAGCATTGGATTCAAAATGATCATGTTTGTTTGAAATCTACAAACATATTGAGTAACACTGCATATAATTTATTGAAATTTTTTATTCTGACAGATTAAAATGTTTTTTCATCTTTCAAATAATTTAGTAGTTAGAATTTTACATTTTACGATGAATAAAGTGGAAAATTATAGTTGTAATCCGAACATTTACATATTACAATGTCTTACCAACTAAGTTATGTTTATGGAGACATTAAAATATTTCTTTACATGATGAAATAATGTGAAGAACATCAAATCACATTTTAAAATATTTCTTTCTTATATTGTCTTTTTTAAGTTGGATCTAACTTAACCTTATAAAACTAATATGGTGATTATTGACTCTTGCGTTTAAATTATATATCTCTCAATGTAGGACTCTTAACCCATCCACTTGGTCATTCTCACACCATGTAGCTTAGGGGTGTGGGTTCAAGTCTCTACCAAAACAATAACGAAAAAATGGTGCCAGAAATACTCGAACCTGCAACCTATTGTTGATAGCAGCACTACCTTTCCATTGCGACAGGCTAAAATATGTTGTGAAGTCGTGCCTAATATAGTATATATATAGAAAACTTGGAGGGTGCCTACTACGATCTGCCTCAAGGAAGGTATGTTCATGTTCAAACCATATCCAACATGAGTGCATTTCACCCGAATCAACGGAGAAATATGTCCATTACAATGACACTTCTAAAACATCTTAGTCTTTATCAGCACGACAATTGCCCTTATAAACACAAAAATAAAGATACAAATTTGTTGAAATTGGAGTTATTGGTCGGTTTGGTGGTTATGTTAGAGGAGTTTTGGTACGTGCAAAGAGTTGTTGTTTTAGTTGGCACTTTACACTGGAGATTTGAGAGTTTGACTTTCGTTTTTGGAGTTGACTTTGGTTTTTGTGTATAGATTTTATGGTTTTGTTGGTAGCCCTCTGTAGAGGGTGTTTTTGGTTGGTTTATCAGATGTTTTATTGTTTGTGTCTTGCCTGTCTCTATTCGCCTTGAACATGGACTTTGTTTTTTAATAAATTTTCTCGTTAAAAAAATCAAAAATAAAGGGAAAGAAAGAACTCCATAAGTAAAGAGATTTGTGGCTCCACAAAGACGCTGACTCTCGTCCGACCATCATTCTAAATGACGCGGAGGGGGTCGAAACATCAATCAACCCCCTCATTACGAAGGGGCAACAGGGGAGGAGGGATCAACCACCCAAGGAAGAAATGTTGCCAAGTCCTAGAATTTTCTAACCGAGAAGAAAACAAATTCATGAACGAAATATTCACAAGAAGAGTCACCATATAACCTTGCTTCGGTCTTTTCGAAAACCACCTACGATGAAGATGTACGAAGGGTTAGCTGACCCCGACAACCATCGGCAGAACGTGGAAACTGTTCTGAGCTTTGGAGGTGCTCCTAAACCCGTAAAACATCATCTATCCGTGCTCACTTTAAAACACAATTCAAAGAAAAACATTTTAAGTTACATAAAGAAATGTCTCCGTGAACTTAGCTCAGTTGGCAGAGACATTGCATTATATACGCAGGGGCCGGGGTTCGAACCCCGAACACCCCGTTATTCACTTTAAAAAAGTGAATTTCTAGTCACTTGCCTACTTGACCAAAAAATTTACATAAAGAAACCGGCATAACCGCCTATCACGAGTAAAATGCCACTTTCCATCATGATTTTTTTCATGATACATCACCATAAATGCTACCATTAGTAAATTATAATCTGTTGTGATAATTATTAAATAAATTCGTGTGAACTTGAACCATTAACATTATAAACTAAGGAGACAACTTGTTCGAAAAATAATTATGGAAGAAGCTGCAGTAGAACATATCGGGACTCAACTTCCCTATTGTTAATATCCTTGCATTCAGGCCTTCTTCAAGAAAATATCTTTGCATTCAAGCATTAAAAATATCAATTGGCATTCGATTAAGATAAAAAAAAAAGGATATATTTAAGTTTAATATTTGATTACATAATTAAAATTAAGTTTCAATATTTGACATAACCAAGTCCCGTTGAAGGTCTCTGTTTTTGTTTGGAGGTTGCTTCGGGACATATTGCATACTAAAGCTAACTTGGTGACGAGAGGGGTCATCTCATCAGAAGCCTCTCAGTGTATCTCAGATTGTGGTTCCTTAGAAACGGCGCAACATTTATTTTTTGTCTGTTTTGGTTTTTCTTCTTTGTGGCTTATGATGGGACATTGGCTTGGTTTTATGGGTGTTGACACCAATGTTTTGTCTGATCATTTATCCAGTTTGTGTATTCAACAGGTGGTGGCAAAGCAAAGAGGTCATACTTTCAGCTCATTTAGCTCCTTTGTGTATGAGTCTTATGGAATGAGCGTAATAAGAGGGCGTTCAATAATATTGTAACTCCTATGCTCGGGTTGTTGGAAAAAGTGAAATATGTATCTCTAGCCTTGTTGAAAGGCAAAACGGCTACTTTTATGTTTGGCACAGATAGGTGGTGTTCAAACCCTTTATAATGTTTGGGCATCACCTAATGTTTTTTGTATTTGCCAGATTGACACTGTCTATTTTACTAATTCTTTTGGCACACCTTGTGCTGGGGGAGTTTGAAGGTGTGAAAAACACAAGAAGGGGGTTGAATTGTGTTTTCTTTTTCTTCTTTTTCTCCTACTGAAGTGATAATCAGAATCTAAATGCAGCGGATAAAACAGAGAGAGAGAGAGAGAGAGAGAGAGAGAGAGAGAGAGAGAGAGAGAGAGAGAGAGAGAAGAAAGACACAAAGCAATTATATAGGTTCCTTCCACAAATCGGAAGTAGTCTTGTCCCCCTTGCACTTCTAAGGAGAGTTCACTAAGAATGTAATATCTGATTACAACTGCTCAATGATACAACTAGCAAGAGACTTCAAATTACTCAAGCACACCTGCAAGAGATTTCATATGCTCTCGAACACAGTTAAAAGACTTCTAATGCTCAAGCACAACTGCAAGAGACTTCTATTGCTCAAGCACACAAGCAAGAGACTTCTATTCAAACAGAATTATAAAGAAGTTTGTTTGAGGTTGAACACTTGATATACAATCAGTGGTGTTCACAATACAAATCAGATACAGGCGACTCTAGAATTTCTAAGATATGAACTTTGATAAGAAATTCTAAGTGGACTTTAGATGCAGAACAATTTCAAAAGAGTATAACACTTTCAAATTGTTGTATGAGTCTTGTTTATGTGTGTGTCTGCATATCCAATCAGCAGGTCTTCACTCCTTTATATAGAGGTGTGAAAGATACGTTGGAAATTGCCAACTCATCAAAAAGAGTCGTTTGAAACTTGATTGAAATCACCAATGATCTTTTGCCTAATATGGTTATTGTCCTATGAGGGGTCAATTTCAAATGCATTCCTAGTCCGAAGGAACATTGTTGCAAGCATAACTGTTATTCTTGTCTTGATGCAGAGACACAAACAGAGTAGTGGAGATAGTGGTTGTACAGTTCGTACAGTTGTCCTTTGTCAACTCTCTCCAAAGTAAAAGCGTCCAAAGCCTTCAAATCCATTTGAATTAGCCGTTGCTTTGTTCTTTCAGTCTTATGCAATGTTAGACGTGATTAAATTCATTGAACAACTTTTGAAGCTTTAAGTCTCTCATCTTCAAATGAACTTCAGCTTCTGATGATATTGCTTCTGGTGAGATGCTTCTGATGACATCATCACTTTAAGAGCACTTGACTTCAGGAGCACTTCTCTTAAGATGCTTCAAGCTTCATTCTTGTTGATTCTTTTGCTCTCTTTTTGTTCCTTCAAAACCTTATAAGATATCAAAACTTTTGTCTATAGTCATGTACACTTGAACAAATATTAGCATATCCAATTGACAATTTTTAATACCTTGTTATCATCAAAACTCTAAAGGGTAATGTATGTTAAACACATTTTGTTCCAACAGAGTTGCTTGTTTGGTGTTTAATATATTTCATTTTTGATTGTTAAAAAAAATAAAATTAAGGTTCAGTAAAATTTAATCTTCATAGATATATCATTAGATATTTTAGTTTGAAAAAAGATTTCTTAAAACAACTATCACTCAAATATTTTACTCAAATGCTAGGTGTCGAGCAAGAAACCACAAGGTACCTTAAGAACATAAGTTAAGAATTCTACAAATAGAATGTATTCGTTAATAAAATTAATTTTCAACTTTTTAAGAAATAAATTAGCATAATTTCTAAGACAAAATTTATGCAATTTGGCCATCTCCATTAAAGGTTGCATTTGTGTCAAAAGTGATTAAAAATGAAGGGGTAAGTATACTTTTTGATACTTATATAGGTGTTAAATATGTTTTTTTTATCCTAAGCTAAATTTTATATAAAGGGATTAAAAATGAAGGGTTAAATATTTAATCTTTATAAATATATTAAATTTTCGTTTTAATCCCCCTAAAAAATTTATCAAACTTTTAGTCCCTCAAAAAATTCATCGCCACTTTTGATCCCTACTTTTTAGTCAAGTCATGCCTATCATTCATATTTTTTAATGAAATTTTTCAGAAATAGATAGAATATTATGACAATCTCACCAATAAAAATTATAATTTTTTTTAATAAAACATGAATTAAATATGAATTTTTATGTTTGAGTGCTTAAAAATTCATATTTAAATCATGTTTTTGTTAAAAATAATTATTATTTTAGAGAGATTGTCAAAATATTGTACACTTTTCGTGAAAATTTCATTGAAAAACGTGAATGCTAGACATAGATATAAGTTGACTAAAAATTAAGGACCTAAACTAATGATAAAAAAAATTGAAGAACTAAAAGTCTAACAAAAATTTTAAAGGGACTAAAATGAAATGTTGATATATTTATAAGGAACAAAAACATATTTAATCCAAAAATAAAAAATAGTATATTTATAGAAGGAAAAGATTATATTAATTTTTTTTAATCCTTATAAATATATCGTATTTCCTTTTTCATAAACAATATTTTGTTTAATTTATTTTAACAATGATTACCAAATTTATCCATAAACAATATTTGAAAATCATTCTTTGAAAAAAATTATATATGAAAAGATTTTTTTTTATATCTACAACAAGCTCAATTTTATATTTGTATCTATTATTCCTAACACACCCTCTCTCCGTGAGGGGATGTTCGTAGCACCTAACCGAATGGAGACCATCTTCCAATGTACCAACGATTCTCACATGACGATTGCAATTCATAAGAATTTGTAATTGTAAGACGTTTCAGTGTGCCTTACAACAGCTCCTGCACATCATCTCTATATAATTGGACTTTACACCGTCGCCAAAAGTATGAAACTATTCAACCCTTTATATAATGATTCTTGCTTACAAATACCAAAAAGAACCCCACCAGACATTATCATTATGATAAAGTACGATCAAAACGAAAAAAAAAAAATAGATTTTTTTGAATAATAAAACTATAGATTTTTTTTGAATAAATATAGATATTTATAGATAATTCATCAATAAGATATTAACGTTTGGGCTGCAAGGGTTGAATTCACAACCATAATGTTAGTTAACTTCTTATAGGGCAATTCTTTATTTATCTCTTAAAATGAAAACGTGATGCAAGATTTTTAAGAGCAAAGAATCTGAATTCGAACAGATCATGGCTTCATGCAGTTAACTTAGGGATCAGACGTAGAAAATAGAATTGAACAAAATAATCTCGTATCCTACAATGTCGCCACGTGTTAGTAATAACAAAAACGAAAAAACATAGGAAATATAATATGCGTGACAAAGAGAAAGAAAAGAAAAAACGAAAAAGGTATTGGTGTTACTCATGCGTGTCAGAAATGAACAACTTTCAACCTACCGTGTAACATTATGATTGGACCACGTAAATTACACACAAAAGACACTACCACGTGGTGCAATCATGAAACAATAGTCATTCAATCAACGGTTCAGATTTCATGTTGGTGTTAAATCGTTCAACGTCATACCAACTGTAAATGTCGAGTGTTTGCCCGTGACTGTGACGGGCAGTCTGCCCGTGAATAAAAGTGGACCCCACTTTACCACTACAAATGTTTCTTCTCCAAACACAAATTCAATTGATTGTGTTTCAATTCTTCATTTTGTGTATCAAATAAATCAAATTTTCTTTGCTTATAATTTTCATCATTCAATTTTGATCCAATGGCTGAGATTTGTTGTGGTGTAGTCGGAGAAGAAGAAACTCTTACTCTACCAGTTGAGCCAAGCTCACGACCTTCCGGTCGCCGGAGTTTGGATTTACTACCGTTGAAATACATGGCAGATCCGCCGGAGAATAGCCGGAAACGACAGAAGCTAGATCCATCTATTTCACCACCGCAAGAATGCGAAAACGCAGTTGATAGCTGTGAATCAAGTACTGACGAAGAATCAAAGGAAAACGAAGTTGTTTTGGAAAACAAAGTTGTTGTTGTTGAAGAATGTTCTCCTAAATATGGAATAACATCTGTTTGTGGAAGAAGAAGAGAAATGGAAGACGCTGTTTCTGTTCATCCATCGTTTTGTAGCGAAAAACAAGATCATTTCTTCGGTGTTTACGATGGTCATGGTTGTTCACATGTAATTGCTCAAAATTCTAAATTCTAATAACCGTTATTATATATAATAATTTTTCTTGTGGATCTGTTTTTTAACTAGGTTGATGTGTTTTTGTTTTAGGTTGCGACTATGTGTAAAGAAAGGTTGCATGAAATTGTTAAAGAAGAAAGAGAGAAAGATAAGGTTGACTGGAAGTCAACGATGGAGAAGAGTTTTATTAGAATGGATGAAGAGGTGTTGAATTCTAGCAAGACGAAACAGAGTTTCAGTTGTAAGTGTGAGCTTCAAACTCCTCACTGTGATGCTGTTGGTTCTACCGCTGTTGTTGCCGTTGTTACGCCGGAGAAAATCATTGTTTCCAATTGTGGTGATTCTCGAGCCGTTCTTTGTCGGAATGGAGTTGCCATTCCTCTTTCCTCCGATCATAAGGTTAGTTTTATTTTATTTCATTTCATTTATTTTTGTGTTATGTAGTATTTTTTTAACTAATTTTTTGACCCGTATTCGTTTGTGCAGCCGGATCGACCCGATGAGTTGGATCGGATTAATAAAGCTGGAGGACGTGTGATCTATTGGGATGGTGCAAGAGTGCTTGGAGTGTTGGCCATGTCAAGAGCTATTGGTGAGTGAGTGCAAGTGCGCACGATAACTAACTTTTAAAATTTATTCATTTTTTGGTATTTGATTAGTTCAAATGTGGTTGTGCATGGTGTTTCATTTTACTCTGGATATATCAGAATCATAATCATGCGACCCTTGATTTACACGTGGTTGTCCATGTTTATATGACCATAGATATGTTAGAATCGCGAGATAATTTCTTACTTTTTGATCGTGATTCTGACATATTTACTATGATACATTTTAGAATTACAATCTACATGTTGTTGTTAGATCGTAATTCTGACACATCCATCGTCATATCACATATATTGTGCTAAACAAATTTCGTACGTTATACGCATTATTGAAGGATGGTACTAAATTATTACGGTTTATTTTTGTAGGGGACAATTATTTGAAGCCATATGTTATTTCGGAACCGGAGGTAACTATAACGGAGAGGAGTGACGAGGATGAATGTTTGATCCTTGCAAGTGATGGCTTATGGGACGTGGTGCAAAACGATACAGCGTGTAGAGTGGTGCAGATGTGTCTCAAGGCGGAGAGGACGGTGACACCGCAGGGGTTACCGGGAAGTGAAGTGGCGGGAAATGGGTCAGATAAGGCGTGTTCCGATGCTTCAATTTTGTTGACGAAGTTGGCATTGGCGAGGAATAGTTCGGACAATGTTAGCGTGGTGGTTGTTGATTTGAGGAGAAATCAACGTCAACAATAACAATTAATAATAGTAATAGGGATTGATTAATGGAATTGGAAGAAAAATTATTGCTAATTAACCGACCAAAACTTATGACGTGTACTGTGTCTGGACGCCTTTGATTCGTAGGATTTTTTATTGGCATAGGTGGGAGGAAAATGGTGGGGCCTTGAGATTTTTTCTGATGATTCCATGTGATTTAGTAGTGTAGTGTTTGATTGAGGGGAAAGGATAAAATTGTATCTTTTGGGAAACAATTGGATAAAAAAATTATGTATAAGAAATTTTAGATTAGTATATAGTAGAAAACAATTGATGTAAACTAAAGCATATCGTAAAAAGAAGGCATATATTGGCTTTGGCCATTTGAGATTAGCCTTACTTTGGTCTATATTGAGATTTATTAAATTTTTTTTAAAGGATTGAGATTTATTAATGTTAATTAACTATAAATAATTCAATTCATATTTTTTTTTAAAATTAAATGATTCGACTTTGATCATCCAACATGAGTTGTTAACTTAATTAAGTAGGAGTATATTTGATGGTCACGGTTATAAGAAAAAAACATTTTTTTTTAAATATAGATATTCAATAAATCTAAAACGTTATTTTTGAACATCATACACTCCTTGTCCAACCCACTTCGTTGGGAGTATATCTCGGCTAGGATGTTAGGACATGTTCATGTTCTTCCAAGTCCTCCGATGTGAGAGAGACTAAGAAACGTTTTATCGCAATCCCATAGCGGGTATAAGATTTTTACGTGTGGAATATTTCAGACCTTAACAAACAAAGTGTCGTGCTTAAGATCAAGGACATGTAGTGTTTTAGGTCTAAAAACCAGTTAACCTTTCTCTTTGTCACTTTCCCTTTATATTGCTCATCCTGAGACCTAGACAAGTGTGTTTAAGGATGAATTATAATCAAGAATTTAGGGTTCCTCGGCCTGGGTTTTATTAGCCTCTCACATGTTTAGGTTCTTCTTAGCCTATATTGCTCGAGATTCTTTCTAATCTTCTTACATTTGTTTGAACAATTGAGCTAAGATAAACGTGAAAAGAGCTCAAAAGTCGGCTCGTTTGAGAATTCATTCATTTGGGTTTGTTACGAATGAAATTGCTCTTTAAGAATCTAGTATTTGCTTAGAGGCACCCCCGAACTACCAAAAGTCCCCCCAACAAAAGTTAATTATCATTGACTTTCGAACGATAATTAAATATCATTCGAAACTATGCCTCAAATTGGTCTATTCTCAAGTGATAAGTACCCTTCCACATGACATATGCTAAGCATGTTACTTCAACCACATTCAATGCTTTTTCAGAGCGCTTATGATTAATTTACAAGTATTGATCATACAAGAGTGCAGAGTTGACAGATGAATCTCTAGCAAACGTGCATGAGTGATTTTACTTTCTCATTCACTCATTGGTTGAAACACGGTGCACAAAAATTGTGCTTTTTACTTGTGGTTGAGATTAATAGAGAGAAACACAATACTTTTTTTTTTTTTAATAAAGAGAGAAACAAGATACTTATCACTTGAGAATACACACATGACTTGTCAAATATAGCGAAGTCGTTAAGCTATTTAAGAAAATGAATTGATAGTAATTAATTATCGTTCCTATATATGAGTGAGTTCGATCAGTAGTTAAATATCTTTCTACATCAAATAATAATTAATTGCCGTTGTATATATTTTCGATAGTTTGAGGTGTTTGTGAACATATTATAGATGTTTAATGAGCAATTTTTGTTACGAGTAGCGCAAGTATTTTAGGACGGTCCGTATATCCAAAACATTTGACCTATGTAAAGGTGAGATGTTTAAGAAGTGTACTTTGTGATGGACAATGATACATGCCGAGAACAAAGCGATGCTAGAACAGTTCAGTTTTTTTTTTTTTTTTGGTAGATAGATGAAATGGTAAAGCCATTATAAACTCACACACATAAGTGGAGGTACCGGGGTTCGAACCCCGGTCATAGCATTCGGCCTAACAATTTCGGCATTTTGCCAGTTGAGCTATAACTTCTCTAATTATTATTTTTAAGACAATGTATTCAATTTAATATGTGGTTTATTTATATCATAATATTCTTGTACCAACTTAATTTCTATAACCTAAGAATTAAAAAGAAAATAATCCCGATTAACTGTAGCCACATAGTTATATATTAAAATTAGCAAACTATTTGATATTTCTTTGAAGCATTTTAACTCCAAAAATGTTGCTATCTTCACTCATTTACATTGAGACAAAAAGTTGACAGTTCGACCAACAAATGTTTTGAAAAATCTTTCTTTTTTCTTCCTAAAAAAATAAAGAACATAAATGGATAAATGTAGTGTTAGGTTCTTGCAGCATCATACAAACAAGTTCAATAAATAAACATGTGGGCCTGTGAGGTGGGACAGACTTGTTTACTCTTTTAATCAAACATCGACACGTAGCATTGGTATTATTTTTAGTGTCACTATCTCTTAGCTGGACTATATTTCATCAGATTTGATGCTTTGTTGATGGAACTAGGACCAAATTTTATTTTATTTTTCAACCTTATTTCTCATATATTTTTTAGGTCACTTAACTTTATATTTAATTTTCTGTATCTGTTTTTTATTATATTACTTCCATAATCCATACCATGTTGTTGGAATTTAGATCCTTCTATCTTGTAGATCCAGATCAAATTCATGAGATTAGACAATTTGGAGAACATGAACTTAGATATTTCTCCTCTCAAAAAATAAAAAAACTTAGATATTTCTAAACATAATACAGACGAGTTACACAATATTTTTATTTACAAAATGATTGGTATTATTTTGGTTGAATTCTGCTTAATCCAAAATGAAGCCAATAAATATATTAAATAATGCACTTATTTTTCCATTCAATCTTGATTATCATATTATTAGTTTTTTTACAAGGATGAAATTGACGAATTTTTAGTTTCTACTTTAAAGAAAGCTTATATTGGTTACAAAAGCGCCTAATTATCTTTATATATAATAAAAAAAATGAAACCATAGACAAATACTTTAAGAACTTAATCGGTAATAAAAAATTTCAAGAATCTTAGGTGTGAATTTAGAAATTACACCTATGTTGGTATCGTGGTGAGTATGTCAGAATCACAATGACGACCTTGATTTTAAAAAACCATAGGGTGTAGTTTTTGAAAACACACAATGGTTTATTGTGATTCTGAAATACCCACCCTGATATCAAACATACATCATATCTCTCAGCTACTATGCAATTTTTCTTATGGCAAACATTTCATATGTCTCTCTCCCAATAGTAGTGTCTTGTGTCCTCGAAGTTCTTTTAGTGTCCACTAACCCTCTCTGCAGTGAAGATGAAACCATTTCTCATTGGACTTGACAATATTTCATAAATCCTAGCAACCTAAGTGGGTGAAGTAGGTATTTTAGTTATGTTGAATGTTGATAATGAGGAATATTTGAATATCTCAACAAAATTGTTTTGGAGGGAACAACTCCTGTGAGGTATCAGATAACAACATCTATCTTTACTCAGTTACATGTTTCCAAACAGGCGTTCGAAAGTCCAACCTCCCACTTCCCTCAAACTATTTGTGAGGTGTGTTGGAATAAATGGGACGTGGATGCCATGGTTTTCTCAATGTGTATGAGAATAATTCTCTTACTAATCCAAGGAAGACATCTTTGGTGGATTGGCAGACTGAATTTAGAAAACTAATGCATTGTTAAGATTCTTGCATGTGGTTCAACTTGTCACAAAATGAATGTCTCAATTTCATCACCATGCTAATGAGCTAGAGATTATCGTAGATTTCATGCAGAAAGATTGGACCATAGTTGTTCATCACACCTTTCGCAAAGGGAATATTTGCGCATATTTTCTAGCAAAGCTTGGATATATTGACTTAGATCTTCTCCTTGTGCTTACGACGTCTCCTTCTAGTTTGTCATCGGTTTTGCTAGCTGATGTTCTTGTGATGTCTTTTTTAAAGACATAATTCCCTTTTTCCTTTGTAAAAACTTATTTAATCCTTTTATACTTTTGCTATAAAATTGTGGTAGCTATGAAAGGCACCCGTGGTACTACTAGTAGATAACACGTCAATATATATATATAAAACAAGATAAGAATGTGACCAAAATTGCAAGAGCATGAGCAACTCATTTGTTCATCTCCTAATAAAAATTTACCATAAAAATTTCTAAATATAAATTGGAAATACGCCTACAATTACTTAATGAAGTCATCTAATTCACAAACACCTACTTCTTGCCATAAATTTACCAATCACCCGTTCAAAATCACAAATTCAAATTCTACATTTTTCCATTGCAAATCTTGTACCCATTTTAAGGTAAGAATGAGTTCTATAGCTTCACAAGACGACCTTGATCATCCCTGATGCAAGAACCAATGCCCACCTCGTTACGAGCTATAGAGAAGAGGCATGCATCTACATTACATTTATATCTTTCAACTTGTGGTTTTGTCCAACCTCTCATATGCATCTCCCGCTGTTGTCCTGCTCGTGGATTGACTCCTATATCTTGAGTAACCGAATCAAACGTAGGAATCCAAATAATGCACATCTATATATAATAATTTTGTATATTGGCATGTGCTAGCAGTTTTAGGTTCATACTTCCTTTTACTTTTGTTCAAATAGAATTTTCATACTTCCTAAAACGATGTTTTTATGTGAATAACGGTACATTTTTTATAAATTAAAATAAAAATGATTTTGATATAATTTGTAGATTATTTTTTAAAGATTTTAAAAAAGAACATTAAATTTTGTTTGAAAAAGCATTTCATCCGAAAACTATGCATGCTAAAATATTTTTCATCAATATGGTTGAAAAAACATAGACACCATAAACAATTATTTTCACCCCTAAAAAAACAATTATTTTCTCTTTCTTTTTATTAAAAATGATTTTCATCAAAAGCTAATTAAAATATCTATTTCATTTTCAGCATAAAAATTAATTATTAACAAAATATTTTTTTAAACAAAAAAAAACTCACACAAACGTAATGAAAACATCAAGAATAATTTTAGAAAATGGGCCCTAAATGTCGTGTGGATAAGGTTGAAACAAGAACACAGGTTAAAGCAACGGAGATGAATAAACCATATTCCAATTTTTCCTTTGGCATATATATAATTGGATAAGACATATAGTATATTAGCTACAATAATATTATCCCATCATCCAAACTTAGGTACACAATCAATTATAAAACTTTACAGTTTTCTTTGACAGCATAGTGGAAGAATGTCACAATCATCTATAGCCAGAAGAGTGAATGAGGCATATGTAATCACCCAGAGCCCTACGTTATTAAATGTAAGTATTCGTCAATGAAATTGACACATCTAGTTGAATCTTCTACTCATATGTACTATTTAGATTGAATTCCAGAGTTCACTATTAACAATCATGTGTAAAATTCACGATTGAGTTTAAGTAGCTAATGAACTTTAATTAAAGATGATTCGTTTGAATGAACATCGGTTCTAATTTTTATAAGAACAATCGTTGAAAAAATTTATTTATCTCTTGACCAAATTTTGAATCACCAAAGCATCTTTGGTTGATAATCGGATGGACCTAATTTGAAAACCATTTGAATCATTTTTATTTTCAAGGGTTCTAATTGGCGGGGAAATGCACACGATTTTTTAACATTGTCCTTGTGATTTTTTAGAAGCAAGTCACAGAAGGCAGAACCATTAGATTAGATATGTTTTTATTCCATAGTCAAGTTTACAACTCTTCCATTATATTTACATGTTAAAAACTCAACCACATATATATCTAAAACTATCTTCCACGGCTTTTGTGCTGAGATTGACAATGAATGCTCCACTTTTGATGATTTCCTCAATATTATTTTCATAAGGAATCATATAATATTGTAAGCATTACGGTAGTGTAGGGCGAATAATATAATTTTGAGGCATAGGGGGAATAATAGTAGGAAAAAATGCACTCAAAATTAAAACTTAATAACCAAATAAATAAAGAAGCATTTATCGAACTTTGCTTAATTTTGGAATATCTGATCCTGGCCTTTATGATAGGGTGATATTGATCACATATGAACCGATTCAAAATAAAAATTGGACCCTATTGATGCAAACTGCACAAATGGACAATGACATAGGTTGACAACGGAGAAATGCTCATCTAACTATCATTTGGAGTCCTTTCTGAGTCTGCAGATGAATTAACCTTCTGGCCATACTTAATTATCTGGACTGTTTTTCTTATAGTGAATTATTTTGAAATGTTTTTGGTTCCAAATATTGAGTCAGGATTTGAACATTACTGCTATCTAAATGACCTCAAAACTTGGTGATGAAGTAATTGCATTTTGATATGATATATGTGAATGTTTGGTTTTCCCATGTGTGACAAATTTGTGGTCGTACATAGACAGATGACTTGAGAAATGGTTGGATGGTTGGGGATGATGACTCTTCTACAACAGGGGTGGGTGGTGTACCTGCAAACACTCTGATGATCAAGTCAATCAAGTGTAGTGAATGTGATGTTTTTAGATTTAAATATTGTGCACCCTCGACCTGATTCATGAGTTAGCATATCTAGGAGGAAGATTAGGGTTTGTATGACAAAATACAGATAACTATCTTGGATGACAAATGTAGACAAATCACGATGTGATCTCATCACACAACCATGATTTGTTCTACGGACCAGCTTGGGTGTGCCTTTAGAGCATGTCTATAGCATGATTCGTAATAAGTTAGTGACCTAAAGGAGCAGTTTGCTTCTATGCCGAATTTGACATTTCCTAGATCAGAACAACAACTCACATATATTGCTTGAGGTTCTTCCTAATCCTTTAACCTTGGTTTGAGTAATCGTACTATAAGATATAATGTGGAAATGACTCAAAACTCGATCCATTTAAGAATTCACTCGTTTGAACTCGTTTCAAGTATAACAAGTATTTTAAGACAATCCAAAACCTCAAACGTGAGATCTATAACAGTAAACTGCTTACAAAGTGCGTGGAGATCCAAGTACGACCCAATTTTTTTAACAATATATTAAATTTAAATTAATTCAATTTAATTATCTAATAAGAATGAGAAGTAGCCACCTTGTGATATATTGAAATCAGCATACTATATGATATTTCCTTGAAGTATCTTTAGCTTCAAAAATGTTGCAATCTTCACGTTGACAGCCGGATATACAAATATTTTGAAAAAAAATCTTCTTTTCTTTTTTCTAAAAAATGGGATAAATGTAATGCTGAGTATTAGGTTCCTGCGGCAAGATCATACAATACATTACAAGATCAAGAAGTAAACAATGTGGAGTGGGGCTAGACTTGTGTACTCTTATAATCAAACATAGACACGTAGCAATAGCATTGGTATTATTTTTTAGTGTCACCATCTCTTAGCTGGACTATATTTCCACAGTTTTTATGCTTTGGCCATAGAACTAGTAACAAATTTTGTTTTTTTTCTCAACCTTTTGTATTTTATTAATGAAACAGACAGCTCCTCAAGCACAAGGTGTGCTGAAGAGAAACTGTTAAGAGAAAATTTACATCAATGTTAGGCTACAACCAGCCGAAACAGAATAAAAAAGAATTACATTATTGCTTGAAGACAACATAATGGGTTTAGCCTCCAAAAGGGGTAATGAAAATCGAACAAGACATAATGCGATTTCAACAACCAATACATTTGAAGTTTAACCTTTTCTGCAAGAGTCTCAAGCTGATCTGACTTGTTTTGGAAAATCATGTTATTACGATCTTTCCAAACAACAAAAATCACCGAAATCCAGATAATAGTAAACGCAGTCCTTGAATTTTTGGAAAAGCCTCCAAGGCCGCGAAACTGATAAGAATGAGTAGAAATGTTGCCATTAAAAACCGAATCAATTCCTAACCATTTTGAAACCAAGAGCCAAATGCGACCGTACACATCACACCTAATGGCTTGTCGCCTATACAAATTATCCTTAGTAGGGAGTCTGTTCATGAAGAGGCGCCAAACAAAAAGATTCACCTTCAGAGGAACCGCTTTAAGCCACAAGAAACTATCATAACCTTCATTGAGGTTGGTATCAGTCGCTGTCAAAAAAGAATATGCTGATTTAACTGTGTAACACTGCGATGTATGGAGTTTTTGCACCCACCTGTCGACCGTGTCAACCTGCAAAACACAAGAAGATACTCGCTCCACACACTCCAAGACCAACCCCTCCTCCCACGCAAGTAACCTCCTACGCCACTTCCACGCTTCACCTCCAACCCCCCACCCTAACTCAAACATCTCCGACACCGTAGCTAGTTTATTGTCCGCAAGATAGTAAAGCCTACCAAAAGATCTTGCTAGAGGACAATCATCCAGCCACGGGTCCACCTAAAACAAAGTATCCCGACCATCCCCCACCTTCCGAATAATGTTATCTGTCAACCAACCAGTTTCGACAAAACCCACTCCCGTCCTGGTTTGGTTCAGGTTGCGCCACCAAACTGAACCTATTAAATTCCTTCAACCTCTTTACCCCAGTCCTCCATTCTCCGTTTGTAAGCAAATGTTATCCCATTTAATCCAAGAAATTTTACTCACATCCTCACCACCCCCCCAAAAAAAATTAGAAAAAATAGAATCAAGGGAAGAAATAATACTTGAGGGAGCTTTGAAGAAGCAGAGGAAATAAACCGGAACGAATGACATTACAGACTTAAGCAAAACCAACCGACCACCCAAAGAAAGATTCTTGCACTTTAACCCAGACAACCGTTCACGGATTCTATCAACCAACGGATACCAAAACTGAAGCTTCCGAGGATCACCACCAATAGGCAGCCCCAAATAAAGAAAAGGGAGGCGACCTTTTTGTGTAATTGCACTTTTGCTCCTATATTTTTGTCAATTGTGCGACTTTGCATCCTCTCTTCTGTTTTTTTGAGTGATTTTGCACCCCATCTTTTGCCCCTTTTCCCTTATTTTAATGATGATTTTGAACAAAACACAATTGACAAAAGATGGGGTGCAAAATCGCTAAAAGAAAAAAGGGGGTGCAATATCGCACAATTAGCAAAAGATAGGGGAAAAAGTGCAATTAAGCCAAATAAATATTTAATCAATATTATTTACCAATCTTTCTCATTTACTACTCCTATCTTATTAACCTTTTTTTTTAATCAATATTATTTACCAATTTTTCTCATTTACTACTCCTATCTCGTTAAACTTTTTTTTTTAAGAAAGAAACTCAAACATCAACTTTAAAATCTGTAGAGATAACAAAAAGATTTTTATATTTAATCTTTCATTATTAATTCGTCAATGAAGAAAGAAAGAAAGTTAACAATATTACCATTGTTTAAAGATAGGAAATCATCATGATTGTATTTCCTTTGTAACATGTTAAACCTACAACAAAAAAAAAATGCAGAAAAATAAAAGTTGTTAGGAATAGATGAGAAAAGTTGTTAGGAATAGATGAGAAAGAGGAAAGATGATAAGTAAGAAAATGAGTAAATGAAAAAATAGATAGAAATTATATGATTATAATGAAAAAGAAGAGAGGGAGGTTGAGTGAATGATATTTGAATTTGAAATTCAAATTTCCAAAAGTTGTAAAGTTAAAAAGGACAAAAGTAAAAAAAGTTTCTCACATATTCAAAATGATGAATATATCCTTCAATATAGAAGTTGGAATGGTATTGGGTCAGGGGTAGTGTAAATCCGAAGTTGGTAAAAAATTTGACATTGCATCTTGACACTTGAATATCTAATATAACCCTTTAAAATAGTCATGTAATTTTTTTGGAAACAGGGACAGGGACGGTTAAATAATTTTGGTAAGTATTTGTTTTCTCATATATATATATATATATATATATATTTGATTTGATTGTGCTAAATTTATCTTTTTAAGATCTTTAAGACATATGTACTTTTACAAGAACTTATTAGACCATTTACAATGGCAAAAATCTTCAACACCCACTTTTTTAATTCTCAACACTCCACATCATTTTCTCTCTCTTCCACCTAATAATTCAACACTCATTCAACAAATACCCTCTCCAATAGTTTTTCATTCAATACTCTACCCACCGCTTTTTATTTCATATTCTTATTTAATTTTATATTTTTGTTTTTATAATTACATAAAATTACAATTATCAATTATAATTAAATTAAAATAATAAACACTTAACAATTTATTTTTTAGTTTTTTGTAAAAACAAAATTTAT
>Ga0315915_1000764_pt1 | contig 35487 bp, 37 predicted proteins | sample MpolbnodulesMG_FD_207738 | JGI IMG/M metagenome (GOLD analysis project Ga0315915, IMG submission 207738) | Medicago polymorpha root nodule microbial communities from Los Angeles, California, United States - branched nodules | ecosystem: Host-associated > Plants > Roots > Nodule | place: USA...
GTCTATGCACTAAAGTTGTGGTAATGAACATATTATCTAATTTCAGTGTGCAGTTATTCAATTGCCATCACAGACTTTGCTATTATCTGTTTCTGACATAGCCTGCCGCTTGATTGGGATGCTTTTTTCTCGGGTAACATATAGTTGAGGGCTTTTTACTTTCTTTTTTAAATCTGCGACGGGTGGGTTACATTACACTGTTGTTTATTTACTTGAAACCTTGAATGCAAGCAGGATATGTTTGTATTTAACCAGCAGCAGCAGATGCAGCAAATGCAACAACAGCACCAGCTTTCACAGCTGCAACTGCAGCTTTCACAACTGCAACTGCAGCATCAACAGCTTCCTCAGCAGCCACAGATGGTTGGACACTTCCAAATGGTTTCTCAGGGACACGTTTCATCACAAGGTGCTACAAACATTGAAGAAGGGAATTTGATGAGTTAGTTCATTCTCAGAGTCTAGTGTATGTTAAACAACCTATACAATAGTAGTGCTAGTTACACTTATGCCATTCGCTTAACAGGTTGGGCAATGAAATAACTATATTTAGCTCTGGACACCATAAAACTCACCAAAAAACTGTGATATGGTAAATATGTGTTGGTAGTAAACCATGTGTTTAAACTGTATTTATGGCGTCGCACAATGCTCTACATGGAATCGATCATTTGCCAAATCTTGCTACTATACTACTTCATTGCTGCCAATGTAGAAGCTCCCACCACCATGACTTCGGCAACACCATGTGAGATTAATCATGCAAGCTTCTGATTTATTTAAAAATCAACTGAAATCTATTGTTTAGCTCTTGTTGAATCGTGCCTTTATTTTGCTTTCTTTGCAATTTTAATGTGCTTTGATTTTATGGTTTTTCTAGGCGAGGACAGAACAACCATTAGAAGGAAAATATTCAAATTCATGCTTGATAATCTAAGTGTTGGCGTGCATATTTTTCTCCTTGTGTTTGAATTACTAAACACAAACGAAATATATTTGTCAGAGGAGGGTTTTAATCATTTCCAGTAGATTTGTATAAGAGTTAGATAGTAATTCTATAGGTAAAGTTATATAGGATTGAAATTGTGCAGATTTGGGGATGCTAACACAAAGAAAAAACATATTGCAATATAAGTTTAATGGTAGATAGCAAGAGAGCAATTTATTCTATTAGATAAGTCTATTAATGCATCTGCTAAGTTGTGCCCATGCCTAGCCAATGCATCTGCTACCACATTTTCCTCCCTCAAAATATGAGTACAAAATCAATTTATTCTATTAGCAATAGCCAGACAATTATTCGAGTAATTCCCAACTCTCCATGGAACATATATATATATAGTATTACTTTTCTCACTCTATGCCTTACTAGCGCGCCCTGTAATTTTTCCAAAAATGCCCTTGAGCAATCCGGATTTTAAAATCCGGACTGGTGTTTTCCTTTGTAATAGGGTGTCTTCCTTTGCAATCCGGATTTCAGCAATTTTGAATTTTGCTTTTAATAACAACCAAAAAAAGGGTCTATTCATGTCAAATAAAATCATAGAAACACAAGAATGAGGGTTAGGAAGATTAATATTGTCCTTAAAATGACTATCCATGCTACAAACATGTTTAAAATTAGTGCTGGTGTTGTTCGGATTACGTAATCCGAACTGCATCAGCACCATGAAAAAAATGTCTAAACGATGAAATTTTAGATTTTGAGGGCGGAGTCTCGTAAGAAGTCCCTTCTAAGGGAGTCTTGATCATAAAAATACAAGGATGAAAGCTAAGAAGATTAATATTGTCCTTAAAATGACTATCCATGTTATAAACATGTTCATAATAGGTGCTGGTGGTGTCCGGATTACGTAATCCGGACAGCACAAGCACCATGAAAAAATGGTGTTTAGAGGGTGTTCGGATTCTATAATTCGAAAAAATCAAATAGCACGCCCTATTTTTTGAGATTTTCGGATTTTTTCAGATTACAAAATCCGAATTGGGGAAAAACTCTTTTTTTTTCACCCTACTACAAAGGAAAACACTAGTTCGGATTTTAAAATCCGGATTGCTCAAAGGCATTTTTGGAAAAATTACAGGGCGCGCCAACAAGGCATAGGGCGGGAAAAGTAATACTCATATATACATATATACTTGTGTGTCTTTGTTGAAAGCCTGAACCATCAGTTGTGAGTCAGTCACTAACCACAAGTTATTCCAAATTTTTAGAGGTTTCAACTTCTTTCATACAAAAACATATTGAGGCAATGATACCAACTCTTTTACTTCGGTTATTCATCAGTTGGAAGTTTGTTGTGAGCATATCTCCAAAGAATAAAGGACATGGATAGGGAGGAATTATTTCTTTCCATATTTGTTTACACCACAATTTATTGAGCCCTGATTGTCTAACATGATCATAAGAAAGCTTAGAGTTAAGGTAGCCCTCCATAAAATTCGGCCAATTAAGAGTGGCATCGGAATTATCAAAAGCAATAGTGACTTCAAAAATTGTTTGCACCAACTCTGGGAACTTTTCAGCAAAGTAATCATGCAAGTGATTACACCTCATCATATGAGGCCTTTAGCTTTGTCTTGAGGTCTATGTCTTATGAATTTGAAAACAACTAGGCGTTTCAGAGAGAGTTGCTCATGGTTTTTAGTGGGGGCTTTTGATACATATGGGGCTAAATTTTCAAAGAAACAATAATGCAAACTATATTAAAAATAAGAAATAACGTTGTTTGAAACAATAAATTACAACAAAAAAACACGTTCAACACTTGCAGTTGTTACCGACAAGAGCAAAACCAACTTCAAAAGTTAATAAACCATAGCAAATATGTTGCATTTATTTGTTTCCACAAGTTTTGCACAAAGATCTGAAAGCCCTTTCAACTTGGCAAATTTTGGGTCAAATCGAACATTTGTAACATAATTCTTAAGTTGATGGTGTAACGCCACTTCCGGTACATCTATTAAATCATTTGGATAGAACTCAGTCATCCTCAATAATTTGTTCACATCAAAAGCTGCAAATAACTTTGCAAAATTCAAACATAAAACGCATTGTGAAAGAGATAGTTTACTCATTTATCGACTTGTTCTTTTGTGTTATATCTATTATTAAAAAAAAGAAAGGAAAAGGCTTGTGGGGCTTTAGCCACACATAGCCTGTGTGTATCCGCCCCTGGTTTTGAGAATGTTTAGTATTGTTTAGATTTGAGTCGTTCTAATTCTATTTCTTCTCCATCCAGACAATTTCATAGGTGTTTGTAAGGGTTTGAGATTTATGTGCAACTTGGTAATATTAAATGGATGAATACTCTGAGATTTTGATTCAATAACAGCCAGGAATTACAATCAAAGTTAAGGGAATAGAAATACTAGAAAGTAAAGATAGAAGAAGAACCTAAGTACAAATGCTTAAAGCCATTACTCTATAAGAGAGTACAAAATAAAGAGAGATAAGATACTTTATATTTCAATTATATCCGAGAGAGTAAGACCCCACTCTAACAACCTTATGTAAGTATAAAGACATTGTAGTATTGATAATCCTAAACCCATAGAGCGCATATAACCTTATTGTGATTAGCAGATGCAACTTGACAGCTGGAGGGACGTAACAATTTCACGAACTCATCACTTAAATAGAACCCTATCTAATAACTGTAATTACTTGTCTTTAATCCAACAAAGAAATAGAGAGGATTCTTAACCACCGTTAAGTTCTGCAATAAAAAACCATTACTAAAAACTTAATTGCTTTGCACAATCAAATCAAAACTTGCAAACTTACTTAATTTATTTACTTTTATTTTCTGTTTTAATAAATATAGCTAGTTGCCTAGTTGAAACAACAATCCCCATCGAGACGTCTTATCTATCACTTTATTACTTGAAAACGGTTCGGGCACTTGCTAAATTTAGTCATCAGTGCTCCCTCTATGATTGATCGCCTCAAACTTCAACAAGATCGATTTCTGCATTAACCACCTTGTTGTTGCTATCCAAATTGAATGAGTCGATTCTCAAAGAGTATCTGCCTTGCTAACTGATAAAAGGAAAAACTTGTATTTTTCCAGCACATTGGTAAATATGTTAGTTTTTATCAAACAAATAAAATATTGTATCCATAGAGACCACACTTAGTTAACTTGAGTTTATATCGACAGATTTTTTAACAAAGTTTATTTATAAGGTTTTGGTGGTTTGAATTAAAGTAAACTATATATATACACACACACACACAAAAATAGAGTTGTGTTGGGATAATTTCAATAACTATTCCTCGCATGGTTCCTCTTAATCGATTGTATACTTTTTATGCCTCATATATAACTCCACCATTTCCTTAGCGTACGTCTCCAAACTAAGGCCAACGACGCAAAATAACATAGAGACAACCGACTTCCATTGCTCGGTGGCAAAATAACTGATTGTTTCTATGGTCTATGATAAAAAAGTTATACATGAATATAGACCCCCTCACAATCTCTCGGACGATAACACTGATGAGAACCACAATGGCATGGAGGGAGGGCTTGCTTGCTGCCCATTTTGATGTTTTTTTAATTTTTATGTTGTAATAAAAGTTTTAAATGGCATGCTTGCTTTATTTTATAAAGAAAATGATATGCTGAATCATGTAAAGTGAAAGGAAATCAAGAACATTAATGAGAGGGAGAAAAATAGCATAAGATATGAAAGGAAAGGAGGAAGTGGCGCAGCCACACATTAAACCACAATGAATTATTTTCTTTCAGCCCACTCATTGAGGAAATCAATTGGAAACATTTTCAGCATCACGGGAGACGCCCCACCATCAATTGTGGCTGTATAATTTCATTCCAAATGAATTTGTAACCATTTTTGCAATTATTCAATACTAGGCATTGATGTTAGACTAATGGCTGAATTCTTAGAGTTTTCATTAGTTATTTTCTTTGATATTCCTTGTATTACAACATATGACCTCTTTCATATATATAAGGGGCGGAAATTATCAATAAAATAGGACTATTTTGAGTGAATGTGTTTTTGAGCAATTGCTCTTTGGTTTGGGATTTAACCAATTTTCATTGTATCAAGAATCCTTTCTTGTGGTGATCCTCAATCCCATAGACTTATCACTTTCTTGGATTAGAAAGTGTGGCGTCCTGATAACATGCAAAATGCAATATTATATTAGCTCAACTTACACATTTTTTGATCTCGATTTTATAGATTTTTGCAATGTTATGCGTATTGTGTGTCTATTTTAGGTATTTGTTGATTAAAAGTCTCTGCGCATCAAAACGATGAAATACGGTGAAAAAAAAGGAAAAAATGTTAAAAAAGAGAGAAAAAAAAAAGGTTAAAAAGTCAACACATGGAGTTAGGTTGAATATTTCATCCCACGTTCTAGAGTTTCAAAATCAGTTTTTCCTACTTCCTTCATTTTCTCAACTACTTGGGACATGATCAAAAGCACTTCAGAGCAGATTTTAGCCTATAAATAAACCTTGAAAACTCAGTTGAAGGCACCGAGCTTTTTAGAGAGAAATTCAGTTATTTAGAAACAACTTATTCCTTATTCTTTCACGTTCAAGTGCTTATTGTAGTTGCAAATTCCAGTTTTCGTTTTAGCTACTGCATTTTATAATTTAGTTCTGCAGAATACTTTTTCTATTAAATTCAATTCCAAGTTCCAATTTTTTTTATTATTTCTTTTCATTCGAATTAAGTTGCTTCCTCGTAATTTATATATGCCCGTTTGCTGCACCTATTTACTATTCAAACTGTGAATTGCTACTTGATGTATGGTATTGCTGCGGTTCTGTGCATATATTCAATTCACTATTGTTGCCGTTTTATATTGGTGTCCAAATTCATTCCTTGCTACTGCCGTGTTCATATTGCTGTTCCAATTCAATTGCGGTTGCCGTTTTGTTTTCTTGCTGCATTTTAAAGTTGCAGTTCCATTCGATTCCAATTGCTTGCAACTGCTGATGTCGCGACTGTTATTTTTATTTTAGAGTATCCATCACTCACAGGTTCTTGTTTACTTTGTTTCTATTCATTTATTTTGTTCTTTTGTTTCTCTGTTCCATTATAATAATAAACATGAATCATTGTTTATTTATTACTTATACCACGTATGAGTAGATTTTTACAGAGTCCGAAATATGATGAATGTCGTACCAATGATACTCTGTTAAGTTGTATGATTAAAAATTGTAACTGGAATTGTTTTTAAGTCTGGAAATTCTGATTTTTAAAGATTACTATCTATATCGAAAACTGAAATAAAGCGATACCGGTTTCATATCGAAAGAGTGAAACCTGTATCTGACCGTATAAAATTCAGAAATTGATTTTGAAATACATCGAAAACATTTTCTTTAATTAATTTAGAAATTACAAATTTCCAAAAAGGGAGTTTAAAATTGTAATTGTGCATGTGAAAGCTGGTAGTTATAAGCTTAAAATCCGGTAACAGACGCGCGAAAGCGGACGGTACCTTTAAATTTATTTTTTTCTACTAAAAATAGCTTTTCAAGCAAAAATTGATTATGTTTTCAAACAGAATTTTGAAGTTGTAAGACATACGCGTGAAAGCGGTCGAATAGATTACAAGTCAAGATTCGGTGTCGAACATGCGAAAGCTAATGACCCCTTTAATTTAATCCTTTTTACGCGTGAAAATATTTTCCTGTTATAATAATAAAATACAATTTAGCAAACATTAAAGGCCGGCGTGAATTATATTCGGTTCTCTCCATTAAAATTAATTAAAAACAAAGTTATTTTCCCAATTTTGCATCTAAACTAATTAGCATCGCCTTAGTTAACGGTACTTGATAACGGTACTTGACATTGGTCTCTGTGGGATTCTACATCTTTTATACTAAAACCGATATTTCCGTGCACTTGCGGACCTATCATGCCCATTTCCATTCCATTTCTCCATTTTTGAGTCTTTGTTCAATCTTGTCCATAAAATCTGTTTGGGTCAAAATTATGTCATTTGTCCATTTTAACCCGATCTGTCCAGTGAGAACGGTGGAGTAGCTACGGTGGAAGAGAATGCTCCGATGTGAATGGAATGGTTTCCGGCACGACGGCGATGAGTCTTCGCGGTGGAACGAAAGGTGTCTGCTGGCACGTTAGCACTCCGACGCTAAAGTTAGAAATGGGACTGAGAAAGAGTGTGTAAGAAGTGTTTTGGAAAGTGATAGGCACGCGTATGACATAACCGTCTCCGGGTTATGCGGCTATTTACCCTGATTTTTGGTAAACAAACGCTGGTTTCCGAAAACGGTTAACTTGAGAGATAAACCAGTAAATCTCGGGGCATATCGTGTTTATGTTTGACAGAAATTGTGAATGTTCTTGATGTAAACCAAAAAATATAAAAGTCGGGATCGAACACGCGTTGAATCCGCGAAGTAAATTGCTAAGAAAAAAAGGGTAAATTGCAAGGAATTTGAAGGATAAACTTAAATTGCATAAATGAATGTAAAGTGGTATACAGATTCATACATTTGCAACTTGTTTACTCCTTTCTCCTATAGTGCGGATAGTTTTAGTGTGTAAGTCTTGTGTGTATGTGAATTGTGACCCGTTTTTTCTATGAAAAACTCTTATTTATACTACACAACTGCCTATACAGAAACCATCGAGTGTAACCGTTAATAACTACCCTATATATCTTTTGAACTTAAAATGACATCCCTCCGACAGTAACTGATGCTTGGCTTGTCGATCTGGCACTAACTTCTCTTCAATATCTTGCTTGCTTGTTGAAGCTTCTCCATCGAACGACGAAATCTCTCTAAGTCCATAAACCTGATCCAGCTTGTGAGTCGAACTCATTTAGATTTCTTCAAAGTCAGAGTCAAACTTAATTGATTGCATTTATTGTAGCCTGTCGAAAATATAGGCTAACAAATTGCGCCCCAGAAATGTCTTTTTCGTTTGTATCTTCAAATAGAAGAAGAAAAAGATGTTTTTGAACTTCGTCGAACATGTCTTCTCGTCGAAACAAATAACATCACTATCACTAACATCTAAAGGCAGTTGAAAAACCTTTTTGTGATGTCATCAAGTCCCACTTAGTGGGCCACGTTCCAATACTTGGGAACCACTACTCTATTCATTTTTTAATAAATGTTAATTTAAACATTGACACTTGTTGACCATCAAGACTACAAAAAAGGGAATACCTTTTCCTCTTCACTTTTTCAGTTTGATTTATACTTTCCATTCTTTTCTTCTCCTCCATCGCAAAGTTTCACCGTGTTTCCATCTGGATTTTTTTCCTTCAAAATCTCAACCAATAAAACCCTTTTTTCCGGAAGACTTAAATCATCATTCATTAACTTTTTACTGTTATGGCGAGTGATGTAGATAGTCTTTCGCAATCTCCACCGAGACGAGGATTGCAAAAAATTTCAATTCCATATCAACCTTGAAATGGTTGGTTTACTAATGACCCGAATTTGAGAGAGGAGAACACTCAAGTCTGGAAATCCTAGGTATTGGTTCCTTCTTCCACCTCATTATGTGCATACTTAGGACCTCTTGAGAAAGACGAAAGTGAGGAAATTGAAGCCTTTTTTCCTCATGATAAAACGGATTTACCTCTAATCTTTGCTAGGAATCTTGACAAACCTTATAACCTTCATTATTTAGAAACTATGGTTTTTCGGGCAGCTCCAAGAATCGATAAAGTTGAAGACTATATTGCATGGCTTGATAGGATCGAAATCCATAAAGGTAGTTTCTGGAGAGGTCTGTGCATTTTTGACCTTATTTAGTTGTCGAGGCAAGGCCCTAGGTATCAACAACACATACTCTTAGCTGCACTCCATTTCTGAAATAGTTCCACCAACGACTTCCATCTGAAATGTGGCATACTTACGCCTACACTGTTAGACGTTGCTGCCATCACAGACTTAAAGCCTACTGGCGAAATGTTTGATCCTAGCAAAAATAAATCGGTCGTTACCTTTGATTTTGTCAGAGCCACTTGTGGTCCCTACATCAAACAACAACACAAACCTCTCGACAAAGAAGTTTCGGATAATGAACACATAGCCTTCTTGACCTATTGGCTATCCATGTACGTCTTTAGTACGAGATCCACTCAAGTAGCAAAACATTGTAGGACTTTAGCCTATCATATTTCTTTGAGGCAAGTTTTTCTCTTATTTTAATGAGTTCCTCAAACTTTATTTTAGAGATTTTATAACCTGAAGCAATTTGTGCAAATCATTTGCTTCTTGGTTCTCAATCCGTGGCACGTGTTGAATGCTTGCCCAGTCGAAACGTTTTAACAACGCTTTAGCAGTAACAAAATAAATTATTAAATTTTCTGTAACACATTTGTATTCCTTCGTCAACTGCTTGACAACCAATTCGAAATCTTCTTTTATTTTGACATGTTTTGCCCCCAGTTCAAGTAAAATCTCAAGACCCGCAATTAAAGCTTCGTATTCAGCCTCATTGTTAAGACAAAACTTATCAAGTCGAAACTTAAATTTAGTGGGGATATTTTCAGGTGAAATAATTAAAATTCCCACTCCAGTGCCATTCTTTTGTCTGGAACCGTCGAAATAAAGCCTCCAAGGTTGAACATCCACAAAGTTCAATGAATCTTCAAACATAGAATGATCAACAATAAAATCAGCAACAATTTGACCCTTAACATATTTTAAAGACTGGCAAGTCAAAGAATATTCTGTAAGTGCCAAAGCCCATTTACGAACTCGACTGTGTAGTATTGGTTTCGACAGCATATGCTTGATTATGTCAAAATGAGAATAAACATAAATATCACTAGGCTTTATATATTGCTTAAGTTTGATACAAGAGAAATACAAACAAAGGCACAATTTTTCACTTGGATGGTATTTTGTTTCAACGTCATTTAAAACCCTACTAAGATAAGTAGTTGTGTACAATTTCATTACTTTATCCCTAAGAGGAGGTAACAAAATAAGTGGGTTCATTAAATAAGCCTTAATCTCTTACAAAGCTTTTTGATGTTGTGGTTCCCATTTGAACACATCTTCTTTCTTCAATCGAAGTAATGGCGAAAACGCTTCAGTTCTGCCACTTAGATTTGAAATAAATCTTCTAAGAAAGTTGATCTTCCCCAACAAAGATTGGAGTTCTTTCTTTGTCGAATGCAACTTTGTCTCCAAAATCGCTTTCGTTTTGTTTTGATTTTTTTCAATGCCTTTTTTGTGCATAACAGAACCTAAGAAATCACCTGCACGAACACCAAAGGCACATTTCAATGGATTCATTTTCAATCCATATTTTCTCATCCTTTCGAATGATCGCTGAAGGTGCTCTAAAAGATCTTTTTCAGCTGAAGATTTGACAACAATGTCATCTATGTAAACCTGCATAAACTTTCCTATGATGTCGTGAAACATAGAATTCATTGATCTTTAAATACAAGCACCAACATTTTTTGATCCAAAAGGCATCATTATCCATTCATAACAATCTAAATCCCCTAGGTATCTAAAAGCAGTCATTGATACGTCTTCTTCAGCAATATAAATTTGATTGTAGCCAGAATAACCATCTAGCATACTTAGATATTCAAAACCTGCTGCTGAATCGACTAGCATTTTTGCCACTGGCATAGGATACTCATCCTTAGGAGTAGCTTGGTTTAAGTCTATAGAATCGATACAGACTCTAAGAGTCCCATTTTTCTTAACAACATGAACTATATTAGCTAACCAATCTTTGCAGTTCGCATGAAGCCGCATTTCAATAGCCTTTCGATTTCTTCTTTAATCTTCGACTGGATTTGTGGTGCAAATTTTCTTGAAGTTTGTTTCACTGGTTTTTTGTCAGGTTTAATAGGTAACTTGAGTTCTACAACATCTCGACTCAAACCTGGCATTTCATTATAATCCCAAGCGAAACAATCTTTCTACTTTTTCAAGAGCTCGATGATTTGAGCCTTGAACTCTTTGTCAATCTTGGTGCTAATGTATGTGGATCTTTTGACTGAACCGTCACCTAGATCAACCTCTTTCAAAGGGTCTTGTGCCTGCATTTTCTTGGCTGGCCCCATTGGATCCTTCTCGAAGCCCAAAGGTTCATCACCATAGATGCAATCTAACCTTTGGTATTCCATCGAACTATATTGAAAATTATCATCAACATCTTTTTATATATTCTTCTTGTTCGATCTCGATTTCTATAGCCGCTTTTTCTTTGATTTCGGCTACATAAGTCGTAATCTTGTCCCAAACATTAGGCTCAGACATGATTAATCATCATTGTCTTCCCACCTAGTTGGTGGAACTCTAGAGCGTCCCCAAATTGAGGCTTTTGAATAAGTAGAAGCCCTGGTTCTAAGTATGCTTCCTTCATCAGTAATTTCTTTTTCCCAAGTGAAATCATCTTTAGGGTGAAGTTTCATGAACCAAAGAAAATTGTCCTGGTCTTCATAACCAAGTTCAGAAGCAGCACATGGCGCGATCTTCGCCAATTGTTTGTCAAAGGTCTTTTTGGAAATAGTGTCGACCTCAGCGAGAAAATAACTCTAGTCAGCTTCTACGTTCTCTAGCACACCATCTTCTTTCCAAAGGGTGAGTCGCTGATGCAAAGTTGAAGGGACATCTCCGACACCATATATCCATTCCCTTCCTAGTAGTAGATTGAAATTGGCTTTAGAAGCAACCACCAGGAAAAGTGTTTGTCTTTTTACAGTTCCCACCACTAAATCAACTTTGACAGTTCCAAAACAACTACCAGACTTTCCTTCATGGTTAGAAAGTATGACATTGTGTGGTTTCAAATCAGACTCTGACAAGCCAATTTTTTTAAGAGAAATTGTGGCAACAAATTTACATCAGCACCACCATCAATAAGCACTTTGTTTATCCCAACATCATTTAGTTTAGCTTGGATAAACAAGGGCTTGAGATGACTTTTCATGTGATGATCAGGTTTCTCAAACATTGCTTGTTCACTTTCGACACAACCATTTTTTATAACGTAATAGCATAACGTTTTGTGAACAACCATCTCCTTAGTGAAATCTCCCTTATCCTTAGTAATTTCTCATGTTACCTTGTATTCGACTTGGAGAATCGACACAGGGCAAATGACATCGAAATCATCTTTAGAACTATTAAAAATCGATGTCATTTCGTCATCATCTTTTGTAAGGTTTTCTTTCACTACAGAAAGAGGAGGAAAAATTCTTTCAGTGGCAGGTTTTCTCACTATTTCGAAAGTAGCCACTTGCCTTTTCTTACCTTTCTCAACATTAGTAATGTTCTTCAAAACATTGGCCTTTTTCTGGCGTTGGAACCTACGCCATTAAGTCTTAGTCATGGGATTTTTCCCTTTGTAGTTATTGTTGTAGGCAAATTTCTTTGAATCACACGTTTTTTTATGAGCATTAGTACAAGTAACTCTCTTCACCCATTTCGTAGGTGGAGCATTGTAATTAGACTTCCTCCCACCAGAGAATACCCATTTTTCAGTAGGGGATTTTGAAGGTGGAGTGAAAGTCTTCATTTTACTTTTCCTTGAAAATGTCCTCTGAGTTGAAGCCTTATAAGTTAAATCACTTCTATTGAAATCAAACTTAGGCTTTTTATCAACCCACTTTCCTTTCCTCTTTGACTGAGGTTTGAAACCTTCAATGCTTCTTGCAGGCTCTTTATCGAAGATGACACTACACCTAGGGCATAGCATAGGTTTTGAATTTGAGATCTTGCATCTCTTCAGGAAATCAACCAAATCCTCTTCAGACGTTGGATATGCAATTTTCATCTTTTCAGCATATTGGTCTTCAGTAACCATTTCATTGTTGCAAATATGGTTCTCAGTAACCATCTCCACTTCATTCTTTTGATAGTTGTTAGTTTTTTTGGGTTTACCAAAACTTTCAGCAGCACTTTCAGCAGCTTCGATGACGTTGACATCAACTATCTTAACATACATGGAATTCGCCTGCTTGAGAGGATCTGCATCTATTTGCGTAGGCTTATTTGATTTGTCTCCAAACATCAGCCTTCCTTCTTCAAGTGCTTTTTGCATTGAATCCATGAAAAAAAAACACAACGAGATTAACCTCGCTATTTACGACATCATCAAAATTTAAGTCAAATTCTGGATCAATGTCATCAATGTCGACATAAGCGACTTTTTCTTTTTTATTGAACTTACTGGTCCTTGCTTTCCCAGCTTTAAGTCTATCGAGTTGTCGGACCCTGTCAGCCAACTGTGCCATATCCCTTAAGTATTGGGTATCTAGTTTCTTTCGAATCGAATAATCTAGACCAGCGACAGCCATTTCGACTAACTCATGTTCAAGCACTTGTGTAAAGCATCTAGCCTTTAAGAGTCGGTCTCTATTCAAATAGTCATCAATGGATTCTGACATTTTACGTCGAACATTGGCCAATTCTTTGAGACTAATTTTACATTGGCCCATGTAAAACTGTTCATGGAATGTCTTTTCCAACTGGCTCCATGTAAATATGGAATGTGGAGGAAGAATGGTAAACTACGTGAAGGCATTTTTGGTTAGAGAACTTGGAAAATATTTCAATCTCAGATTCTCGTTGTTTGCTATATCTCCAGCCTCAGTTAAATAACGGGAGATATGTTCAACCGTCAACTCGTTAGTCTCTCCACCAGACTTGGTGAATTTAGGGATTTTCCATCCCTTGGGTAATTCTTCTGCTACGACATAATCTGACAAAGCAGACACAAAGTTAGGGCTATATAAGCCCATATTGAAACCGTTTTGAACCAACAAAGTTTCAACTATATTGGCTACGTTATATCTACCATAGAAATTGTTTTGTTGAACTTGTCGAACTACTTGATCAACATCTTCGTTCCTTTAAATCAAGATTGGGACCCTTTCACGCTCCTCTTGTAATTTTGGTTCGACAACAGGTTGTTTGAAACTCTAGCACACTAGTATTAAGATGTTTTGTGCAATGTTCCAACACCGAGCACACTGAAAACGGATGTTTAGTTTAATGTTCCAACATCATGCAAATAAACAAATAATACGCAACAAAATAAATGACAAGAAAGTAAAAGGCACGGTGAGTTTGTTGACCCAATTCGGTGACAAACACACCTACTCTGGGGGCTACCAAGCCAGGAAGGAAATCCACTAGTGTAGTCCTTATTCTAAAGTTCTCAGCAAACCACGTTTACAACTTTAAGACCTAGGACCTACCCATCTAGACTTCAACCTAGGAACTCCTAGATCTGAGATCCCATCTCACTATCCTACAATCAATCACAGCTCATGTGATTATCAGATAAAAACAGAAAATGGTGAAGTTACCTTCAAACACAAACTACAAACTTGCTTCAAAGCTTTGGTGTAGCACACGAGTTACAACTCAATAAACAGTCCTTAACATGTATCAAAGTGATACAAGAAAGGCACAAAAATAACAAACAGTCCTACACTTGGATCAAAACGATACAAGAGAATAACACACAAAGGACACGACTCAAAACCCTAATAAAAACTATTCTTTTAGAATGACGGCTTGAATACTGAATTAGGTCTTGAAGACTTCCTTATATACTAAGCAATATGGGCTCATTAATCTTGTTGGGCTTCAGAACAAAGTAGATCGTTCAGCTGATCTACACAACTAGAATCAGTAACAAATATGGAAAGTCCTAAAAGGTTGGAACATCTTTAGGACCTTCCAAACATATTCAAAGATTTCCTAAAATATTGTTACTCCTTTAGGAATAAAACACAACTGAAACTGAATACATATGCGCGTTGCTTGGTCACCAAGATGTGAGGACGTGGATTCCTTGATATGATAAAGCGCGCGTACAAACAAGCATGAAACAAGGCACACTGAACCGTGCTAGGATGTTGGAACATCATATCCAACATCTCGTAGAAATGCCATAAATATGTTGGAACATAGTTTCCAACCTTGCAAAAATTGATATTTGTTTTAGCAATAATGCAACCAATACAAATACCCAACAATCTCACCCTTTGGCAAATTTTTGGCTAAAACAAATTGAGGCTACTTATATAATGCATAGAGATACAAAAAATCTATTTCTTCAAAAATCAGTAACGTATATTAATGAAGAAACGACCAACACATAATCTAAAGAGATACCTTAGATAAACTTCTTCAAATAAACACACATCATTGAAGAAGAAAACTACTTTTCTCTGTTTTTACTTCCAGAGAAACCATTCAATGAGAAGAAGCAGAAAACAATATCACTAAAGAGATTTAAAAATGTGCACAACAACAAAGGAATACCTCATAAATTCTTCAGCCATATCTTGAACCAAACAGACATGAAGAAAAATAAAGCATACTCTTAATAAAATCTTCATAAGGAGAATAGAAGTTAAGAGAGAAAAACAGGTATTGCTTACATCAGAGACATGCAACAACGGTTTAGAGAATGACAATGTCTCCTAAAATACACAAGCAAAGGAAAAATAAATTCCTATGCAACATTCATCAGATCAGGGAAAAATAAATTCCCACACAAGTTTGGATGTTCCAACATCGTTTATCACATCAGGCAGGAACAGCTAACTGCACATCAGCAAGGGAAAAAATAAATTTCCCACACCTACAGATAACTGACATCTAGATGTTTGAGCATCCTACTCCACATTCTATCAAACAACTTGAGCATTTTCAAGCAAACATACCACATCATAATATCACTCCCCCTCAAAATCACAACCTATGAGTGACTACTAACAAGAATATTCCACTACTCCATATGAACACATGCATATTAAAGAATGGAAACCCAAAACTTTTAATGCAAAAATAAAGGAATACTTCAGGGCCAGCTATAATCCTCAAGAAACATTCAACAAAACAGACTATATAGTCACACAGACATGTTCCAACATTCAACAGAACATTAGACAGAGAACATGCACAAAATAAAAATACTGAGAAACTAAGAAAAAATTTCCCAGAATATCAAGATGTTGCAATATCAGCGACAACATCAATAACGAATACCATGCCAGATAAAATTGCAAAATAAATGCAATAACAACAGGCATAAGAATAGGCATACAAACCATTACTCCTCCTTTTTAGCCACAAAATATGCTAACAAAAAATCTTCAAGAGTATATACCACAACAGTGCATACCCCACAACTTAAAGACGTGCAACAAATAAAGAAGGAGAGCACGCCTTACAAAACAGATCATTATACCTCCTCATGCAGGCAAATTCCCAACTTGCCCCTTAAGTTTTCAAACTACTTAGCATCTAAGGCTTTGGTGAAGATGTCTGCCAGTTGTTCCTCTATGTCAACATGCTCAAGTGTCACAGCCTTCTCCTCAACTAGATCTCTGATGAAATGATGTCGAATGTCAATGTGCTTTGTCCTGCTATGTTGAATAGGATTCTTTGAAATATTGATTGCACTCAAGTTATCACAGTACAGTGTTAGAACATCATGTTCAACATTATACTCTTTCAACATCTGCTTCATCCACACAAGTTGAGAGCAACTGCTACCAGCTGCTATGTACTCGGCTTCAGTAGTAGATAGAGACACACAATTCTGTTTCTTACTGAACCATGAGATTAGATTATTTATCAGAAAGAAACATCCTCTAGAGGTACTTTTCCTATCATTTGCACTTCCTGTCCAATCAACATAACAATAACCAATTAACATAGAATTTTCACCGTGAGAGTATAAAATCCCATAATCACCAGGGCTATTAATGTACTTCAGTATTCTCTTCACTTGAGTAAGATGACTCATTTTTGTTTCAGCTTGATACCTAGCACACACACCTACTGCAAAAGTGATATTAGGTCTGCTTGCAGTAAGATACAATAAACTTCCAATCATGCTTCTGTACATGCTTTGATCAACACCAACACCATTTTCATCTTTTGTCAGCTTCAAATGACTGGCAGCTAGAGTTCTTTTGTGGCCACCATTATCCATACCAAATTTCTTCACAATATTCTTGGCATATTTACTCTAAGAGATAAAGATAGTGTCCTCCATTTGCTTGACTTGAAGGCCAAGAAAATAAGTCAGCTTACCTACTAAACTCATTTCAAACTCAGACTGCATTTGCTAAATGAAATATTGAACCATCTTGTCCGACATCCCACCAAAGACAATGTCATCAACATATATATGTGCAATCATCAGTCTTCCATTATCATCTTTCACAAACAGGGTCTTGTATGTTCCTCCTTTCATGTACCCTTGATTTACAAGAAACTGTGTGAGTCTCTCATACCAAGCTCTAGGTGCCTGTTTTAAACCATACAAAGCTTTCTTCAATCTATAGACATGATTGGGAAAATTAGGATCAATAAATCTCTTTGGTTGCTCAACATAGACTTCTTCATTTAAGTAACCATTTAAAAAGGCACTCTTTACATCCATTTGGAACCGCTTGAATTTGAGTATACAAGACACTCCTAACAATAATCTTATAGATTTCAACCTAGCAACAGGAGCAAAAGTTTCATCAAAGTCCAAACCTTCTACTTGAGTATAGTTTTGAGCAATTAACCTTGCTTTGTTTCTGCTCATAGTTCCATTTTCATCAGACTTGTTCTTATAAATCCACTTAGTATCAATAACATTCATACCTTCTGGTCTTGCAACCAGATCCCATACTTCACTTATCTTGAACTAATTTAATTCTTCTTGCATTGCTTCAATCCAGAATTCATCAGTGAGATCTTCTTTGACATTCTTTGGTTCAACCTTGGACACAAAACAAGAATTGGAAATAACTCCATTGGATCTTTTGGTTGTGATCCCTTGATCAGGATTCCCAATAATGAGTTCTTGAGGATGATTCTTCTAAACTCTAGTGGAAAGACCTTTACTAATGGATATATGATCTTGTTCAGCTTGCTCAGTTACCTCTTTCTCAGATTCAGACTCATTCACTTGGACAAGTACATTTGTTTCCTGAACTGATGTTCCAACATCTGATTCAACATCAGGAACTCTGTCTTCAAACACATCATCTATCACCACATTGATGGATTCCATGACAACCTTGGTTCTGTAATTGAAAACTCTATAAGCTCAACTGTTTATAGAGTATCCAAGAAAAATCCCTTCATCACTCTTGGGATCCATTTGCTTCTTTGATCTCTATCTGCCAGTATGTAGCACTTGCTTCCAAAAACATGAAAGTATTTGATAGTAGGTTTTATTCCTTTCCATATCTCATATAAGGTTGTTGTGGTGCAAGTCCTTAGGGTAACCCCATTGTGTATATGACATACTGTGTTCATGGCTTCAGCCCAGAAATGATAAGGTAGATGTTTTGCATGAAGCATAACTCTGGCTGATTCTTGTGGGGTTCTGTTCTTTCTTTCCACAACACCATTTTGCTGAGGTTGTATAGGAGATGAAAATTCATGCTTGATCCCTTCACAAGAGCAGTATTCATTAAACTTGGCATTCTCAAACTCAGTTCCATGATCACTTCTGATCCTCACAATGGCACTATCTTTTTCTCTTTGCAGTTGTGTGCACAGATCTTTAAAGACATCAAAGGTATATGATTTTTCTCTAATAAAATTTAACCAAGTAAATCTTGAGAAATCATCAACAACAACAAAAGCATACCTTTTACTACTAATGCTTTCAACTTGCATAGGTCTCATCATATCCATGTGCAGGAGTTCAAGAACTTTAAAGGTTACCTGATGTTCCAACCTTGGATGAGACATTCTAGTTTGTTTACCAATCTGGCATTCACTACGTATGTTGTCTTTAACAATTTTGAGATCAGGAAGCCCTCTGATAACTTCTGGGGGAATATCTTTCTTCATCCCTTTCAGGTGTAAATGTCCCAGTTTTTGGTGCCACAGCTTGACCTCTTCTTCTTTACTCATAAGACAAGTGGAAAGATGTGCTTCTTCTTGAGAAACCCAAAAGTAACAGTTGTCTTTAGACCTGGTTCCTCTCATATGAACTTCACCTTTCTTATCAGTAATTTGACATTTAGGCTTGCTGAAATTCACTTCCAATCCTTGATCACATAGTTAACTTATGCTAATCAAGTTGGCAGTTAATCCTTTCACTACTATCACATTATCAAGTCTTGGCAGACCATGCTTGATCAAGTTACCAATACCTATAATTTTTCCTTTAGCTCCATCACCAAAAGTAACATAGCTGCTAGCATAAGGTCTCACATCTTCAAGGTATTTATCAACTTCAGTCATGTGCCTAGAGCGTCTAGTATCAAAGTAACAGTCTTCCTTTGATGACGCTCTTAGAGAGGTATGAGCTATTAACCCAGTATTAACACATCTAGGAATCCACTTGTTCTTGGGTGGTTTCTGTTGAGGTTGCTTAGATTGCCCATGCAACTTAAAACAATATGGTCTAATACGACCCATCCCCCTACAGTGATGATAAATCCAAGAACTAGGTTTCTTCTTGGTCCTTGAACTCAAATGTTCCTTAGAGTGTTCCAACATCGGCCTACTCTCTGTGAAGTGATCAGATCCTGCAGCAGCTACAAATTTCTCATTATATTGTTGCTTCCTCACCATTCCACAATCTTTTAGAGAATAGGCAGAGTTTCTGTTTCGTTGTTTCTTGTTTAGAGCTTTATAGTCAAAGCCAGCACCTTCAGACTTCTCTTTGTTCTTGACTTCAAGAATTTCTTCTAGCACATTTGTTCCTGTAGTCATCATTCTAACCTACTTCTTTATATGCTCCAATTGAGAATTCAGTTGTGTAACCTCATCATTGTGTTCTAAAATTTTGGCAAGATTCTCACTCCTTTCATCCTATAGTTTGATGATGATGTCTTCTTGTTTCTCAAGCATCTGGCTCATATCAGTATTTTTGGCAATCAGTTCATTGTAAGAGACAACTAACTCATCATAACTCATCTCTTCATCATATGACTCTGTATATGACATAACTCTACCAGTCAATGCAGAGACATGTTTGGCAGATTCATTTTCCACTTCATCTTTTGAGTGATCTCCATCTGACCATGAAACTGCCAAGCTTTTCTTTTGTCTTTTAAGAAAAGTAGCACATTCTATTCTGATGTGGCCACATCCTTCACATTCATGACATTGAACACCCTTGTATTGAGTATTCTTCTCATCAGTTCTTGACATCTTCTCTTTAATTGGTTCATTGTCAATGTTGGACCTGATGTTCTGACCATTGAATCTGGATCTTCTGTCAACCTTTTTGAAAATCTTTTTGAACTGTCTCCCAAGTAGCACTAGAGACTCTGACAAATTTTCATCATCTTCATGATTTCCTTGTGTCTCATCAGTTTCAACATTGGACACGTAAGCAATGCCCTTGCCTTTCTTATCATTCTTGTTATTGATGATTATTTCAAAATTTTGTAGAGACCCTATCAATTCATCAACCTTCACACTTGAGATATCATGAGCTTCTTCAATGGCAGTTACCTTCATGTCAAACCTCTTAGGTAGAGATCTGAGAATTTTCCTAACAAGATTTTCATTAGAAATTTTCTCTCTAGTAGAGCCAAAAGCATTGACAATATCAAGAATATTCAAGTAATAATCATGTATGCTTTCATCCTCCATCATCCTCATATCCTCAAATTTTGTAGTAAGAAGTTGAAGTCTTGCACTTTTTACCTTAGTAGTACCTTCATGTTCAATTTTGAGAATCTCCCAAGCATTCTTAGCCATAGTATATTGCTTGATCAATCTGAACATGTTCTTGTCTAACCCATTGTATAATGCATTCAATGCTTTGGAATTTCCAAGAGCTAGCTCATCTTCAACTCCGTTCTTCCTCTAGTTTCAAGACATCTGTCTTGTTTCCATATTTTTCAAGAGCCACAGGTTGTTCCCAACCTTTCAGAAATGCTTTCCAAGTTCTGCTATCAATAGATTTGTGGAAAGCACTCATATGTGATTTTCAATAGTCATAGTTTGACCCATCCAATAGAGGTGGTCTGTTCACAAATCCTTCTTCCTTGTCCATCATGCTAAAAAGAAACTTCCTTGGAGCTCACCCTAAAATAGGCAGGGTGCCTGCTCTGATGCCAATTGAAGTTCTTGCACACTAGTATTAAGATGTTCCATGCAATGTTCCAACACCGAGCACACAAAAAACGGATATTGAGTTTAATGTTCCAACATCATGCAAATAAACAAATAATACGCAACAAAATAAATGAGAAGAAAGTAAAAGGCACAGTGAATTCGGTGACCCAGTTCGGTGACAAACACACCTACTCTGGGGGCTACCAAGCTAGGAAGGAAATCCACTAGTGTAGTCCTTATTCTAAAGTTCTCAGCAAACCACGTTTACAACTTTAAGACCTAGAACCTACCCGTCTAGACTTCAACCTAGGAACTCCTAGATCTGAGATCTCATCTCACTATCCTACAATCAATCACATCCTCTGTGATTATCAGATTAAAACACAAAACAGTGAAGTTACCTTGAACCACAAACTACAACCTTGATTCAAAGCTTTGGTGTAGCACACGAGTTACAACTCAATAAACAGTCATTAACATGTATCAAGGTGATACAAGAAAGGCACACAAATAACAAACAGTCCTAGACTTGCATCAAAACGATACAAGAGAAGAACACACAAAGGACACAACTCAAAACTCTAAAAAAACTATTCTTTTAGAATGACGGCTTGAATACTGAATTAGGTCTTGAACTTTTCCATATATACTGAAGCAATATGGGCTCATTAACCTTGTTGGGCTTCAGAACAAAGTAGATCGTTCAGCTGATCTACATAACAAGAATCAGCAACAAATATGGAAAGTCCTAAAAGGTAGGAACATCTTTAGGAACTTCCAAAAATATCCAAAGATTTCCTAAAATATTGTTACTCCTTTTGGAATAAAACACAACTAATTCTGAACACATATGCACGTTGCTTGGTCAGCAAGATATGAGGACGTGGATTCCTTGATATGATAAAGCGCGCGTACAAACAAGCATGAAACAAGGCACACTGAACCGTGCTAGGATGTTGGAAGATCATACCCAACATCCCGTAGAAATGCCATAAATATGTTGGAACATTGTTTCCAACTTTACAAACATGGATATTTGTATTAGCAATAATGCAACCAATACAAATTCCCAACATTGTTGTATTTGGGCCACAAGGACTCCATTGTTCAGTCTATCGACATGTATTTGGACGGGCCTTTGGTTTTGATTTTGAGGCATCGACCTATTTTGTATAGGATGAGCGCCAAAGAAATCAGCAATTCGTCCTATTTGGTCAGTTAACGCTAGATAACTGTTATGGGTTTGTTGGATTAGGGGTTAAGCATCGTACCTATTTGTTGGGTTAACATATTGACTATTTCATGGTTAGTATCTTCCATTTGTTGCCTTGAAGTCATTAACGAAGCATTGGTCAATGATTGTTGAGGGTTTGAACTAGGAAAGCCTACTCCAGGATGACAAAATTGCGAATGCATTGCGTTCAAACTCTCTGAAAAAGAGGATGGATTAGTATGTAGGTCTGCCATAAAAGATGATGGCATCCCATACGGTTGGTTTCTATCTAAGAATCATGTATTTGGATATGATTGGCTTCCAAAACCAACTTGTGAGTGTGTGGATGCAGCAGCGGTTGATGCCACCACATGTATAGTCAAAGAAACGTGACTGGGCATCGTTGCCCCGAGCGTTTCTGTATGACTCACGCCAACGATTGGCGTAACTTGTGGGTTTTGTTGTTGTGAAGTAACTTTCAAAGTTGCATCCGCCACCGATGGATTTGATGGACTAGATTGCAAATTATTGTTACGTGTATTACGTACCATTTCTAGGAGTTTCTTCTTGTTTCTTAAGAACATGCACAACAAGAATCACAAAATTTTAAACAGAATGAACAAGCTAATAAGAAAAAATGATTTTCCTGAATGATTCTGAAACAAATAACACAAACAGTCCCATTGGGCGTGCCAATTTGTTTACCTTGGTTTTTGCTAAACAAACGCTAGTTTCCGAAAACGGTTAACTTGAGAGATCAACTAGTAAATCTCGGGGCATATCGTGTTTATGTTTGACAGAAACTGCGAATGTTCTTGATGTAAACCAAAAAATATAAAAGTCGGGATCAAACACGTGTCGAATCCGCGAAGTAATTTGCTAAGAAAAAAGGGTAAATTGCAAGGAATTTAAAGGATAAACTTAAATTGCATAAATGAATGTGAAGTGGTACACAAATTCATACATTTGCAACTTGTTTACACTTTTCTCCTATAGTGCGGATAGTTTTAGTGTCTAAGTCTTGTGTGTATGTGAATTGCGACCCGTTTTTCCTATAAAAAAAAAACTCTTATTTATACTACACAACTGCCTATACAGAAACCGTCGAGCGTAACCGTTAATAACTACCCTAGATATCTTTTGAATTTCAAATGGCATCCCTCCGACAGTAACTTCTATTTGGCTTGTCGATCTGGCACCAACTTCTCTTTGATATCTTGCTTGTTTGTCGAAGCTTCTCCATCGAGCGTTAAAATCTCTCTAAGTCGATAAACCTGATCTAGCTTATGAGTCGAACTCATTTAGATTTCTTCAAAGTCTGAATCAAACTTAATTGACTGCATTTATTGTAGCCTGTCAAAAATACAGGCTAACCGCGGTGTATGATTAGGAGCAGAGAATGACATTGTTAGCCTGTAATTTCAACATACTAATTTAATATGGTCAACATTTGTTTGACCTTTAACTTTGCAGGAATCGAAGGCTATCTTATATTCAACTTGAGCATTTCGACAAGAAAGCAAGCTCACGCGCATAACTTGAAGTTCGATAGAACAAAGCTGAGAGAAGATCGCGTCGAAGTTAAGCATTCAAGGCGGGAAAGCACGATTTCAAGGTTGAAGAACGGTTTCCTTAGTAGGAACGTGGGGCAAACGATTGTCCAAGATGGGAGAAGTTCTGATCATGGGATTAGTGGTTCGTCGGTTAGTTATTTTAGTATACATAAGTGTTTCCAAGCCAGAAAATGGGTCACAAATCAATTATTGAATTCTACAACACTCAAACTACCGGCGTCTAGGGAAACAAGTTATACAGAATGTATGTAAACTGATTTGTAGACCACCTTTATTTTAATGCAATGCATTTTACCTTTCCTTTAAGTTTATGCGTTTAAACTTTTACCCTTTTCATTTTACTTTATATTGCTTTTGATTGCAATCTCAAACTCGTCGAGAGACAGTGCCTTTTTGTTTCTAAACCCGTCCTGCTCTCTAAGTAACCTGAGTGCATCTCGTGGTCCTTTTCAAAACCCTTTTTTCGATCAAAACCTTTGCACAACATGCTCCTGAGATCTCTAGTTTGGTCTCGCTTGTGATAATCAGAACTAGCCCGTAGTTTGCCGAAAACACAAGAAAACAAATTTGCACGCCCGGTGGGACCCTGTTTGTGCAATTGATTTTCAAAAACATTTTTAATAAAAACTGTTTTTTCAAAAACTTTTTCAAAAATCCATCTCCTTGTGAGATTCGTTTTTATAATTTCGTTACTATTTTCGGGTAACCTTATTGCTAAAAACACCAAATTGTTTTGTGTATGCATTTGAGAAGTGGTAAATCTATGGCTCGTGCCAGTTCATCCTCTTCACAATCATCTTCACAAACACAATCTTTACAAGCGACCTCTCCTTCGGGAGATTTAAATGTGTCGACCCCTGTGGGGGCAAGTATGGCTATGCCAGTTTCGACGGAAATGGGAGTAACCGCCCCCTCAACCGTTTCTACGTACGTTCCAATGACACGACCAGAAATGGGAACCGTTATACCCCCATTCACTGCTGGTGTTCCTTCAACTACCAATATTGCAAGTTCTCCTTTAGTCTAGCCTAGGCTTGATGATCGAAATACAAATATGCAGAACCTTTCTAGGGAACAACCGTATGGTACGATGATGGCAAATGTACATAATAGTGTGTCCGTATTTGCAGACCAAGAAAATATGTTCATAATGCACGACATACATAGTCCCTCGAGTTCGAGCATCTTTGGTCGAAATACTCTACCACTGTTAAAAACAGATTCGATGAATTTGTTAAGACAACAGATGGATGAGAGTAATCACGAAATGGTTAATTTGTTAACGCAAAAAATTGGTACCGTGTTTAATCCTTTGATAAGGGACACAAACCGGAGTTACCAAGCCTTAACCACTCTAATGGGGAGGATAGCAGATTTATTTGCACCCTCATAATCGGGTTACCAAACAGTTACACAAATCCAAAACCAACAACCGTCGCGGTTGATCGAACCAATGGTTCAAAGGCCACAACTTGTGCCTCAACCCCAACCGGTCGAACCAGTATTTCAAGTTCCACCTGAGGTGATCTTGGTGAATAGAAACAATAATGCCATGAAGTTGTTAGGAATGTCCAACAACAAAACATAGAAGTAGATAACAATATAGCCAATTTGGTCGAAAATATAATGTCTCAAAATGGTTTGAATATTGGCCTACATAGGCCAAACTTTGTTTCTCCTTTGTCGGAATTGGTATTACAATCTGAACTTCCTAGGGGTTATAAAATTCCTAAGTTCACCAAGTTTGCAAGAGATACGAGTGACTCCACTATCGAACATATCACACAATATTTGAGAGAGGAATGAGATCTAGAAAATGATGAGAATTTGAGGTTGAAATACTTTTCAAATTCTCTAACAAAGATTGCCTTCACATGGTTTACTACTCTTGCCCCGCATTCGAGCCAAAGTTGGACCGAGTTAGAAAGGTTATTTCATGAACAATTCTACATGGGCCAACCTAAGATAATTCTAAAAGAATTGGCTAGTGTCAAGAGGAACTCCACTGAATCCATTGATGATCACCTCAAAAGATTCAAATTGTTAAAGGAAAGATGTTTCACTCAAGTGCCTAAACATGAGTTAGTCGAAATGGCCGTTGGTGGCATAGATTATTCCACCAAGAAGAAACTAGACACTCAACACTTGAGAGATATGGCCGAGTTGGCCGATAGAGTTCGACATGTCGAAAGAATAAAGGCTGAAAAAGCTAGAACTCAAAAATTACACAAAAGAGAAAAGATTGCTTATATCAGATCAAATGAAAGCAGTCAAAATTTCGACATAGCTTTTGGCGATGTCGAAACAAAGGAGGTTGACATTGCTGAACTAAAACCAGGCCCCCCCTTATACGTGTAAATCGTTAAGGCCCTCTGATGGGAATAATCCTGTCGAACTAAGCAATGAAAGATATGTTCCCAAAACATTTATCTTCGACGTAACCAAATGCGACCAGATTTATGATCTCTTAGTCGCTGATGGTCAAGTGGTAGTACCTAAGGATTTAAAAGTTGAAGAAATTTTTTAGAAGGACTAAAACGAAAAGTTGACATATTTATAGGGACCAAAAACATATTTAACCTAAAAGTTTATAATATTATAAAAATCTCTCCAAAAAAATGAGAATTTTGGGTTAAATATGTTTTTGGTGCCTATAAATATACCAACTTTTCGTTTTAGTCTTTCTAAAATTTTCGTTCAACTTTTAGTCCCAATAAAATTTTCAATCACTACTTTTAGTCCATATTTTAAAGTTAAATTTTGTATTTTTTTTTTAATGAAATTATGCAGAAATGTGTAGAATATTTAAAAAAAAGATTTTTTTAACAAAAAAAATTAATTATGAATTAATAACCGTCAAAAATATAAAAATTCATATTAAACTCATGATTTGTTAAAAAGTTCTAATTTTTTTGGGAGAGATTCTTATAATATTATGAATTTTCTGCAAAATTTGATTCAAAAATATGAATTCTACATATGAGTTTACTTTAAAGGAGAGGCCAAAAGTGAAGATGTGAAAAATTTATGAGGGACTAAAAGTTGAAGAATTTTTTTAGAGGAACTAAAACGAAAATTTGACATATTTATAAGGACCAATAACATATTTAACCTTAGAATTTTTTAATAAAACATGAATTAAATATGAATTTTTATATTTTTTACGGTTAAAAATTTATATTTAATTTATGTTTTGTTAAAAAATTATAATTTTTTTTAGAAAATATTTTTACAATATTCTACACATTTCTGCACAATTTAATTAAAAAATACAAAAATTAACTTAAAAATAGAGATAAAAAATAGTGATTGAAAATTTTATAGGCACTAAAAATTGAAGGAAAATTTTATAGGACAAAAACATATTTAACTTTTATCATAAAAGAAATTATGAGTTGCCACCTAAGCTACCTTAATTTTACCAAAGAAAGGCAAATTGAAATTGTGCTCAAGTTGCTTACGTTCACGTTAATTAATGGAAAGAACCGGGCCTATAAATTCTTGCAGTGTGAATTATGCATCATCATCAATTCTAATTACAATTACAAATGGCTAAAATAGTTAATAGTGTTTTATGTATGGCTAAAATAGTTAATAGTGTTTTATGTATTCTGATTCTCTTTATTCTGATACATGGCAGTGCTGGTCATGAAGAAGGTGGTACTGGTATTGCTCCTAAAGCTTCCTACGGTTATGAAAAAACATTCGTAGAATGTTTCTTGTGGCACAAAAACTGTTTGATGTGCAGTCTCAATTGCGACCTCTCTGTGAAGTTTTGCACTCTTCATAACAGGATGGAAGCAGCTGCCACTCCTGCTCCTAGTGCAGAAGCAGCTGCTGATGGTTAGATGGTTATTGACAGGACCAGCCTAATATATTTTTAGGCTTAAAGAGAAATTTAAATAGAGGTATTTTAAGTGTATTTAGAGAATAAGACAAAAATTAACAATTTTTTTTTATAAGTTTCCTTAATCAAAATTAATTATATATGATGTGTGTCTTTTGTCAGTTAGAAATCAAACTTTGGTTTAGCACGTTGTGAGAGTAATATCTTCTTTCTCTATAATCAACTCAATTAGTGTGCATGCGCACGCATGCACGTGCGCGTGTTTGTGCATGTTGAAAATAATATTTGGGGGGTGTATTGGATCGAGATTTTAAAAGATTATTTTGTCAAACAGAATCCTGCAGATTTTAAAAGACTTTGTGTGATTCTATTGATTTTATGGGATTTTAAGAGACTTTTAAAATGACTTTTTACAATAAGGATTTTAAACATAAGATTTTAATAGATTTATAAGACAAATTTGTAAAGATTTCAATAGACTTTATGAAATTTTAAGATTTGAGAGAATCACATGGATTATTAAGAAAAGATTCAAAATGACAGAGGTAAATGAAAAAAATTATTAACTTAAAATATGGAATTTACTAATAATAATTATAATAATAACAAGTTACTCAAAATAAAAAATATTAATATTACTAATAATAATAACAAAAGGTTGCAAAGTAACGTCAGGTATGGTATACAAACAACAAAAAACAAACGTTGATAAATTAGAAGAAAAAATTGACTTAAAAAAAACGAAAAACTTATAAATCTGCAAATAGTTACTATGAATGTAAATGTGTACAAGAGAACAAACATGGTGAATAGGCAATAACAGTTGAATAACAACAGCGAGGGCTTGTGAATAATAATAATAATAATAATAATAATAATAATAATAATAATAATAATAATAATAAAAAGGTATGAGTGTGCTATGAGACAAGAACAAAACAAAAATTATGAGAGTCTCTAAAAGTCTCAAGGATATTTGTGAGATTGTTGAATGAGCATCTTATGTGTATTTTTAGCTAAAAAGTCTCACAAAATCCACTTTATAAAAGAATCCATTAAAATCTATATACTTTTGTATACCAATTAACATTTTATAAGTCAGCCAAAATCTCATTTGAATACCATCGGATTTCGTTGCCCTGAACAAAACGTCTTGATTGAATACCTCAAGATTTATTTATATTCTATTAAAATCTTGATTGAATACCACAAGACTTTTTTATTTTTGAAAAGTCTTTTAAAATCTCATGAAATCTCAATTCAATACAGATAGAGATTATTTACAAATTGTTAGAGATCATAAAATAACAAATTAATATTAAAATGAAACAAATATAAATTAAATTTTTACTTTTACAAACTTTGATTACACACTAAATGTCTTAATATATTTAGAACAACCGGCATCAAATTAGAATGATAGATATCTGAAGGCAAAAAGAATTTAAGGTTCAAATAACCAATAAAATAGCTAGCATTGAAATTGAACTTGCAATGTGAACTATGACTCCTCATTGACATACCACTTGAGCTTTAAGTGAATATGTTTACTAAATTTGACGTGCGAAAATATTTTGTTAGAGATCTTAAAATAACAAAATAATATTGAAATGATACAAATATGGGTCATGTTAATTTGTGCCCTTAGGGCACATGTTAAGCATTAATGTCATTCCATTAATGGTAAGAATTTAATGGAAAAAAATTAATATTAAACATTTTGAACAATAAATTAACACAATTTCCAATACATTATTTCTATTACTGGAATTCTTAACATGTGCTCTAAGGGCACAAGTTATCATTTCCCAACAAATATATATTAATTTTTTATTTTTACAAACTTTGATTACACACTACTTATCTTAATATATTTAGAACAACCAGCATCGAATTAAATTGATAGGAATCTGATGGCAAAAAGAATTTAAGGTTCAAATAACCAATAAAATAGCTATCATTAAAATCGAACTTACAACATGAACAACGACTTATCATTTACATACCACTTGATCTTTAAGTGAACATGTTTACAAAATTTGACGTACAAAAATATTTTCAAAGACAAAAATATGAGGCCTAATACGGGGTCTAAAGCCCTTTTTATCTATATCTATATATTTGTCTACTATTATTAAGCTTGCATAGTTCTTATGCAAGTAGTGTGCCTATGTTGCACCTCTAAAAATGTTTTCTCACACTATTAATAACTTGAAATCCTCTCTTATTTTATGTATCTTTTATAAATGGATTAATTCTCTATATCTTAAATTTTTAGTCCATTGATATCCATATTGTTGTTTAACTTCAAAGCAGTCCCACCATATTAATTATTGTTATCAAAATTAACTATTTAATTTTTCATATCATCAATATTATAATATAAACCATTTTGATTTTTTCATATTTGTCCAAGTCATAAGGAAAAATATGAAAGATGACTCATGAATATCTATAACAATATATTTATGTGTGTACCAAAATAACAACTCATCTCTTATATGCCATATACAAATAATTTTTATTTTATTTACAATATTAGACAATTGTATAATTTCCAAGTTTGGAACAAATCTGTGTTTGGAGATGTTCAAAGGCTGGTTAATCTTGCGGCTAAGGAGGTAGCTCGAATTCAAGCTTTAATTGATGTGGAGGGCTTGGATGCGGCCTTGCATGTGCAAGAGTTGCAGGCGCAGCTGACTTTGACAAAAGCTATGAATAGTCAGGATCAGTTCTAGCGGGAGAAAGCTAGGAATCAAAATTTTATTTATGGTGATAGGAACACGGCATACTTTCATAGAATGGCTCGCATAAAAACTTCTGTTAAACCTATCACTTTGCTTATGGATGGTAATAATCGCATTACGAATTCCAAAGAGATGGAGGAACATGTGGTCGGATATTTTCATAACAACTTCGGTGGTAATAATAATTGTCTATCTAACGGTTTGGTTGCGAAGGTTGTCCCATGGTTAGTTTCTGAGGAGGAGAATGTTGCTTTGACTACTATGTCGTTGTTTGATGAGATTAAAAAGGCTGTGTTTGATTTGAATGCTGACAGCACCCCTGGTCCTGATGGATTTCGGGCTCATTTTTATCAGTTTTTTTGGGATATTGTGGCGGAGGATGTTGTGAGCTCAGTCCAAGAATTCTTCTATATAGGGGTTCTTGTACCTAATTTGAATGCTAATATACTAGTTCTGATTCCTAAAATTCCAGGGGCTTCTTCCATGGGGGATTTTCGTCCTATAGCTTTGGCGAATTTCCAGTTAAAAATTGTGACAAAGATTTTAGTAGAGAGGGTGACTATTATTTGTATGAGAATTATTTCACCTTAGCAGAGAGGTTTTGTTAGAGACCGTAATATTTCTGACTACGTGTTATTGGCTTTTGAGGTGATTAATTTGTTAATTAAGAAGAAATTTGATGGTAACATTGCCATTAAGGTGGATATTCGCAAGGCTTTTGATACACTTGATTGGAATTTTTTATTGGATGTCTTGAAGAAGATTGGTTTTTCGCAATTGTTTTGTAATTGGATTCAGGAAATTCTTTAGTCAGCTCATTTATCTATTCTGTTTAATGATAATGCGGTTGGTTATTTTCCTTGCAAGAGATGTGTGAGGCAGAGGGATCTCCTTTTTCCCCTTCTTTTTTGTCTTGCAGAGGAAGTACTTAGTAGAGCTCTTGAGATGGAAAGAATTTCTAATTCCTTGCAACCTATGTCTTATTGTAGGGGTATGTCTCTGCCAACTCATATTCTTTATGCGGATGATGTCTTTATTTGTTGTGTGGGTTCGAAAAAGAATATATGTTGCCTCCTTAGAATTTTTCAAGCTTATTCGGATGCCTCAGGGCAATTTTTCAATTTTAAAAAAAGTAAATTGTTTACTGGTGCTATGACTGTTACTCGGAGAAATATGTTGGCTCATTTATCAAGCTTCTCGGTTGGTACCTTGCCATTTCAATATTTAGGCTTCCCCATCTTTCAAGGTAAGCCTAAATGCATTCATTTCCAACCAATTGCTGATCGCATAAAGGTGAAGCTTGCTATTTGGAAAGGCGTTCTTTTGTCTATTATGGGTCGGGTTCAATTGGTGAAGTCGATTGTGCACGGTATGTTGGTTTACTATTTTCATATTTACTGTTGGCTGGTTCAATTGCTACAGATGCTTGATAGGTGGATTAAAAATTTTGTTTGGAGTGGTGATATTTATACCCGCAAAATTTGTACGATATCTTGGAAGGATGTTTGCCGACCATGGGAAGCTGGTGGCCTTGATCTCAAATCAACTCGGTCTAGTAATGCCTCTCTGTTGTTGCATTTAAGTTGGAAGCTTTTCGCTCAGGACTCTCAGTGTTCTCTTCTTTTTCAGCACTGATTTCTTGCCTATGGTCTCCCTCGTAACCACTATTTTAAATCTTTTATTTGGCCCGGTGTAAAGGAGCACTTGATGACGGTATTAGAGAATTCGATTTGGATTATTGGTACTAGTGAAAAAATTAATCTTTGGCTAGACAATTGGATGGGAGCAACTCTTGTTTCTACTCTTAATTCTCCGTCGAGTATGTATCCTCATCTAACGTCAAAGCTTCAATCGGTCATTGTTAATGGTAAGTGGCAGCCCATTCCCTCAATTTTGAATTATCCGACAGTTGCAGCCAACATTCTAAAAATTACGCTTCCGGTTACACCTTTGTCGGACATACGGGTTTGGATCCATGCTTCTGATGGCATTCTTTCTGCTAAGATGGCGTTCCAATATCTTAATCCCTCCCCGGATAAGCTTGATTGGGCTACAATTATACGGCGTCCCTCTATTTCTCCTTCACATTCCTTTGTTTTTTGGCAGCTAATGTTGTCTAAGCTTCCCACAAACGAGAATTTGCAAATGCGTGGATGCACTTTAGTTTCTATTTGTGGTTTGTGTTACAAGCAAGCTGAATCTTCTTCTCATCTTTTCCTTTCTTGTGATTTTGCGAAGGTTGTTTGGCATTGTGTAGGGATGAAGCTAAACCGTGAGGTTACTTTGACGTTAGTTTCATCTGTTTTAAGTTGTATTCCTGCTCGTTGTTCCTCTCAATTGCAGGATGTTTTTGTGGCTGCTATTGTTCATTCGTTGTATTGTATTTGGTTGGCTAGGAATGCTTTTCGCTTCAATTCAGCCCCTGCCTCTATTCATGCGACTATGGCAAGGATCACTTCTTTTGTAGCTTTGTCGGGAATGCACTCCAATGGTAATTGTTTAACTTCTGATGTAGCAGTTTTAAATAATTTCATGATTCCTCCTCATTTCTGTCGATTTAAGGAAATTATTTTTGTTGTTTGGAAGCCACCAACAATTACTTGGGTTAAGGTAAATACGGATGGTTCTGTGATTGGTCTAAATGCTTCTTGCGGTGGCATTTTTCGTGATTATAGAGGAACATTTTTGGGCTGTTTTGCAAACAATGTCGGACATGTGTCTGGTTTTGAAGCAGAACTCATGGGTTTAATTTTGGCAATGGAATTTGCGGTGAGAAAGCAGTGGACTCGATTGTGGATTGAATGTGACTCATCTAGTGTGGTGCATGCTTTTAAGAATCCTTTTGTTATTCCTATTCGTTTTCGGGACCGGTGGCATAATTGTCTGTTTCGTGGTATGTTGGTTATTTGTTCTTACATTTTTCGGGAAGAAAATTGTTGTGCTGACAAGCTTGCTTTTTTGGGGCACTCACTGACAGACACTATTTGGTATGATTTTATGCCCACTCCTTTGGCGGCTGATTTTACTAGGGACATAAATGGTTTGCCTAATTACCGTTTCCCTTAGACTTTTATGATTCCTTTGTTTTCTTTCTTTGCTTTCTGTTTGAGGGTATTGGCCTCGTCCCCCCTCTTTGTACATATTTTTCTCCTTTTTTTTAATAATATTACGTATTAGGAAGGCAGTAGAGGATGGAGGTTTCTATTGGGTGCCAACCTAGTTGGTCTTATAAAAAAAATATAATAATAATAATAGAGTATTGTGCCTATTTTATTTTTGTGGTATTTTGTAAGAAGAAGAAAATCTGATAGTGGTGTATAGTATTAATATAGAAACCAATTACATGTTTAGTTAAGTGCTATACTTATATTCCTATTCCATTGTTGTTACATAACTATTCATTTAGTTTCAGTTAAATAATATTAATAAGATAATATACACTACATTTTTAGCCAAACAATTAATCAATTAATTAGTTACAAATTTCAATAATGTCTAAGGTCATATTATCATTTTTTTGAAAGATATTGTCATATTATTTCAAAAAAATAACTTTAAGCACATCAATTACCTTTAAACTATAATTTGATTCATATTCTTTAACTTTCATTCCTTAAATATGACTATTCTTTCACTCATTGTATTAATACAAAATTTTAATAATAAGTTAGTTGGTTATACTTTCATATTCTTAGTCATGATCATTGTGTGTATAAATATGTAGTAAGACTTTGAGATCTTTTCATCATACCCTCCATCCCAACAAAATGAGTGTCCATAGAAAATTAGAAGAAAAAAATGGAGTAAAAAGAAAGGGCTCAATGGTGAAGTTTTGGATCATCATTACTTTTTTCAAAGGATTTTTCGATGGTACTCTTAAATTTTGTATGATACCTTTTGTTTCTCTTTCGTACTCTTCACACACTTCTTGACTATTTATTAGTTTTTGTGGTAGACAACAGTGACTCAAGTTACTCTCTTATATGGATATAGATTTACCAAATATTTCACTTTCTTTTTTTCTTATTGATGATATAACATTTATTAGTATCCATTCTATCTTTTTTCTTATTTTGTTTTATCTTTTAGTATGAATAATTGTTTCATGTTGATGAGTAGAAGAGGATAAAACAGACTTATATTTATGTTTTTGGTGCATCAATAGCATTCACACCAATTTAATATGAATACCTTTTTCGTGTAGATGAGTAGAAAAGTATAAAAGAGATTTATATTCGAAAAGCCTATGAAATTATATATATATATATATATAGAGAGAGTCAGGATCCGTTAGCACTTGTCAACGGATTCGTTGACACCAAATTTCAACCGTTTATTTTACTTGATCAAAGGTTAATTATAGTGCCACAATTTTATTTATTGTGTATCCTTTCTTTCAACCACACTATTACTGTCTTACCCTACACAAGATGTGATCCTTATCTTCTACCACCTCTGTTCTCTCTCGTTCTTCTTATCCAGCTTATAGTTTTCATTCATCTCCTTCTCAATTTCTCAATTGCTTACACATGTCGGATGGTTCTTCCATCTAATGTGACACTCATAGAATTAATTTACAATTACAAATTCAATTACTAGTGTAGATGAATTGTAAAAAAGAATAAAATATAAATATGTTTAACCTAATATCGTTTCACAATTTCAAATCAATTTCTTTTCTCGGCAATTGATCTACACTTAGAAATTCCATAATAATTCTTTTTCTTTCTCCCAAATATGAAGGAATGGAAATATCTAACCTAATATCCTTTTGCAATTACAAATAAAAATATGTTCATTTGAGTTCCACTAACTGATAACATAGACAAACCTCATAAACAAATGTAAATCTCAACAGTATGGGAATAAAAGAGCGAGAACTGTAGAAGCTTCAACGCAAGAGAAATAACAAGAATCAAGTACATATCTGATGTCGATCTAGTGAATTAACGAGAGTGGTTGGATGAAATAAAATCAACGGATATAATTTGGTTTCAAAATAAAGTTTGACACATGGTGTCAATGGATCCTATCTCATATATATATA
>Ga0315915_1000767_pt1 | contig 35438 bp, 23 predicted proteins | sample MpolbnodulesMG_FD_207738 | JGI IMG/M metagenome (GOLD analysis project Ga0315915, IMG submission 207738) | Medicago polymorpha root nodule microbial communities from Los Angeles, California, United States - branched nodules | ecosystem: Host-associated > Plants > Roots > Nodule | place: USA...
TGAGTGCGCTTCGTAGACTCACTTCTATTCTATGCTTCATTAATATAATAAATTAGTAATATCGTTTTGTATTTTGTTCTCTCTAAATTGGAGTCTTGCACCATCTTTAAGTATATTTACCTTGAATCCAACTATCAAATCTGGCTTCTTTGATTCCAGCTTTTAAAAAACTTCCTCAAAATGGTACTCTTGGTTGGATTAACATTATACTTTCATCTATAGTTGGATGGAGGAGGTGTTGCAAGTGGAGGTCTTCGAGAACTAATACCTTGCATCGCAAGGACATCAGTTGCCGTGGGAGTGGACGGGATCTTCATGGAGGTACGAAAAATAGTTAGGCTTATTATGATTTGCTAGTAGTGTAAATAAACAGCAGTGGTTCACGGAAAAATTCCAAAATGTAATTACCATGTTGGTAATTCCAAAAGCTTCTATTTACTTTTTCTATCAATGAGCTTCTAAAAGATTTTTTTGGTTTTCAGGTGCATGATGATCCACTGAACGCACCTGTAGATGGTCCAACACAGTGGGTGAGTTGTTGCCTATAATTTTTTTTCAGATTTATAAACACCCTTTCCTCAACATGTGTTTTCCTTTAGATGCTTATTATCAAATAGAGTGTTTAATGACATATATACAAAATCCCTTTATTTGACAGCCTTTGCGCCACTTGGAGGAGCTACTTGAAGAGCTTATAGCTATTTCTGTAAGTTGTTGCTTGAAATTTATGATTCTAGGTTGCATATTATATTTTTAGGATTTGATTAATATGCACTGACAATGTAAAGATTTTTTATAATGTCAGTTCAATCATAAGTCATAACCATTCGATCATTAGAAGAGTTTGACTTTCTTTGTATCTAGCTTAAAAGTCGTACGAATGATGGTTTTATATTGGTTGATAGTGTAAATTTTTTATACTGTTAGTGCATCAAAATTATTCTCATTTTTAAATTAGCTAACTAAACTAGTCTTTGGTACCCTTAGGGCCTAGGATGTATTAAGATTTCTTATTATATAGAGAAAAACTGATTTTTAAGTATTTTGTCATTAAAGATATTGAAAACACCCTTAGGGCCTAGGATGCATTAAGATCTTTGGTGATCGGGAGGTATGTCGGTAAGTGCTAGTTTAGATTATCATGTCAAAAATGATAGGATCCTCGTAGATCAATGTCGAGTGAGTCTGTTTTGATAATTAAGTTGGTAATGTCAGAAAAGCTATAGTATATATGACTTGAGTGGCAGAATCAGAATCCACACCAGAGGCTAGCCCTCCATATATAAGCCAGAAGGTTGATTGGTTATGGCCTAGTTAAATTCATTGCGGAGAAGGTAGTATTTGACTGAGTAGAAAATAGTTAGGCAAAAATTGTTGTACTTTATTCTCTACCTTGAATCAAGGAGAGATTTTAGTAAACAAAATCATTGAAAATATACAATAAATAAGAAATGAAAGAATCACACGGATTCTCCAACATACCGAATGGTGTTTGTCCAATGTATACAGTATGGTGCACACATAGTGAAAGTGGCTATACATTTGCTTTTCAACAGAAAGACAAACAAGTTGAATGCTCTGTTTTGCTTTGAGTTTTAAGCCGGTATATTTGATTTAACTCCAGCTTCATTAATTGTAGAGGGTAAGCAAAGGGAAGAAGCCGTTTAGCATTGATCTCACGCCATTTCGTGAATAAGAAGAATGGTAAGAAATGCTTTGTTTTTCTCTGTATGTGTTTTAGTTTCTCCAGCTAGTTAACAATCCTTTTTCTTTGTTGGTAATTGAAAAAATGTCTTAAAACCATGTATAAAGGATTTAAAAGCAAATATTTTGCATACTTACATGAAATATCCTTAAAAAAAACATGATTGATAGGCTTCTATTGATAAAGGCTTCAAAAGAAAAATTAAGCATTCAAGTATAAATGCCTTCTTGTCTATTGTAAACTTTAAATGCTCGCACCGAAATTTTAATGTATTTTCTGTCTGCAGGTGATGGTTGGGTTATTCCAAATATAATTTCCTGAACATTGTTATTTTAATATCTCTTCAAGATTGAATGCAAAACTGTCTCCATTTCCTGGCACAAGTTCAAGCGCCTCATAGGAAAAGGGTTTATCCTAAAAACTTTGTTTGATGATCCAAGCTTGTTTCTTCATGTAGTAACACTACCAATTGATGTTTGTCACTGATCATGTGTATCCTTAATCATGTCAGTTACTATTCTTGAGGCAAATAAGTATAAAATATAGGTAGAGATTATTGATTATGTCTCTTGTTCATTAAACTGATTTTGTACTTTGATTAATTAATATACCATCTAAAATTAAAAGCTTCTTTGAAACTCAACTTCGTGTAGTTCTTTCAAGGTATTTTTCAGTATCACTTTCAAGCATTTTGTTCCTAATCACATGTAAAATGAGCCTCGGGTTTTCTAAGTTTAGGTCATGTTTAAGCAAATAATCCAATTAATGGGCACAAATATTAACAACACTTATGGTCATTGTAATGAAGTTTATTTCTGGACAGTAAAATGGGAATAACTAACAAGACGTGGTTTAAGTGGCTAGTATTTTGAACCCTTTAACCATATGTCTAAAGTTCAAAACCTTGTGGTAGGAATAGAGTTGTATATTTTGGAAGATGAATTGTTCCTTAACTTATACTCTACATTCTCAAATGATTAGTTATGTGTATTTTAAAACGTACATTATATATAAATTATATATTATACTTGGTCTAGTTAAAAAAATCAATTCAATGGTCGTGTTATACTCTAATTTAGTCCCACCATTTAAAAAAAAAAAGGTTATAATAGTTTTAGTTTGTATGATGTTTGCCATATTATTTTTCTTAAAAAATATGAAAAACATAAAATCTAAACATCCAAAAATATACCTTCATTCTTTTGTTAATTTAAATACAAAATAGACAAAACGATATATTAAAAAAATGGAAACAAAAATGATAAATTAAAAATTACAAAAGCCGTTTCACAAAACAAACACACCAACAACTTCACTGCCAAAAAGAAACATAACAAAACAACAAAGACATAAACACCACGGGTATTTTGAGTTTTGACATATTGAGGATCATCCCAATTAATCTTTTCCATTTGTTTTTTAACCTTTCCCATTTTAGCTCCAAATTTTGATATGGAGAGAAAGCAAATAATGATTATTCTGATGGTGTAAAACAGAAATAATTTATTCTCAGGTGTATATATGGATTAACGATGAAATTAGCAGAATTTCAACAAACCATGATAATTTTAGTACAAGTTAAACTTCTATTAAATCACAGTGCTACCGAAGTGATTTTGCAAATTGCACCGTTGATCCAGACATACACTTTGTTCTCCAATGTTGTGAGCAAAAAACACTAACGATAGAAACCAGATTTAGTTCCATTTTTTCTTTCATGTTTTCCCAGGAACTGACTCCCAATTAGACTATCTCCCTCTCCTGTTTGTTAATTGCCTTACGCAATCCTGGCTCAAGCTCATTATTTTCATTTTATGATATGTATGGCCTTATTTTAATCTTAACAAGGTTTGAAATGCAGTATGTTGTTTTAACATATTTATTTAGCTTTTTTCAATGAACGTCTAACTTATAGCTTCTCCTTGTCTTGTATTTTTTAGTATTCTTTAGGAAAATCGCAACACTTGTTGAACTTTGTAAAACATTAATTCGAGAGGAAATGAAAAAAAAAAACTAAAATTGATTGTGTTCGTATTAAAGCATTAATTTACTCGTCCCCATTAGTTTAACTCATTTGGTAAGGGATGATGCATAATACATTGCAAAAGTCGGGGTTCGAACACTGGACACCTCACTTATTCATTTTTAAGGTGAATTTTTTTAGCCGCTGAATTACTTGATAAAACAAAATGTATTAATTTACTCCGAGGTCCTACCACCAACTACTTTAAAGGTTAGTTTAACTGTTTAATCACACTTTTTTGTTGTTGTAAGGTTAGTAGATGTTGCATTCTCGTATTATAACCTATGTGTCTTATAAATTTGTCAAGTCATTCAACCTATAGGAAAAAACAAATAAATAGTTAAGTCAGTGGCTAAATAAATAATAGAGCCCAAAATTAGAAATATAGTATAACTGCCTGTTACCTATGGAAATCAAAGACACCAATGTAAATCCCAAAGACACTAAAATAGGACTAAAGAAATTCATCTCAATCTCAAATCTTCGATTGACTCACTCAGATAAGGTGGTGCACAATATAAAGGTTATTTTACCAATGTTTAGGATTTTTGCATATTCATAGGAATGAAAGTTAATTATGTAACTAATTATAGATAATAAGTTAAGTGTGAAACCTTTTATAAATTGGGCTGAAATTTTAATGTCTCCTTTTCAAATTTTTCTTTTGCCTCGCAATAATTTAAAATCATTACTTCTTAGTTTACTTTGCCAAAAAATGGTGAACAAAGTTAGGGACCAGCGACCTCAAATAATTGCGAAGCAAAATAACAAATTGAAAACTACCAAACCTATATCATAAATGGAAAGAAAAAAAAATCATTTGCTACTATTAAACACACACACACAACAACGGTCCAACACGAGAGTACGAAATAGCACGACTCACACACAACAAGGCTTTACTTTTGTTGAAATTAAATTTTAATTAAAATAAATGTTTAAAACCCAAAAAAGTGACTTGTTGAATACAAGTCGTGTGCATTACACAACAACAGTTGTCGTGCTATTAAGCATAATTCATACTAAATACCTCAAAAAATGTATTCTCAATCACACACATCTCTCTCTCTTCTCCATGAATAATGTGTTGGATACATGTTGAAACATGAATAAAAAAATATGGACAATAACTAAAAATGCAGCCGTTTTTGTTAGAACATATTGTCTTGCTGACTTGTCTTTTAATGAATCGGTTTCAAGCGGCTAATAAGGTAGATTTGTAAATTGACACATTGACTAACGAAAATATTTAGATATAAAGTTTAGAGCCATGACGTGACAAAAACTTATTTAAGTGTACTATAATGAAATCAATTAGAGGTTTGACATAAGGAAATCGTAATACCATTTTAGTTTCTAACGTGGACAACAAGTAGGCTAGGTTTTTTTTCTTTCACTTAAGTGTTGCAGCATCTTCATACCTCACTTAGAAAATAAAGCATATTAAATAAAACATAATCCAACTATCTTAACCAATAATGTTTCAACCTAGCGTTTGTTTGTTTGAATATTATTTCTCTGTTCTCGTATGAATGTTATTGTTATACTTTTCTTCTCACTAATTAAAAAATTTTATTGTATAATTTAAGAAAATTATTGTAATCAACTGTTTTTAGGTCTTGTTGTCGTGGTTAAATGGTGTATTTTTTGTTTTATCATGTTCAATATTGTAATTTAGTTAGTTAAACATTTTAACAGTTTATTGTTTTGATAGAGTAGTGGTCTCTTCCAAACATGTATGCATAGGTTTCTAACACTTGAATACAAAGTTGGCCATGAAATATAATACATGGACTTTCAAGATCATTATTAGAAGATATCTTACAAAGATACGATCATATGTGTATAAAGATGTTAGCAACATCTTTATATAGGTTTATAGAAACTTACTTTTGAATCAACATAACAAGCATATAAGAAGCTTAACTAATTAAAATGCAAGATTGAATAAGATAAAAACATAAATTACAACGTTTAATCTCCAATAACGACGCCCAAAATACGTTGAGTAAAATTGTGTGCAAGTATACATAGTCAAAACAATTAATAAAATGATAAATATATATTGTTCATGTGAGGATTGACCTTGTCATTTTCACAAATAATAAAATTAAACATTTTCTTTAGAGAGAAGAAAAGATTAACAATAATATTCATAGGACAAGAGAAATAAGATTAAAGCAAGTTGAATAAACGTAAGGTTGAAATTTGATTAGTTAAGATAGTTGGATTATGTTTTCTTTAATGTGCTTAATACAAGTAATGTTGCTAATTAGTTACAACAACTAGGGGTTGAATAAAAATCTAGTCTGCACGTATGATAGAAAATTAAATGGTATTAATTCCATTATTTCCAATCATATTAATTTCATTAAATGCAATTAAGCAATAACTCCTTCACGCCAAGAAGATCGCCGCTTCGAGCACTAGAGAGTTGTTAACCTTTCGGGCATCCTCGAAGCTCCATCAGAGACTTTCTGAAAATCATGTGGTGCTCAGAGCGGTGTCGGAAGATTGTTTGCACCTTCTTGTCCTTCCTTCGCCTATCACGGGACAAAAAACGTTCATGTAGCAATTACTCTCAGTGGTCATGCACTATATTACGTTGTCAGAGCGGCTCAAATGCTTCATCAACCTCACCCTAACCTACCAATGATTCAGTCTGTTCTTAGAAATGCCCAAAATGCAGGTTCAGATGAAGCCACATATTTCTTGATCATGTTGAAGGTACTGGTAAGCGAGGGTTTTGACAGAGATTGGATTTTATCCCTCTTTCATGACCTTTTCACTCGACATCGTTTTGCTCACTATAGAAGCGTCATCAATGCCGACAGACTTCTCTTCAATTGGGGTCAACTCGAACTGCGTTCGATGCCCCCAGGTTTGGACTACAAGTTCATTTGTCTTTACGATGGGGCTTGTACGACGAGCGACAGGATCCACAATTCTCACTTGCCATCTCCAGGTGCAAACGAGGATTATGATATGATCAACATCTGCCTTTCTTGCCGTCTCGAAACCGAACTTGTTTGGTTTCTAGGCAGTTCCGCTTCTTCGGCCTTGATTTCCTGTTGTAAAAGCCTTTTTTTTTTTTTGTAATACGTCGAATGAGCACAAACTTTGTCTACCCATTTAAGGTTTCGATGCAGTGTATTTTGGCACAGTAGCTGCCTATTTCGATGCAATGTATTAGTGTCCTGATCTCTTCGTAGTCCTTTAGTTTGGCCAGTATCGTAAAAATCCGGATTACATAATCCGGAAACCATATGAGGTGTCCAGATTATGTAATCCAGAATGTGTCAGTTTGTTTTAGACAGTGGTCTGCACTACAAGAAACACATTTTCAAAGGTTTTCAAAGATTATGTAATTCATATTTTTTTTTGTCCGTATATTTGTGTTTTTATTTTATGAATTTAGCATCTAAATAATATAAAATAAAGCAAAGTGTGTAAACTGGTAAAAGCGGTTGGTTTCCGGATTATATAATCTAGAAGACTTTTTTGTAATTTAAGAGGGTGAGAAAAGTAAGTCAACTTTTTATGAAAGTCGATAAAATAAGGGCAAGTGATTGGGCAAAAGCCAAAAATTTTGTCCATCATTAAATCATAAAATAACTTTTTTGTCTCAAGTTTACAAGGTGTTTAAATACTAAAAGAACACTGCTATTATACACGACATAACACGTCTCACACACATCAAGGCTTTAGTTTTATTAAAATTAAATTTTAATTAAAATAAATGTTTAAAACCAAAAAAAGTGACTTGTTGAATACAAGTCCTGTGTATTACACGACAACAGTTGTCGTGCTATTAAGCATAATTCATACTAAAATACCTCAAAGAATATATTCCCAGTGACACACAGATCTCTCTCTTCCCAATGAATAATATGTTAGATACATGTAGAAACATGAATAAGAAAATGGACAATAGCTAAAAAGACCAATACTATATTAATTTAGTAAGGGTAGTTGAGACTTTTTTTTTATTTTTAAGGAAGGGTAATTTGAGAAAATTTTGGTAGTAATAAAAATCTTATGCTCTCCCTATGTTTTACTATACGTCATTTTAGAAAAAAATATTTGTGTTCTATTATATATCATCTTACAATATCGATGTTCATAAATCGTTTTTCTAAGCAAATGCTAACTTGTATCCTCAATAACACATGTTATATTTTCTAATACAAAGTTGTTCTTCTTAGGTTATTTAACATGTGTCCTTATGACACAAGTTAACATGACCCTTTTTTCTATCATACTCTTTATAATTTATTACTCTTTTTTCTTTTAATTTTTGTCCCAATTTCCTATGTCATTAACTGAGGATAATTTTGTAAAATTACTAATAAGTTTTCTTTGCGATACAAAATTAATTATATTTCTTAATATGTTTGAAAATGTCAAACAACTTATAATAAAATAAATATGGAAGGATAGCGAATAAAATGTATAAAAAATTGTTTCAAAACATTTTTTTTAAAAGGAAATTTGTTGCAAAACATGTTTTGTCAAATTATGGGTGATTTTTGCTCAAAAAAAAATTATGGGTGATTTTTTTTTGATTTAACACTACACATGGGTGAAAAAATATTGAATATTAATAAAAATATGTTTTAATCTCCTTCCATATTTTTATTTTTAAAAAAATCTCCTTCCATATTTTTATTACCAAATCCTAACAAATTTATTTTATTTTATTTTCCTCTAAAGTTTTGGGTCTTTTCCTTCCTTTGTTTCTATTTGATTTGATTCATCCGCTCTTTGTGGTTTTCTATATAATCTCTCGATTCCCAAATTTCTCTCTTTTATCAAATTCAGAATTAGGTTAACTTCCAATTTTAATTTCAATTCGATCAATTCAATATTATAGGATTCGGTTCCTTTCATCTTCATCAATTTTAGATTTTGATTTTAGGGTTTTTCTAATCCGAATAACACTTTCTTGTGTTGGGAATTTCATTGCTTCGATTAGGGTTAAGAAATCTAATCCAAACGATGCCTCCGAAAGTGGTGAAAAGAGGTTCTGCGGCAAAGAAAGCGAAGGTTTCTTCAAAAACCGCAATTCAGAATCAACAACAAGAACCTGAACCTGAACCTGAACCTATCCAGAATCATGAAGATAATCATGTTGTTGATGCTAAGGCGGAGGAGAATTCTGTTGAAACAGTGCCTAATGGTGTAGCTATGGTGGAAAGTGAGTCCCTTTTCCTCTTTTTATTTTTTATGATTTTTTTCATTCTGTGGATATATGCAGTGTTTTTGATTATGTTTGATGCTGTTATGTGACATGGGGTTTATCAAAATTTGAAATTTTTGCTTATGTTAGTGATGATTATTAAGTGAAATTGGGTTTTGAAAATTTGTCCATTGGTATTGTTGTCTTTAGTGTTGTTATATAGCAGCTATAAGGCGTAGCGGAATTTGAGAAAACAGATATTGTTTGTTTCACGGTTTGCTGTTTAGTACAAATAGCAGCTATAGGGCGTAGCGGAATTTGAGAAAACAGATGTTGCTTCTTTCGCGATACGCTGTTTAGTACACAGTGTTGTCTAATAGTGGATATAACATTATATCATAGGCAGAATTCAAACAAACCGCTGTTTCCTGTGTTCCTGGATTGGCAACGTTGGTTGTCTTGTGAGTTTTGATGGTTTTTGGGAGACCACTGGTGATAGTGAATGAAGTGTTGGAAATCTGTACATGGTATGTTCCACCAGCGCTTGGCCCACTTTGGAAGTTATGGGATTTTTAGTAGAAACTAGAGAGTGTTTCTTTGATAGATCGTGATTAAGTGGTACTGCACATTATCGTTTGTTTTGTACTTCTGTCATTTTGGGAACTTGAGGTAACAACTATTGTATATAGGATCAGATATACTATGAAGTTCTTTTATTTATTTTTTAAATTTGCTCTAGTTCTTTCTCTATCTTGTGTTAGTGTTTTATCTCATGTGATGCTGGATGCTGGATTGATTATAGAAAATGGATTACCCTAATTTTATAAATACTATAATGTTGGAAAATTCGAGAGTGTTTTGATCGGGATGGCTTTAAATATTTATCTTATAGCAGACAATGGAGAGGAGGTTAAGGAGTCCATAGATGAATATGAAAAAGATGAACACTTAGATTTTGAGGATAATTATCATGAGTATGATCCCGAGGAGTATGTTGGTGATGACTATGATGAGAGAGAAATTGAACAAGACGAGGGTCAGGAGGTCGGAGATGAAGTGGAGGAAGAACCTGAAGAGAATGTTGATGAAGAAGAGGGTGATACAGGTGATGAGGAAGTTGAAGAAGTTGAATATGTTTATGAAGAAGTTGAGGGTGATGATGATGATGTTGCTGGTGATGATGAGCATGCCAGTGAGGAGAACGTGCATGAGCATCTGGCTGATGTAAAGGAAGAGGAACAGGTTGAAGTTAGAAAGGAGACGCAGAAGCAGAAGGAATTGGAAGTATTTGTTGGGGGACTAGACAAGGATGCTACAGAGCATGATCTGAGGAAGGTTTTCAGTAAAGTTGGGGAGATTACTGAAGCCAGGATGACTATGAATCCTCAGACTAAAAGAAACAAGGGATTTGCTTTATTGCGTTTTGAAACTGTTGAGCAAGTGAAAAGAGCATTGGCAGAGCTAAAAAATCCAGTGGTAATCTTTGATCTTCTCATGGTTAGAGCAGATTTACAATTTGTAGTGTCTTAAATCATATGTTTTCATGACTACAATTTCAGATTAATGGCAAACAATGTGGCATCACTACCACCACATGTCAGGACAGTGATACTCTCTATTTAGATAACATATGCAAGACATGGAAAAAGGAAGCTGTAAGTCTTTTTTCTAGGTCTATTTCTTGCCGCCTTCAAGGCCCGAGTAATGCTTACTACTATTACATCCTGCCACCTTCAAGGCCCTTGTGTCTAACTGTTAATGAAACTTCTGATGCCAGTTAAAGGAGAAATTGAAACATTATGGAGTTGAAAGTTTCAAGGATTTGACTTTAGTTGAAGATGGTAACAAAGAGGGAACAAACTGTGGATTTGCTTTTTTGGAATTTTCATCTCGTTCAGATGCTAAGGACGCCTATAAGCGATTGCAGAAGACAGATGTTGTTTTTGGAGTTGATAAACCTGCCGAGGTTTCCTTTGCAAACTCCTTTATTGACCTGGGTGATGATATTATGGCACAGGTATATTTCTGGATCTCATTTCCTTGCTTTTGTCAAGGGCTGATGTATTGAACCTGCAAAACATGGTTCTTTGATATCATTCAAGCGTTTGGGAATCGGGCCATCGGTACACATCTACGTTGGCTTCAAACCTCAGTAGTGGTTCATTTTTATAGTAAACTATATTTTTGGTGTGGTATTATGACTTTATTTTTCCTACTAATTACTTATAAAAGCAACACTGGGTTCACTTTAAGACTGACTGATTTAATAAATTTCTACATATTTAACCTAGTTTACTCTGGAGGTTGGACAAGCATCACAAGATGAAACCTAAGTAGTTTTAATGTCTGGATAGGATTGTATTCCATCCTTGCCATGTCCGTTGTTTTTCAGATTTTTTTAATTAAATATAACTTGAAGTTAGCACGGACACGACAGAAATAAGATGATGATCGGAGAAGATTAAGATGTGTGTATGTGGGAAGATGTGCATATGCAGAACTTTCTAATGTCTAATTAAAATACTATTATCGCAATTTTAAAAGTGTTTTTTTTTCTTTTCTGATATTTTTAAAAAAATGTGCTCTCACTGTCTGTAGCTATGTCAGAGGCATGTCAAAGAGAATAATTTGCAGGGACACTTATGTGAGGCGTGTGATACATGTTGTATGCTATTGTATGATTGTGGCTGTCTGTTGGACATATGGACACATCTAATAAGAGTCTTGTGCTTCATAGGTTGGTGAAGTTGTGCCATTTGTTTTTGGTGTAACTGATCAAATGCATCTGAATTGCAGGTTAAAACAGTATTTATTGATTTACTGCCTCCTTCATGGGATGAAGATTATGTCCGAGCTCTTCTTAAGAAATATGGGGAGGTTGAAAAAGTTGAGCTTGCTAAGAACATGCCAGGTGCTCGCAGGAAGAATTATGGATTTGTTACGTTTGGTACACATGCTGCTGCTGTGGAATGCGCTGAGAGCATTACCAGTGCAGGGTTAGGCGAAGGCAACAAAAAGGTCTGTTTGACTTTTAAAATTGATGTACATGTCTAACAGCTAAATATGGCCTTTTTATAACGCATGCTTCTTTCAGGCAAAAGTTAGGGCTAGATTGTCGAGACCTCTTCCGAAAGTTCGTGGTAAACATGTTCCTCATAGGGACATTTCTGGCCACAAGATTGGAAGATTGGCAAGGCCTTCACGTAGTAGACCTACACGACAGAGTCGACCTGCTCATGTGTTCAGAAGACTTGGGAGTCGCATTCCACCAGCTAGACCTTCTAGTGCAAGAAATAGACGTCCTGTAACGTCGATGCCAGTAAGAGCTAGGCCAGCCTCTCCTCCAGCTAGATCCTACAGGAGATTAGCAGGTATGAATTACATTTTTTCCCTAGTAGAGATTCTGTTGTTAGTCTTTCTTTATGATAATATATTATTATACTCTCTTGTTATCAGCTGCATATCCAAAAAGTAGCATGAAGAGAGATTATGGTCGACCTGTGGATCTGCCACCTCCAAGAAGTAGAGTTTCTGCAGATTATGGTTCTCAGGTGGCCTCCCAAAGACGTCCATCTTATAGAGATTATCCAGCCCGTGACTCTGGCTCCACTGACCTGCATAGGGATACATCTCGTACTGCACCAAGGAGGGGTTATCTGGATGATGGTTATGATCGAAGACTTGAAAGACCTCCTTCTCCATCTCCCCGTCTAAGTTATCGCGAAGGACGCCCCCGCGATTATGACACACTATCTGGCTCGAAACGTCCTTATGCTGCCATAGTAAAATTCTATTTTAAACATTCATTTTAATGGTCTCATTTATTTTATTTCTGATTTTAGCTAATTAAATTCTGCTTATTTTTCATTTCTCATCAGGATGACATTTCTCCACGGTATGCTGATGCTGGTGCTCGCCAATCAAGATCTCGTTTAGACTATGACTATGGAGGCAGTGCTTCCCGATATAGAGAGGCTTATGGTGATAGGTTAGTTACCTCCAAACAACGTTCATGCATTCCCCCAACCTGATCCTGTTGTTCTTTGCTAACTTATTCCTCACATTTTGATTAGTAGGCTCGAAAGATCTAGTTTAGGATATAGTGGCAGTAGAAGTTCTCTATCTACTCAAAACTCACATGGGGCATATAGCAGTCGACAGGACCCAAGTTATGGCAGAGGTGAATATTATTACAAATAATCTAATATGTTGTTTTGAACATCAAATTTTATTGCTTAGTCTTGCAACTTTCTTGTATGTTGTGTGTCAGGCTCTCTTGGTGGTAGTGATGGGGGTATCTACTCATCAAGCTATGGTGGTGATTACTTATCTCGTGGAAGTGATGTAATGTTACCATCCTTTCTGATTGGAAGTAGTGTTTTATTATATATGGCTAAATATTTGTGACATTCTTAAATTTTATTTTGCTGGTGGTTTAGGTTGGTGGCAGCTCATATTCATCCATGTATTCTAGTAGGGGTATGAACGGTAGTAGCACTTATATGAGTGGTAGCGGTGGTGGATCTAGATCTTATTATTGAGGTAAGTCATCTTATTCTTTAGGCGGTTTTTCTATCCTCAAATGTCATCTTTATATTTCTCCCAGTTGGATGACGTCGAAGATTGCACACCTGGTCACCGGTGCATTTCTCTAAACATATCTAAATGTAACAGGCTGGCTGCTGTTGGATGTGAATTTTGTAGCTTATGGACGTCCTGATGGCCGTCATTTTGAAGAAAAGATTATTGCTGAGTTATAGACTGATTTGGAATTTTCCACTAATCAAGGATTACTTCAATCCAAGATATCTTGGATCTTCTCTTGATACAGTTGAAGTTATTCAATTTATGAGGTTAATTCTAAATGTACAGAGGAGTGTCAAACATGAGGAGTGTCAAACATGTGATTTGTAATTAAAACCTAGTTTCATATGATAGCTTCTGGCTCTGTTCATTTGGAAAGAAAATAAGGTCCATGGATTTGGATTTTTTTTTGCTGTCGAAAAAGTTGGTTTATTAAATTGATTTTTTGTTAGTTTTTATTAGTTTATTTTTTTGTCAGTCGAATTATCATGAACATGAGTGAATTATCCTGCATTTCGTTGAGCTAGCAAGTAGCAACCATATGGTAAGTGGTAACTTCGTGTGGTTATATGTTGACCTAGGAAAGAGAGGGGTAACTAAGACAATAAAGTGGGGATGCGTTGACTCCATAAATATCTCAAATAAAAGTAAATTATTTTTGAAGATTTGATGATCGTAATTGATCAAACTATGTTTATATTCATAATAATAATGAGTATTTTCGGTCCTTGTGAATATAACTCAGTTGACATAGACAATTTATTGTTATATGCAGGGGTTGGGGTTCGAATTTTGGATTACAAAGTTCCAAAGTAGTATTGGCTTATTTATTTAGTACTATTTTTAAATTTGGAAAAATATATATATATTTTTGACAAATACTTAAATGTAGTTTTTTTTATCAATACTTAAATGTCGTTTTATTCATTGTATTTAATGTCCTCCATGATTTTAGTTTTCTATTTCTAGATTTATAATTTTGGTCCTCAATTTTAATGTCAGAATTATTTTTAGTAATAGAAAATTTAAATAGGTTTTAATGACTCGTTAGGTTAGGAAATATGCTCCAGCCGAAGTTGAACTTACGTTGTTGAGCCAGCTTCTTACCAATTTTTAGGGGATTAGATTTTTCTTTACTCATGCATTTATGGTTGTATTTTGATGATGTAGCAAGTGATACGCGGCAACTCATTTTATATTGGGACGTTTATTTGTATTATATGTAATCAAAATACAACTAAATATGTGTTATCAAAGCAATCAAACTTATACTAAGAAATTAGACTCATGTGGTTAATGAACTTTACGAAAGAACGAATTGTTCAGGAGAACCTGAGTTCGATTTCTGATTGAAACAATTCTTTGTCAGATTATACTTATTTCATTGTCAAACTCTAGATAACCAAAGTCCATTCCCCCAAATCGGAGGGATAAAAATAAAAAAAGCAATCAAATTTAGTGGAAGACACTATCTATTATTTATCAATTTATTTCAATTGGATCAAATGTAGTTGTCACATAATTCTGGTAACAAAGATCCGAAAGGGAGCATATTCCTCTTTAGTGGTTCCTTAGTGCGCTTTTTGTTTTGTTCTTTTTATGTAAAAAATGTAATTGACACGATAACATTTCAATTGTCACCACCAACATGGACATGGTGTTCGCAGGGACATTGCTAAAATAGTATTATAAAAAAAGTTTTCCCAACAAAATTAAAGATTATGTACTATTTCTCTTAAAGTAATAGTTTTAGTAGTATTATTTGGACAAATTTTATTAGATCATATTTATTTATAACCCTTACAATCGTTAAATAGAATAGAATGAACCACATCCCTGTGGACTTATCTCAATTCGTAGAGATATTGCATATATATGCAGGGACCGGGGTTTGAACCCCAGATACTCCACTTCTTCACAAATAAATTATGTGAGCTCTAACCACTGGACTACTTAACTAAAAAAAAAGAATAGAATGAACCGCCAACCTCCTCTAACATTTTATTCTACTTATTACTCTGAAAAAATATTCATCCTTCATTTGTTCTAATCTAATTGACATCTTTCATGCATAAATTTTTTTGGAAAAAATCTAGTGTGGCTACAACCACACTATGCCATTAATCGGATCCGATTCTAGATGTTGGGAAGATTGATATTGTGATTCTTTCTCAAGGAAAAGAGCTTGGTTCTATTCATGTTCTTGTTCATTTAGAAGGTAGCTCAACCTTAAAATAAAATTAGAGAATAATGGGGTGTTAGTACATCGCTTAGTTCAAAGTTCTTATCTTTTAGTTAAAATTAATTGAGCTACCCTACCCTCCAAATTGTCATGTTAGTACATTCCCATTTTATTTTTATTTTTATGGCCAAATAGTTTAAAAACCAATAAATTCATATTTTTAAGATAAATAAGTAAGATGTAAGAGTTTGTACTCCAACCAACCCGTGTAATAATTATTGTGTAGGAGAAAAAGACACAAAAATAGTAGAAGAAAAAAGAAAAAGGAAAACATGAAACGTGTCGTAAATTGGTAGTTCATGGTGACGATGAAGCATTACTTTTAGCATTTGTATCCAACAAGTTCATCGTGAAAAAAACATGAAAAGCTACCAATGTGGTTCTTCTTCTTCTCATCACACTGTCCTTCGTCAGAAAAAAGCCACCAAATTTCCCATAATCTCATCATGGGTCGTCGTCAAAACGACTCAGATTTCGGTAAATTCACCCTCCTCATCTTTTTCATGATTGGCGCAATCTCATGTTCCGCGCTGTACTTTTTCCTTACCATGGTCTTCAGACAGAGCAGTACTGAATCCGTGTCAACAATGTACGAGGTTTTGGATGAAAAGAATGGTTTTGAAGGAAAATGCTGTAGAGGGGTTGAGCATTTGGAACTATGGGGTGATGCTGTTAAATGGGGTGATGATTTTAAGGTTAATTCTTCTGAGGAATGTTGTAGGGCTTGTAAGAATATGTGTCGCGGTGATGGTCGTGGTTGTTTGTGTAATTCTTGGGTTTGGTGTGGTGATAGAAATGCTTGTGGACCTAGATTTGGTGAGGTATTATTGTTGCAATTCTATCTTTTTTTTTTAATTTTATTTTAGTTTTACCACTTTAGATGATTATATCTGATTCTAGATTGTAGTTAATTGACCATATTATAACAAAAGCTTTAGGATTTAATTCATGTATACAACATAGTGAATTATAGAGCATTCTGGCGCTGACCCTACTTAGTAGGATAATACTCGGTTGTTTGTTGCTGTTACAACATCGTGAATGTAAAGATTTTTTGTAGTTTAAATCAATGGTAGTAAGTAATCATCATATTATTAAAAACTATTTGAATTTAATTATAACTACTTATAAAGTCACACATATGTTACCGAGAGTAATTCGTTGACGGTGTATCAAAATTAAACTTACCGTGTATATTATGTTTCTGTCATGTTAGTTATCAAACACCGACTTTGTAGTGCATTTAGACTCAGCTTGAATTGTTGATTGATTAATTATGATAAAAGTTGTTGATTATTTTTTGTTTTTAATAACAGCAGAAAGTTCAGCTCAATGATTTAGGGAACCTTTGACTGACTAGTGACTGCTTTTTGTTGTACATTTGTCTGTATATATGAAGTAACTTTATGTTGGTAAACTGTTGCTTCTTTTACACCCTTGTCAATTCATTTGAATTCAATTTCTCATAGATTTATTTATTACCAAAAACTGCATAGTGGTTAAGATTCATTTTAGTCAGTTGAAAGCACTTAAATGACTTGATTTAGGTTGACATTTTTTGAAAATGTTTTCCCTCTGCATATTCTTAAATTGTTAAGCTTATGACCCTTATAGCTACCTTTCTAGCAATTCTTTCAATTTTTGCCTACTTTCTAGTTGGTCTGTTTATTGAACACTTGATGCATAATGAACTTGTAGAAAAGCTTATAACAAACATCATTTTTTATTGATATGAATCTAGGTGGTTTAAAGCCTTTTTGCTTTAACTGAATTATACTCATAAAAAGGTTATGATTTATATATTTTTTTGGGAAATCTGTTTCATACTGCAGTACCAAGATATACTCTTTTAGCTTGTGTAGTTTATTATTGCTTGAAATGTAGAATAGTTTGAGGATTCGTTCCAGTCTCTTAGGCGTAGAATGTCATATGCACTTACCTAATATTATACCATTATCTACTTGCATTTCAGTGTTGGTTAAAAAGACAAAAAGATGCTTTAAACCCTGATCGACTAGGCTCGGGAGATAGAGTTATGTGGACTTCTGGATTTGTCTTTGATAAGGGCGAGGTAAGAATACTGTGTTATTGTAATTATTTCTCTCATTGATATGTACTGAACATACCTATTTGAGATATGTATCTGTGTCAAATTATTTTATATGGATTTAAAAGTATTACGTCTCTCATTCTCTACTAGTTATTTGATCAATGTTTTGTGAATCCAACTTTATGCTTGAATCACTTCATTCTAAGAACTGAATATGTATTAATGTATTTTGTTTTTTCATGATCTTGAAACTGTCTATAAGTGTATTTAATTTGTAAGCAATGTATTATGTTCATGATAGTGCACTCAATGTATATTATCATTATACATTTGTTCTGTTTGCTTCTTTAAATTATGTGATTGTTACATATGTATTTTTGTTTCTCTATTTTTTGAACTATATATTCATTTTTTCATTATACGTTTGTACTTTTAGGGAGTTGTTGGTTTGGAAACTGACTACGGGATTCTTCGCATACAAGTAAGTATTTCTCTACATCTCCACTTTATTGTTTGTCTATGATGCTCATTGCACACTTTACCTTGTTATTTTGTATTCAAAATGCTGAATATGTCTTGCATTTTGTCATATTTCTATTGTCTATTTCTTAACATTTAATCTGGCAAATGAGACATGTCCAATGCAGATGCAAAACCCATCTAAAAAGTTTACAATATCCGTAGATTGCTTCTTCAGACCTCTATGTATTTGTGAGTGTCTTGCAATAAATAAAGGACTTTGCGGAGCTTATGTTAATACTTTGTTTGGTTGATAAACTTTACATTAAAAAGTTCCTGCTGATAGCATCAGCCACAGGTTTGAACAGCATGGATTGGAAATATTTTACTGGGTAGAAGATCACTTTGAGGACAATATTTATAAAAGTCTGTAAGGGTAGTTTTTCGTTGCATTTAAGCTTGGATTGCAAGTGTGTAAAAGCTCCAAGGAACATGGCTTCTTACTTCGGTTGATAAAAGCCCTATTTGCTAAACAGAGTTTGGGGCATGTTCAATATCAGAGTGCAACTTTAAATAGCCAAAAAAGTGACTCTAGTATTAGTGTAAACCAGTATTCTCAAATAGCGGCTATTGCGTAGCGCAAATTGAACAAATTGCTATTGTTCTGTGATACGCTATTTAGTATAGTGTTGTCAAATAGTAGCTATAGCGACGCTATAGCAGTGTAGCATAGTCGAATTCAAACAAAGCACTATTTTCTGCTATCCGCAATTGACAAGACTGGTATAAACTGTACCGAGCAGTAGTTATACCTTTAAGTCATTCCATACATCCTCATCTTGTCTTCATACTTTCCATTTGTTGGAGTGTGTGGCTATGTGGAAGGAGGTATTTAGGTTTGAATTCTGCTTCTAGTTTTGCCCTTGTGAGAATTAGGATAAGGATTCTATACTCTCTAGGTATCAATCATGCTGTTAACGTGAATTGTAATGCTATTTCACGACTGGTATATGAATTCTAATAATCTAATGTTAATATAGTTGCTTGTAAGATAGGTTGAAAGTTGGAAACTGGGAACTTGTGTTCTTACCCTGATTAGTTTTTTTATCTATGTTTATTACTAGAGTTGAACGTGAATGTCATTTCCTTAACCCTTTATGAACTTTTATTTCTACAGCTTTTGCCACACTGTGCTCCACATTCTGTTTCCTACATTCTTGAACTGTTGGGATTGCCAAATTGTGTTGGTTGCCAGATTTATCGCGCTGAAACCCGGGGAATTCTTTGGGATGAAGAGGGAAACCACATAAAAAAGGTTAGGTTCATCATGTAAATAAAAGTGCAAATTGTCATGGCAGAGTCCTGAAAGTGAGTTTATAAGTGGTGGCAGTCTTCATCTAATAAGACAATTTTGTAAGGGTTGACTTAAGCCCTACCGAAATTCTAAGAATTTTAAACAGTCTTTGCATTTGCAAGAGGTTGATTTCACAGCTTATACTTGTGATCTCCTAATCACATGGCTGCAACTTTAACTTACACGAATGATTATACAAAATTTTGCGTCTATATTATGTGGACAATGCTAAAGAACCTAGGTCTACCTTACATGAAAATGTCTTGAAGATGCTCATATGTTATCCTTCTCCCTTTTAAAATTCTAATGTGTATTTTTAAATTTGAATATGATGTAGGCTACATTTGGACCACCATTTGCATTAGTTCAAGGAACATTGGAATCCCATGGGTTTGAATTCAAGGATATTCCAAAAGAACACTGTCCTGCCATAAGAAGAGGATCTGTGGCATGGGTTGGTTCTGGTCCAGATTTCTTCATCAGCCTTGCTAATCACAAGGAATGGAGAGATTCATACACTGTCTTTGGCTATGTTCTATCTGAAGATATGGAAATTTTAGAGAAAATTTCTCATCTTCGAACTAGATCAGAGATTTGGAGTAACATTGCTGTCTCTCTCTTAAAAAAGCCGATTTTCTTACGGTTCCGAAGAATAAGCACATGAGCCACGAGGTGCCGAATCTGTTAGATTGTTCTGTTCATTATCTCTACATACTTGAATGCATAAAAAGGGATTCAAATAAATTTAGGTTTTACAGCACAAAAGTTATAGGTGATTTCAAAACAAATAGAGTTGAATATACTTCAACTAGTTTGATAGGTATGTGACTTTGAGGATTTTTCTTGATTTGTTTATCTTTCTTTTCCCTTGAAGAAACTGATATAGATGTAAAGAAAAAGAATGCATACAGGAAATGAAAAAAAAAAAAGTTTCAAAGATACCAGAAGCATTATGAGCTAAAAAAACTAGTAGATATTTCATAATTATGTGGACATCGACTTTTATTGTCTATATTCACCATATCTTTCATAATCCTCATCAATCAACTCTATCTGATATGATGATTTTCACCTTTCTGTCTAATTTTCTTTTTCATTTATGAAACCTTGTTATACATTCACTATTTGAGATTTGTCACGTAGTAAATAAGAACAACTATATAACTAGTACTATTTTTATGTTCATTATTTCAATAAGAAAAATATTTTTTATAATTTCAACAAGGTCACTACTTGTAAATTCTTTTTGTTTATTTGTTTATTTTCTTTAATAGTACTATTTCCTAGGTGGATTCTAGGGCGTGTAGGAAAAATAGACATAGAATAATTATAAAGGGTAAAAATCAAATAGAAATACAACACAAATAAATTGACTTGTAATAAGATAAAAATAGAGGAAATATAAGTATAACACAAATAAATTGACTCCTAATAAGGTAAAAGTAGAGAATATGAAAACTTATCGATTATTGACCGAGGTGTGCTATTCATTGGCCGTATTTCGCCACCACAAATAGGTTATACGATGTAGTTAGTCACAAAGCTAGTACTTTCTAGGATACAACTATTAACACCACATGTGAACTCATAAGGTCTTAAGAATAACTTTTTAGATGGTGAAGCAACTTGATGTTAATTTTATCAATTGGGTTTGTTATAAGATGGAAAGAAAATTGGACATAGCTTATACCATGCTTCTACCATATTCTCTCATGTACCCGATAACCGTAACCCTATTAATTAGCTTTGACATGGCAAGTAAATAGCAACGGTTTATTTGACCAGGTAGTGTAATCAAAAGAAAACGTGCATGGCACTTAGTCAAAAGAAAACTAATTGATTATAATTATTAATAAAATTAATAATAAATTGTGTCAAAAAAATAAAATTAATAATAAATAGAATAACACTTTAAAATAAATAATCAATAAAAAATTCTCTCATGGTGATAACTCGATTAAGTACTCTCATATCTCTAATGGTTGAAGCATTTGAACCCTACGAACATGGTCAAAACATGAGGACAAAATTGCGTGTAGAAATGTTTAGATACATTCATTTTTAATTGTTATAGATCTGGTCCATTTGATTAAAATGGAAGGTGAATTTTTTCTGCTCTATCAGTGAGAGACTTTATAGAGTCCTCGTCCTAGAATATTTCCGATGTCCCATTTAATTGATCTAATTTGGTAATGTATGCTATTCACGTAACATATCTTGATTATACTTTTTCTATGAGTCTTGCTAACAAGTGTCCCAAGTGCAATGTTTAAAGAATCCACTAAAAGAAATTTTGTCTCGAAAATACAAGTCAAACACATGTTAAAGTCATAAATACACAATTTTCAATATGAAAGTTACTACTTTTGGATACTTAAACAATGCCCTAATGTCGCTTGTCAACATATAAAAACAAGCCTTTTCGTTTATTTTTTTTATCAAGGGGAAATATTAAAAAAACTAAGCAATTCGGTGTCTAAATATCCTAGAGGCATCCACAAACAGAGAGATATTTAGCTGAGGAGGAGACATCCATATCTTCAAGGAATAAACATTCTTAGCACCAAACTTGGCCAACCAGTCAACACATTTATTGTCTTCTCTCAAAGTATGATTAAAGGAGACCATCTAAGGGAGAGAAGAGAGATTCCTAATGAGAGAAAGCAAGTTTGCATGAGGATGAAAGTCATTCTAATTAGTATCCGCGATAAGATCCAAAGCTGTTCGAGAGTCAGATTCTATGATGATAGATCGATACCCAAGGTCCCAGGCGAGTTGAAGTCCTTTCAAAATAGCTGAAAGTTCAGCTAATAAATTAGACGCTCTACCACAAGAACCAGAAAATCCTTGAATCCAAATTCTCATATCGTTTCTCAAGAGACCTTCAAAACCTGCATTACCGGGATTTTCAAAAGAAGAACCGTCTACATTGATCTTAATATAGCCTTGAAGAGGGAGATTCCAACGAACCAACCTTTTTGTTTATAAAATCAAATAATAACATATAAAATGTTGGATTTGTCTTGATAAATATTTTTAAAATATCATCTTTTTATATTTTTTTTTTAAAAACTTTTATAATTTTTGTTAATAGATAATTGAAGATCAAAATTATTCTCCTTCATTAAAATATGTAAAACAATAAACTATTATATCACTTAAGTGTTAAGTAGTTCCATTGATTTGATTTAAGTAGTCGGAGGCCATTCATTTACACTCCATGACAAAAATGTTTGGTTTGAGTTCCAAATTCCCAATGGTCATTGTGTGATGACGTGAAGCCAAATCCACCCAAAATCCTCACTTACCCACTTTAGCAAAATTGCACACCCACCTCTCCAATAAATACAATGTACCCCCGACCACTTATAGTAAATACAAGTAACACCCACACCACGTTTTATTTATCGGTCAATCCAAACCAAACCCCTATTGCCACCACACACACCATCACACAAAATCAAACCATCCCACCCTATTTCCCATTAAAATTGTTGGTTGTTGCTACTAAAAATCACTAACCCAAACCAAATCACATACATGTCACCCCACTTATCATTTTGTAATTTTATTTTGCTCTAGCCTCTAGGCCAACCACAAACAGGTAATTTTGATGATGATGACAAGAAAAATGAAGAGATTAGATTTGGTGGTGATGGGCAAAGTCAGAAGTGTGGACCTCACCACCCCTCCGCGCACGTTAGTCCTCTCACCTAAACGGTGGTCGTCTCCTCATCCACCCACGTCACCTTATCATGCTATGCCGCACCACCCTCTTTCTTTTTCCTTACCATACCCTCCCTTTTTCTCTTCCACCTCTCTCTATTTCTCTTTTTTTTCTCCTCCACCATAACAACCACCACTCTTCATTATAACCCTAAAAATCTAACCTTTTTCTTCTCGCTCTCTGCTATTATACGCCATGGCAACATCACCACCGCCATCATCACCAACTGAATCGATCCCATCATCACCTCCATCCGCCGTACCTCTCCCTCTCTCCCTCCCAGCACCACCACCACCAACCTCATCTCGCCGTCTTCCACCACCGTGCTGGACCCCAGAAGAAACCTCTGCTCTGATCGATTCCTACCGTGACAAATGGTACTCTCTCGGTCGAACGAATCTCAAAGCAACCCATTGGCAAGAAGTTGCTGATGCCGTCGCTGTTCGTTGCCCTAACGCTTCACCCGTCGCTAAAACCGCCGTTCAGTGTCGTCACAAAATGGAAAAACTCCGTAAACGTTACCGATCTGAGATTCAGAAGCTTAGATCTCTTCCGGTTCCGAGATCTCGTTCTTCTTCTTCGTGGGTTCTCTTCAAAGCTATGGATTCTATGGAAAAGGGTCCTTCTCCACCTTCTCCACCGCATAAACCAGAAAACCCTAATCATAACGCTAATCATAATCATATCCATAGCCATAACCTTATTACCCACCGCGAAACACTAGATAACGATGATTATGATGATGATGATCTTTATGAGGAACTTAGAAGCGCTGCTGGTGGTGGTTCTGGTTCTGGTAATACCAGAAGTCTTGATAAGCTTTACCGAAATGGAGTTTCCGGTGGTTCGGGTGGTTTTGGTGGTTCCGGTAGTGGGTTTCGGATTAGGATTCCAACTGGTGTTAGTGTCGCGCAACCCGGATCAAAATTCTATCCGAAAATGAACAATTCAGAATCTGGGTCTAGGATCAATGGTGGAACAAGGCTTGTCAAGGAGAGGGTTGTGTTGGGGAAGAGAGAGAGGGAGAGAGAGGTTGAGAGAGAAAGGGAAAGAGATCCAATTGGTGAAATGGTGAATGCTATTAAGGTTTTGAGAGATGGGTTTGTGAGGATGGAACAGATGAAGATGGAGATGGCTAGAGAGATTGAAACTATGAGGATGGAGATGGAAATGAAGCGGACTGAGATGATTTTGGAGTCTCAGCAGAGGATTGTTGAGGCTTTTGCGAAAGCGGTTTCGGAGAAGAACAAGAAGAGGAAACTACGTAAGGGTAATAGTATCAACAACGACAACAACATCATTAACAACAACAACGACAATCACAATAACAACATAGCTTCACCCTCAGAATCGTAGATAAATCTATATAGTCAATAGTGGTGGTAATAAAAATCGAAACTTCTTCGGTTCTGTGTTTGCATTTGCACCCCCATGAGATAAAATCATGTTTTTTTCTAACTAGTTTAGAGTTTATTTTAGGTAGGTTGATATAATGATGTTGCTATATTCATCTGTCAACCAGTTTTTTTTATCTTGTTTTTGGTAAATTGGAACTTGATTAGTTTTAGATTGATGTATTGTTTGGTGAATTAAGTAGCTTTTTAGTGTTTGATTTTCTTTGGTAATTATGTTGCTGTATTTAAATTATTATATGATATGGTGATGATTTGACTCCGGGGGAGCATGGATTCATATTGATCTTGTATGGTATCTCTTGATGAAATTATGAATTTTATGTGCTTAATTTGGTAGGTCTATGTTCTGCTCTGCTGTTGTGTTTTGATGGTGACCATTGTCAAGTGTAGTTAAAGGGAATCTTGATGAAGATTTCATTGTAGAAAATACTGTGTTTTAGTTTAGGAGTTTTCAACGTTGAAATAAGAATTGAAACTGAAAATCTCAATCTCTGTTGATGTTTGATGTTGTTTTTAGGTGCTTTAGCAATCTGTTTTTTATAGGATAGGACAGGATTCAAGGATGATGGTGTGTGTTTTGGATTAAAGTGTGGTTTAAACAGTATTCACAGAACACATTATGTTCTGTCAATTGAATTGAAAACTTGGTTATCTTAGTTTGGTGTAAGAATGAATTTGGATTTTGTTAACATGTGATGTATTCAGCAATATACATCATCTGCTGCTTATTTTTGAATTCTTTCTAATTCGTGCTTATTTGCTTTGTGGAATGGTATGTCTAAACGAATGATGTAAGAGTAAATCACACATCTCAATGAGAATTCATCGTTCTGATGAAGTCACTTTGGCTGTCTTTAGGGGACAGATAGCCCTTGCTTGTTAATGAGTACAAGTCATGATATCACAAAGTACAGTATTCTCTAGTCTCAAGTGTGTAGTTCATTTTTTTCATCGTTTGCTGATATGTGTCATAGAGCAAAGTGCCCTTTTTGACACAAACAGCTAATCATGTCCGATAATTATACGATGAATTTATTAAGTCTTGTTAGAGCATCTCCAACTGGGTTCCTTATTTAACAAGGACCACTCCCTGTTAAGGACCCTCTATTGGAGGAAAAAAAAATGAGTCCCCGTTAAGGAACGAGCAACTATATAAGGACTCTCTCTCCTGGGTAACTAACGGGTCCCACGTTTAAAAAAGTAATAAAATGTGTACTACTTGGTTCCACTTGCATAAAGGAGTAATAAAATGTGTACTACTTGGTTTCACTTGTAAAAGGAGTAATATGCCATTGAAGTCCTCAATAGATACTTTTATTAAAAAATTATAAATAAGTGATGTGTCACGTGGAGTCCATTTAAGGAGTCTTTGTTAGGGAACTACCATCGTGGATGCTCTTACTCGTGTGACCTGACAAAGACTGGCTACAATCATTTACCAGGTTCTGTTTGAAGAAAAATCTAGAGAAATGTACTTACTTGTGCACAAGCCTAACACATTTAAAATTAAATTTTTTAAAAGTATAAAATTAAATAATGTCAATTGATGTTAATAAATTATTTTTGATTAATTTTGTTTGTTTTATGTCAATTGGAGTATTTATTTGGGGGTGTGTTTATGGAAGACTTCTTTGAAAAATTTAATACTTTGATATGTTATGTTGATGTTTTTAATTTTAAAATAGAATCGAAAATGAGAAAAGGGGACATGCACGTAAGCGTTAGTTAATTAGTTTTTCACTAACATCTAAATAAATGGTGAAGTTAGTTAATTAGTTTTTCATTAACATCTAAATAAATGGTGAAGTATTTGGTAGGGGTGAGAATAGATCAGGCTAGACTTTTATAGGTTTGGCTTACGAATTTTTTTACAAGTCTATGGTCTATATAGGCCGTTTTTTTTGACTTGATCTATTTAAAAGCCTGGACTGGCCTGAAAGCCTACTTCCAGGCCTACTTTACATTAAGGTAATCAAATAGTCATTTGGCCTACTAAATAGGCTAAATAAGCCTTAAAGCTTATTTAAAAGCCTACTTCAATACAAGTAAATTTTAACTAGATTAAAACCTACTTAAAAGCTTATAACAACAAAGCTTATTAAGGGACTAATAGACAGAGAAAAATGCGTATATATTTTTTAATGTATGAAATTATTTTAATATAAAAAAAACATTTTTAAATAAATAGGTATTAATAGGCCGGCCTATTAGGCTTAACATGCTTTTCTGGAAGCCTAAACCTGACCTATTTAACTAAACAGACTTTCTAAAAAGTCTAAGCCTAGGCCTATCTACTAAACAGGCCAGGTCAGGCCAAAACAGGCCAGGCCGTAGGCCCATGTAGGTCGGCCTAGCCTATTCCCAACTTAGTATTTGGTATGGTATGGTAGCCTACGGCCTGACCTGTTTAGTAGATAGGCCTAAGCTTAGACTTTTTAGAAAGTCTGTTTAGTTAAATAAGTCAGACTTAGGCTTCCAGAAAAACATATTTATTGAATGATGCGTAAAATTTGTGGCTTTCTCTTATATTATTATTGATAATATAATAGGATTTGTGCATTTAAGTTTTCTTTGTTGTTGTAACCAACTTTAATTTTTGACTTATTAAACTCTTATTTTGAAGCTTTTGCTGTGAATTGAAGAATTTTGTTTTTTCATGTTATGCTATATAACAAAACTTATACTTACATTAACGTATCCGTACCTTTTTTATTTTATTTTAAAATTGCCTTATTTTGTATCTGGTGGCACCGCACCCATACTTATGCAACATAGATAAGAAGTTAAAACATTTGACAATTATTTTTGAAAAGTGGTTGTAATAAAAGCTTTCATTTCAATATATTGGATTCTTATAAGGTGATGGTGTAAAATTGGACTACATTGTTGGTGCATCTCCTTTAAATTCATAGAAAATTATCTTTTTTTCATACCATCCGAATGGAAGGTTAAGGCAGAATTGTGAGCTATAGGATAGAATTAAAATGAAATTTCTAAACAATTCACAATATAGGTGTATAGCCTTTGTTGTTTTCATCATGGGACCATTTTTGTCTTGGCATTCACTATTGTCAGCGGTGCAGGCATTCAAATTAAAAATTATCATAACGTAAAAAATTATTATAAAGTAATGTGTGGGCTCATTCTCAACAGAAGAACATATACCTGTATAATGCAGACCATTTGACGATATTTTTAGTACTTATAAAACATTTTAATTATGTACTTTATAAGTTGATGCTTCGATTTGTCTAGCTGCACTTTATCTAAATTACCAGTTTCTCATCCTTATTGGCTTATTTTTCCTGTGCTGTGAGTAAAAAAAACTCACATGAAGTCGTGTTTTCAGAATGAAGAAAAATTCAAATGTACCAATCATCCATACTCATTTTATTTGTCAAAAAAAGGAAAATCCATATTCATTTCAAGCTTCAAATTAAAACGCCCAACAAAAGCGCCAAAACAAAGAAAAGAGAGTGTATATACTATATTTTTTACAAGATCACCATCATATGATCAATTTCATCCTTCTAAACCTCACACAAATCATCAAAACTAACCTCAATTCCCCTAACTCTTGATTTCCCTTTATATAAGAACCTCCAGCTCAAGTAAACCATTAGCAATGTCACTAGCCCACAAATAATTGAAATCCCAACAGCCCCTAAAGTTGTAAACCAAATCAGAGGCATCTTGAGTGATCCACAAGAAACACCAACTCTTGAAGCCTTGTGAAAAAGCTCAGGAAAGTAAAAAAGGGGTGCAGATATCAATAGTAGCATACAAAAAATCTGCACTCCAGGTTGTAGTGGAAAAACCAACATCAATGTCAGAAAATAACACAATATGAACTTTGTTATGTGTGTGATTTCTGGAAAGAATGCTTCAAATGCTTCGCCAAATGGAAGTACTAGTGATTGTGGTGCATTAGTTGAAGTTTTTAATCCAAATTCAAATGGAGCAGTGGTGTTTTTTGCTTGATAACCAAGGAAACTACCACAGAGTATGAGTAAGGCCCCATGATATTTTGGAGGAATGTTAACCACACTGTCACGTGTGTAACACATAAAAGTCTTCCATGTCAAAGATTTTTCTTCTTGTTGGGCGTTTCCTACTAAATCCTTCGAGCATAGAGGAAGCAAAAAATATATATTTTTCGGATAAAAAACCTGAAATACCCAATCAACGTAGTTCCTCTTAAAAAAAATTCAATCAATGTAGTTTCAGAATAATATCAACGTTGTTATATGGCATGTCATCAAAACGAATTGCATGAGCTCATTGAGATATCCCTTATTTACAGGTTTCTTTATATTATAATTAAAAACTTATTTCACTTCCTAAAAGTATGAAACCATTTTTAGTTCTTTTCTTTCAAAAAAGTAAATTTAGAAAAAAAATACTAATTTAAAATATTGTTAAATATGTCAACTCTTTGTTTTAGTCCCTCTAAAAAATTTCTTCAACTTTTAGTCCCCAAAAGTTTTCCATCTTCACTTTTAGTCTCTTCTTTAAAGTAAACACATATGTGGAATTCATATTTTTGGATAAAATTTTGCATAAAAGTTTATAATATTATAAGAATCTTTCCCAAAAAAATTAGAATTTTTTAACAAAACATGAATTAAATATGAATTTTTATATATTTGGCGGTTAAAAATTCATATTTAATTTATGTTTCGTTAAAAAAATCTATTTTTTTAGAAAATATTATAAATTTTTCTGCACAATTTCATTAAAAAAGTAACTTAAAGATAGGGACAAAAAATAGTGATTGAAATTTTTTTAGAGACTAAAAAGTTATTGGAAAATTTTAGAAAGATTAAAACAAAAAAATGACATATTTAAAAGGATTAAAAATATATTTAACCCTCTAAACACATTAATCTATATTAGTCTCTAATAATTTGTTAACATCTAAAACATCCTCATAAATGGTCTACTTAGGAATAGTATATATTTTCTATAAAACAATCCGTAACAATATTTTAGCTCTAAATGTTCCTAAAAATTATTCTATAACCCTTAGTTAAAATTTTGAAAGCACTAACTTGGTATCTTTTATTTCTCATCGACCAATATATGTCTCTATTTTTTTTTGTTGTTAAAATAATGTTTAGGGGAATTGGATTTAGGGGATTTACGTAGGATCATCAACTAAAAAGGTCCTCACACTCATAATAGGCGTTAAACTTACGACTTTACAGTTTAGTCAACATTTTATCAATTAAGTCAATCTTCATTGACTCTCTATCATTTTTTAGATTCATTAAGAAAAACTAATTAGAGATAGGAGGATCAAATTACACCAATGAAATATTGCATCAATGAATATCGTTTTACTCGATACATATTTTTTAAATTTGACTTTTTTTTTTTTGGTCAAGTAGCCTAGTGGCTAGAGAAATTCACCTTAAAGATGAATAAGTGGGGTGTTGGGGGTTCGAACCCCGGCCCCTGCACATATTGTGCATTATCCCTTACCAAATGAGCTAATCTCATTTTTTTTTGGTCAAGTAGCCTAGTGGCTAGAGAAATTCACCTTAAAGATGAATAAGTAGGGTGTCTGGGGTTCGAACCCCGACCCCTGCACATATTGACTGTTTGATTGTAAGGTTATACTATTATATAGACCATCCATATAAATTTTGACACAAATAAAAAATTAATTGGTATGTTATTGAGATCCATCAACATTATGAGTTTATGCGTTTTTATTGAAAATGCTAATCTTAGTGGCTCTCAATAACATATCAAATAATTTTATATTTGTGCAAAATTTACATCGATGATTTAAAAGATATAAACTTATAATCTAATAGTGGAATTTTAAAAATATGATTCAAATAAAATGACATTGAATGATGTAACATTACAACAGTGTAATTTGATATCTCTTTACGTGTGTGTGTGACACACACACGGGGGTTGTTAAGTTAACAAATATACACATTTTCATTTGGAAAAGGAAAAAAAACCACTTGCCCCCCTTCAAACCAAGTTAAAATAAATGATAACTTAGTAAATTGAACTCAATTTTTATTTTTCGATAAAGCATTTCAAAAATTGTCTCCTAAATTTATGAAAATAACCTTTTATTTCAAATGTGTTTGGATAGTAACAAGTGATTATTTTTGTTCAAACGAAAAGGTACATATTTACACCTTAATGTTTTTAGGTTGGTCTAAGTTAGCAAGATTTATCGCAATATTGATTCTTTAAAGTTAGTTTAAATTTTTATGCTTAATTTTAATATCAACTAAGATCATGCTAACAAATGTCAAAACATTTTTAGTCAAAAAAAGTGTCAGAATATTTGTTAATAAGTCAAAAAAGAAAATAACTTCTATGTAAAACAAAGTCAATTTTTAAAGTTTCAAGATTTTAAATATACAACAATTTCCTTTATAAATTCTTAACAAAAACACTTGTTAGTATTTTTTTATTTTTTTTAATTTGTTAGTATTAGTATACCACATATAAATTGATGATATGAATCACAAGCTCACAACTAACCTCCCTCGCTGCGTACAAATCCCAGGGATTTGATTTATAACGAGCTCCTGCATACAACAAAACATTAGAGAATCGTAATAGTATACCATAATCCTCTATCAATCATTACTTTGTAATTAAAACTCCAGAGATTATGAACAAGGGGTCTAACACCACACATTTTAAAACTTTGGAGAAAAATGGCATACCAAACATGTCAAGTTCGATATCACTAGAAACAGGCTTAATATGTTGAAATTCAACAGACCATGTACCGACGCTCTTTGGCGTCGCACCTAAACCAGCCTGTAAAAACCATAAATCATACTAAAATATTATTTAAAAGTGTACCAAAAAAAATAAAAATTATTTAAAACAAACTAATAAATTCAATACAAAGAGTAAATAAGAAAAAACATATGCATTGCCTCTATTTCTTGTAGCATTAATGTTTGAGCGTCCAAAGATGCTATTATATGTTCATAATATGAGGGTATTGGGAGGGAAACTCTCTTGGGAGGATTGGCCTTTCGACTACTGTTTGAGAGATAAATAATAAGCACAAATATTAATAATTTTTTTGTCATGACCAAATAATAAGCAGAAATGAACTTGAGACTCTTTTTATTTAATCTGAAAAAATAAGAGAGAATAATACAAAGGTAATGAATCAAAATCTTACCCTAGTAGACCAAGCTCTACCACGGCCTTATATTGAGAAGGGATTTCCATGAATGCTGCAAGAGCAAATGCTGCCTCTTTTCGTGAAAGAGAAATGTTGTTTGACATGATTTGCGCAAAATTCACAAACTATAGAGGTTTAACAATAATTAAGGTGATGAATTCCAATCATTAACACAGTTTAATAAGTATCAATTAATCAATATTCATTATCTACCTGAAAATTATCAAAGGCCCTAGTTGGCATACTGTCATGAAGCTCCTTCATCTTGTCCCAAGGTCCATCTCCAACACCAACCAATATGATTGATAGAGGGAATTTACTATGACAAAGTAAGCAGATGAATAAGAGAATTGTAAGAATTTGATCTTAGGATCTCAAGGGCCGAAATTCAAATCCCATTATTTGAGACGTCGTAAAATGACATGTGTCACTTAGTAAATAATAATTTTTTCTAAAATATATTTGAAAGGTTACAACATTAATTATTAAGAATAATCACCTGGCCTCAACAATGGCATCCATAGTTTTTTTCTCTTGTGGACTAAGCCTTCCATGTCGAGTTCTTGTTACCTGCACCAACTTCATACGATTAGTTTCTCACCAACAACAGTCTTTCTGCTGTATAAATAATAGATTACATTACCTGTCCATTTGCAAGTATCACCAAAATATGGTATTTTCCTCCACTCCGGTCAACAATTGTTGTGGCCATTTCAACTATGGGTGCAAAGGATCTAGGGCCTGCAAGTTGAATATTAGGAACCATTTCCCTATACCGACTCAAAACTTCTTCAAATCCATTGCAACGTCTTTTGTCCGGATAGAAACTGAAGACATCTTGATCATGTGTTGATGAATCCCCAAATCCATAGCAAGGAATCAAGTTATCCTCATCAAATGCAGCCAAGGTTTTCCCTATAATGGATATAGCTTGTTCATATGGATTTGGACTATTCCCAATGTGATGCAAGCTCTGTCTCTTAAATGAATGCTCTCCTGAAACCAACATCAAGCTCAGCATATACTTCACAACACCATAATGCATAAATTAAAATCTTTATCTTTCAAAACAATAAATATGGCCTAACCTGTCCATTCATTGCTCTTGGTGAAATCAATTCCAAAAATAAGATTGGAAGAATCAAGACCTGCACATGCAAGATCCTCAAGCACCTGTAATCAGATATAAGTAATTAGTAATTAGTTAAAAGGTGTTGGGAGATTCATAATGATGTCTTTGTACTTTCAATTTTTTTCTTAAAAAAAGGTTAGTTGTGTATTATGTTCTTCCTTATAACAGAATTAGTTGAAGCGAATGCACGCGTTGAAGAAGAAACAATTGAAATTAAAGATTGGACTAGTAATTAAGTTTACATGATCAAGTTGTGAGAATTCACTTAGAAACTGCAACTCCCTTGCTTCCACTTCCTTCATTTTGACTTTGTATTGCATCTAACTTCTCTTTTCAGAAACTATAATTATTGCATCACCATTAGCAATAATTAACAAAGGAGTTAAAATCAAAAATACGCGTTTGCGTGTCCGATAATATCCAAGGAACCTTTCATCTTCATCAATGCCGTTATTTTTTTTTTATTTGTTGTTTTTTGCATTTTCTCGAGCTCATCACATATCAAATAAAATAAACTATTCATATTTCTCTTTCAGCACCTTGAAATTTCCTTCATATTCATATCAACGCGTCTCTTACTTTGGATTCTTCGTTGTAATTGCCACTTTGCTTTCTAGGTTGTATTCTATGCTATTGCCTTTAATTTCCTGTCTAGTTTTTGTTTGTTTCACACTTCTGTTATCCTTGAAGTTCCAGAACCACTACTTCTGTTTCATCTTTTAAGCTTTGATTCGATGGCTGTTCAAATTCCACAGGGAAAGTTTGAAGACGATAAGATGAGTTTGAATGAGAGAAATGTTTCGGTACGTTATTCACATCCATTTCTAGTTTTCTTTTATCAGTTCTTAGCATCATTTTACAAGCTTTTATGCTGAAATTTATGAAACTGGTATGAGTTTTATCATTGCATTGATTGGAATTTGGAATTAACATATACAGAACTGCTGAGAAGGCTGCTCTAAAAGATATTACTATTATCTTCGTTTCTTTTTCAAACATTTTTTACTTTGCTTTTCTTCATTGTGCTCTTTTACATTGTGGTCATTTTTTCACAGCTCCTCGGAGAGGAATCTCATTACCTGAAGTCATTTTTCCATAAGAACCACAAGGAAACCATCCCTAAATCATATCCTATATTTCAGCAGAAACGTAAGGAAATTGCACAACATGTTTCATTTGTTGTAGTCTTGAGCATTATTTTCTGTTGTCTTTTCCTTGACTTGTGGATCAAGCCACCACATGTGATGGTCCAAAGTGTTTGCATATGGGACTCCTTGCTAGGGCTTTTTGGTTTTATGGTGTTTGTTTGGGCCGTTGCAATCATGATTCTTGTTGGTGTACCATTCATCCGTGTACAGAGTGTTGTACTTGTCTTTTGGGCCATTTTGATGCATCTTAAATCAGAGTAATGTTGGCAACACTTGTTTTAACACATTGTTTCTAACACTCACTTTTTTATTGGATGAAATATATGTGGGTCGCACCAATTGGGAATGGGTTCCACATAAATTGGTGAGAATCATAGGTATTAAACCAATAAGAGAGTGTGTGTCTAAAAGAGTGTGTTGAAATAAGTGTTGCAAACGCGTTTGGCAGTGGAAAAGTTTAGACAATGTTGGAGTTAAATGAGCAAAGTTTTCATTTATGTGCTTGTGTTTCATGTTGTAATATGTGATTGTAATATATTGTTGTACTACCTTACCTTGGGGAGCACTGGTGTGACGCATTGCTGTTGGATACCAAACTTTGTATTTTAATTAAATAACTGTGACCGTTCATGTTCAATTGGATTGATAAATTTTGTTAAAGTTAGCAGTCCCAATTGCAATCTAGTAGTGCCAAACTACTTAATATGTCATATCCTCAATTTGAAACTTTGGGACATTGCAAATTCTTGCTACAACAAAAGATATTTTTGGAATGGTAGAACATATTTTGAATTTCTCATTCCAGAAAGCTTGAATTTCTTGCTTTTTGAAAATAGTTTGAAGCTTTGAAAGTTTTTAAGAGAATATGAATTAAAACTTGAATTTCGCACAGGGTCCCAATAACTCATGGACGACTATGTAACCTATTAATTCACACCTAAGAATGAATTAAGACAAAATATGATTTCTTTATTAATTATGGAGTTTTCGATTACTGAATTTTCATGTTTAATTTTTTATGAAGCAAATAGTTTGTTTAAAAATCATGATATTGTTTTAAGATTAGAGGGATAAAAAAGTAATTCGGATATAAAATCTCTCTCCCCCCTTGTGAACCAAACACATATTTAATTAAAATCTCTCCCCTCCCCTTCCCTCTCATGGTTTGAACCAAACATGTATTTAATTGATATATCTCCCTTCCCTCCCCTCCCTTTCCTTCCCCTTCTTTAAAACCCTT
>Ga0315915_1000768_pt1 | contig 35436 bp, 24 predicted proteins | sample MpolbnodulesMG_FD_207738 | JGI IMG/M metagenome (GOLD analysis project Ga0315915, IMG submission 207738) | Medicago polymorpha root nodule microbial communities from Los Angeles, California, United States - branched nodules | ecosystem: Host-associated > Plants > Roots > Nodule | place: USA...
GGGGTCTCTAGGGTTGGGATAAACATTGTAATCACCTTGGGTAGTGAGATTACATCATTGGAAGGATCTAAAGCTTCCTTTGTGTATTCTCTAGTAAGATTCATATGAGTGTGGTGAGGGAAACAAAAGGTAGAGATTAGGGAAAAAGGCTGATTTCTTGTAACCTCTTGTAACATCTTCTCATAGTGGATTGGAGAGCTGCTCTCTCCCCCAGAATAGGTCATATTGGACCGAACTGGGTTACCATCTTATGTTTATTTACTTCCTTTTAAGCTTGCTTATCTTTGTGCTTGGTTAGTGTTTGTGTCATTGTTTTAGCTCTTGAGTGTGTTGTTGCTTGAAGACACTTAGACCTAAGATTACCACTACCTTTTGCTCCGCACATCTTTGTTTTTCATTGGTGTGATATTCGAACGTGTATTTCAGAACACGTTGTCTTTAAGCGCCTTGTGAACGGCATCAAAAATCGAAATCATCATGTGGAATTAGCCTTCGCGATATCATCATGGTTAATCCTTCAAATAACTTCGACATCTTCTTCTTGTATCTCCAGAACTTGTGTTTTTATTTGAATTAGGTTTTGACGATAGAGAATACGAGTTGAAATTAAAAACGCGGGAATGGTAAGTTTGTTATGCAAGTGGCGCTGCTGGTGCAAGGTATATAAGGGAGCAGTGATTGCTTCATTATCTTTTGAGTCTTATTGGACTTTCCTTTTTTGGGTAGAATCTTATTGGACATTTGTTAACAAAAACAAAAGAACGAGTTTTATATTTTTTTTGAAGTATGAGTTTTAAATTGAAAACCAAAAGTATGAGTTTTTATTTAAAACTATGATTTTTAAACTTTAAAAAATTTGAATTCATTGCTTTTCACCATTTTCAACATATATTTCTTTTTTTCCCCTCTTAATCAATGTTTTAAGGGCACTCTCTTTAATAGTTTTTTTTTTTTTTTTTATGTAAAATTGATAATAAAATAGTTAAATATATTCTTAATCTTTATAAATATTTAAACTTTTTGTTTTAATCCTTCTAAAATGTATCTTTGACATTTATTCTCCAAAAGTTTACATCGACTTTTTTTTATCCCTACTTTTAAGTTAGGTCATTTATACCCTTTATAATGTTAAGAATATTATAATAATCTCTTCCTAAAAAAAATTCATTTTTTTAACTAAATATGAATTAAACGTGAGTTTTTAAGCGCCAAAATATAAAAATTCATAGAGAATATCTATGTTCCTTTGGCTTTGTGAACCGCATCGAAATCATGAGAGAAGATTGATAAACAAATTAGACAGTGAACCGCGCGTTGCGCGGGTGTCGGATTCCTTTTCTATTTTTTATTGTTAGAATTGTAATTTAAGCATTTTTCATTGCTAGTGTTTATTTATTTTTTAAAATATTGAATTGAAATAATTATAAAAATGGAAATTAGAGAATTTGTAATATGAGTAGTAGATGATTAATTAAGAGTGTGGTGACCTTAATGTTATTTAAATGATACTTAATTTATTTACTTAAATGATTATAAAAAATAATTAGAAAAAAATAAAATAATTGCCGGTATCTTTTTTTATTTACTTAAAATGATACTTGATTTGGAATAGATGACTAAATTGTATAAAATAAATAATCAATTAAGTATACACTCCTTCTGTTGCACATGGATTAAAAAATCTAATTAAAGTGTCAAGTTTATTTTTTACATTCCAAAAGTACCCTCATTGACATATATTCATTGGTTTAACAAAATGAATAAATGTCATATACATAGTGCAATGTATTAATAAATTGTGACCCTTGATTTAGTAAAATGAATAAATATCCATTATAAGTACATTGTTCATTAACAAATAAAATGAATGAATGAAATAATTGCTTAATAACATTGGTAAAACAAAGCAATGTATATTAATAATTAAAGGGACAAAATTGGAAAAATAAAAAAAATACCACAAAATGACATAATATTTTAAAACTGTTTTTTTTAATGACATATAAATTGAAACAGAAGAGTAGCTTTGTTAGGAATTACCTCATATATCTAGCTTAAATGATACTGCAATTTGTAAGGAAGGTGTAACTCATTCTAAAATTAATCAAATACCTCACATATCTAACTTGTTGGAATTCAGATGTAGTCTTTGTATGTTTGTCGTCGATGATCCTTTGCTGTTACATGCATGATAGATTATTATATGCATCAAAAAGGTTATCGGTGTGTAATGAGAATCTCACCAAGTTCTAAAGCATGTCCTCATGGACACATTATTTAATTCGTGCAATATTTTTTGTTTACAACCATCTTCAAACATCACTTTAATAGATGCTTCCTAATGCGTTTAGCAGATGAATAAATTTATATATTAGCATGAAATGAAATTATGCATAAAATTTAAAGGTAAAATATGATTTTTAGTTGTAACATTTTTTTGAGATGCTGAAATGAAATATAAATTACCACCACAAAAAAGGTTTTTCAGCACAAGATGTACCGGAAAAACACTACAAAGTCAATACAGTCACAAGTTCTCAACAAACAGCACAAGGACCCCAAACACAAAAGAAAAACAAAGCAAGATTTGTCGACTTTAGAAGGAGGAGTGGGAATTAATTGGTTTTCTAATAGGGTGGTGCGAAAGGTGTCAAATGGGAGAGGTACTTGTTTTTGGAAGGATAGATGGCTAGGGGATCATGTGTTAGCTAATACCTTCCCTCGGTTATATGCTTTAGCGATACATAAGGAGGCCAAGATAGGTGATTTGTGGAGCTTGGTGAATGGTGAGGTCGCTTGGAATCTAGCATGGTGGAGGCAACCTTTTCTTTGGGAGAACAATTTAATTGTTAATATTTTGACTCTCTTAGAAGGGGTTTCTTTGGGGGAGGACGAAGACAAATGGTTGTGGACGGCGGAAGAGGATGGCAATTTCTCCGTGCGTTCTTCTTATAAAGTTCTAGAGGAAATTGTGCTTTTGGAGGATGATTTGAGTGGGATTGAGGAAGGGGTGTTTGCCAAGCTTTGGAAGAGTCCGGCTCCGTCTAAGGTGGTGGCTTTCTCTTGGATGACTATTTTGAATCGTATCCCAACGCGATCAAATCTTGCTCTCCGTCATGTCTTAGCCCAAGGGGAGGTTACTACTTGTGTTATGTGTGGCCATGGTAATGAAACAACGTCTCACCTTTTCTTGCATTGCGATGTTGCGTCATTAATAATTTGGCGTAAGGTTTTTGATTGGTTAGAGGTTAATTTTATTACTCCGCAAGATTTGCTTGTCCACTTTGCTTGTTGGAGTGATGAGGTTAATTCTAGGCGGTTGAGGAAGGCCTTTTGGTTGATTTGGCATGCTACTTTATGGATGATTTGGAAAGAGAGGAACGCGAGGATTTTTAAGAATCAAATGAGGAGTTTTGAAGAGGTGGTGGATGATATTAAGGCGGTGTCTTGGTTTTGGTCCTTGTCTAGGTTGCGGATTGCGTCTTGCCTCTTTTATGAGTGGTGCTGGAATCCTAGAGAATGCTTGTATAGAAGGCGTTAGGATCTTTTTGGCGACGGGAGGCTAGGCTGTGTTGGTGCTGTGCTGCGTGCGGTTTGCTGTTTTTGGGTAGCTACTCGGTAGTTGACAGTGTGGTATTTTTGTTTTAGGCTTGCTGTTAGTTTTTCTATGGCCTCCCTGTACTGCTTTTGCGCCTTTTGGCTATGTTTTGGCTCCCACGAATTTGTGTGGTGTTGCTAGGCTAAGCCTCTGATGCTATGTAACTCTCTTAGCCTAATGCACGTCTTGTGCAAGGCATTCAATGAAATATGTTGTTTAAAAAAAAAAATAACTATGAAACAATATGAAGGCACCGAAGAGGATTAAGCCACCGGTGGTGATAGTCGAACTCGAGTGTAGGATATGCCGCTTTCAACCATCAAGAAGAGTGGAACTTGACTTTATCACATAATATTTGCATGTTATCCTCTGTATTTTGAAATATACGCTTGTTTCTTTCTTTTCAAATAATCCACACAATTGAACCAGATAACTCGGATATATTCCCGAATGTTCTTAGAGAAACTGGGAATAGAAGTAAAATACCAAAAGTGATTTGTTAAAGTGCTTGGTATAACTGAATCACACCCGAGCCAAAGAGAAATCAAACAAAAACTTCCATAAAAACCACATTGAAAGAGCAAATGGTCAACATCTTCATCCATGTCACACCCACCTGTACACGGAAGATCATTATGTTGAGTGACTCCTCTTCTGAATAAATTATTCTTTGTTGGAATGCGGTTGAGGAGAAGCTGTGAAACAAAAATATTAACTTTGAGAGGAACCACCTTGTACCAAAGAATATCATAGTTGCCTATAGGAACATCTCTAACTGCAGACAAAAATTGGTAAGTGGTGCTCACCGAGTACATTTTGGAAAGGTGTAACTGCCAAATCCATCTATCCTCTGCACCAGCCTGCAAAACAGTAGAGAAACCCAATGCACTACACTCTCTCACCTGATCTTCCTCCCAAACAAGCAACCTCCTACACTACTTCCACGCCTCACCATTCACATCCCACCCTAGATGAAACATTTCCGAAACGCTGACAAATTTATTTTCAGATAAATCAAACAACATATTAAAAGAGAATGTAAAGTAACACTGTCCAGCCACAGATCCATCCAGAAAAGAGTCGCAGATCCATCCCCCACCTCCCTCACAGATTTTTAGTTGCAGTTATTTATGGAGAATGACATAGTTTTTTCCAAACGTGAAGGATGTTAATGTAGTCCTTTTATGCTCCATACAATCTATAGACCACCAACACATTTTCTAATAAAGACACACATCCCATCACCTTCTCCTTATCTGGATAAAGTTAATATGTATACCACCAAGTTAATATAGGACCTATATATTTTGGTTAGATATATATGAATTTCAATCAATAGAAAAGAGTATGTTGAGATAAGTGTTAAAAGAGTGTTTTCTTAACATTATTCATACAATCTATTATATTAAACTCTCTCAGAGGTAACAAAAACTTATTGGATTCAAAAGCTCAAGTAACATGCATTGAAGTTTGATGCTCATAAAAAAAAACAGTGGAATGAAAGGATAAAGACACCACGTAAGAAAAAAACATCAAGCCAAATGAAGAACTCGTAAAATAGACCAAGGTACAGAAAGAGATACATAAGCAATTATATATGATATTTATTCAATTCTAATATTGTTACGGATTATGAACTAATGAAAAATATATCCGTGGGAGATAAATAAAAAGGCTGCACTGCACCTGAATTCATGCGATAGCTTCAAATCGAAAAACCATATCAGCAGGTAATTGATTTCCTTCGACAATACCAGCAATACCAAAAAACCACACCAGATGGTACTTATTGAACTTTAATTGATTACATTTTTTTGCATATATGATTGTAAATGGTGCAATGAAGATGTATTGTACAATTTAGTTATTGTACAGGTGATCATATCATATATATTGAAAGTTGAAACTCAAGTCAGCTTTGAATATAACTGAAGATTGGTGTTGGAAGAATGAGAAGTATATATTAACCAATGAAATGAATGGAGAACCCATTCTACAATTCTAAGGGTGACAACTTGGATTTTAGATGATGTGGAACAAATTTGATTACTTGGCCAATCGAATGATTAGTTGTCAACAAAATAGTTTGGGGTCTAATTTAATAAATATAATAATAATAATAATAGATGTGTTATATTTTCATAAAGATTAAAGTGATTTAAATATATTATTCATTCCCTTTCAAAAAAAAATATATATTATTCATTCAATATGTCTTTTTTTCTTCTTTTCAAGTAGCTCAATCGATAGAATTTATTTTTTAAAGTAAATAAATTGGGTGTTTAGGGTTCGAACCTCGACCTCTACATATAACAATGAATTACCCTTACTAACTAAGCTATGCTCACGGAGACATGTTTAACATGTCTTTACTTCTAAGGAAAATGATTTTGGTCACAATGCAATGTTTTTGGAAAATCATCGGTCTAAATGCTTAGAGGCGCTTATTTTTTGACATATACATGCAAAAAAACTCATAAAATTATCACACACATATATGATTATATTTCCCTTTGAATCAACACTTGTTTTCGCTAAGTGAAAACATTCACTGTTATCCAAGAAGTGAAGGACCGTAGAAAACACTCACTCTTGTGTATCATTCAGATTTTCATCCCTCGGAGCTTTTAGAATAGCATCTGTTGACTGTTCCATAAGAAATCAAACATATCAACCTGACAATTATCAAATATTATTTTTAACACACCATGTATTGTATCACACCATGTCGGTTCAACTCTAGACATGAAAAGGCGTCGAGAAAAGATACTTCAAATAAACATTCAATATTAGACCGAGTTTTTTTTTGTGATGGTCAGGGTTTGAACTTCAGACCTTGAAATTAATTTTAAATAAAAAAATCAACGATAATATTTCTTAATCGCAGAATCCCTTTTGATTTATCAACTACAAATTAGTCGGTCATAAATTAAAAAAAATTAAAAATAATATTTCTTGATCACAAAATCGAAATTGAACTCTCACAGTTCATATTTCATTTTCTTAGCAGTCCCATTGTGCACCTTGTGCACCTCCTGTTCTTCAGGTTGATTATTACCACTCCATGCCCTCTTTGAATATGAAGGCTCGTCAGAATCAGACACTTCACACGCAAACTTAGAAACAAATTTTGCAACATCGGGATCAGTCTTATCACAAGGAAACTTCAAAATCATCCCCTTGAAGTGGTTCAAAATCATCCCCTTGAAGTGGTTCTCAATGTTTTCCTTTCTAACCGGATCATTCAAGTACGTAACAAAGTTGCGATGACAGCTCTCTTTCGCAATGTCACCAAACGCCTCCATTGCTTTCTTAAATCCCATCTCATGATGCTTAGAGATGGCAACTATTCCCTTAGACTTACAATCCTCCTCATAAAGCTTATATGCCTCAATCTTTAACTCATTTTTAGGCTTTTCGTATCCATAAAGAGGACCTAACTTTTCCCTCAAGTCATCGTCGATTCTTACATATTCCATCTCCATCTCCTTTTGTCGTCTCTTTAATTCCGCAATCTCGAAGCAAACGCGCGTGTGAGCTAGCCTACGAGAAGCAGCATAATCAACCAGCACTTGTGCTAAGTCAACATGAGCTTTTGTCAATTCCTTCTTTTCTAGATTCTTCTTTTTTATCCTATCAGATACCTCCACCAACTTTTTCTGACCTGAACCATTCAAACACTTAATGAAGTCAAAGAAGTGGCAGAAATCATAAGGCTATTAGTTTATCATTCTCTACTAAACCACTCAAAAAATTTGAAAGTTTTTTCTATTTTTTTCTTTAATCTCATCCCTCCAAAACCCTCCCCTCCAAACGCCTAAAAAAGACTACGTTACCTAAATTTAAGAACTTAGAAAACAATTAAACTATAAACTTCAAAGAAGCATATTCAAAAACTAAAAACCTAATAGATAACCAAAAAGTAGACACAGAACACAAAGATTTATGACTAAATTTGATAACACACCTTTTGGAAAAAGAATATCATATGCACTGTACCGTTGTAGAACATGGACTTGTTTTTTTTCGCGATCACAATCCTCAAGCCAAGAGGTTTTAACAGCGTAATTGACACCTAGAGCAACAGTTCTTACTACATCCCCCCTTTCCCTGTGAAAACACAAATGCATGAGAAGATAAATCATAAATATAGGAAAAAGAATATAAATTAAATTCATAGGAAAGCCACATTTCTGAAACTAACATCCAGAAATCGTCTACATTGATACAGCTAGAAAACTAACAAATAAATTCAGAGAAACTACAAAATTTAGAGATATTATAAGTATCCATTAAATTTATTCTTAATATCAGAATAGACTTACATTTCTGTTGGATTCCCGATTACTATGTGCGTTAACTTATCATTTAAATACAAGCATTGGGAGCCTCCACCTTTACGCACCATATTACTTAGCTTTTCCATTTCAGAAGCTTCAAAACCAACAAGTGATATTCTGCAATCTGCTAAATACCGGTCATCATCATCAAATTCAGAATCATTGGCCACAGCTCGATTAAAGTTCAATTCATTGCTGGTCTGTAATGGAGGTGCTTCAGCATCTGCCTCTTTAACAAACAACGGAACATTAGAAACAGACAACATATGTTTTGACTGTGTAGCGGCAGGATCTACATTTAAAGACTTGGCGCAATGAACTAGTATATTTGAATCTGCGGCTCTTGAGGCTGAACCAGATTGCATTTTCCCAATATCCTTTTCCTGACTATGTTGTGCTGTTGAGTTCCTAGTCACCTTACCAGAAGATAAAGATCCACTCTCAACAGGGTTGGACTCCTCATTCAGACATGCTATCCGTATAAAAATACGAAAAAGTAAAAATCAACCAGTCAGCCAAGCTTATCTTATGGTAACAAGGAAAATCTATCAAGAAAATAAGTGTAAAGAAATGAAAGAATAACGGAAACATACTCTAAAATATGAAGTCATATTATTTAGTTCAAAACCCAAAAGGCACCACAACATACAGCATTAAAGCATGAAAGTTACCTCTTTGAGCAATAGATTCATCAAACCATTTCATTGTCACAATATTAATATGGCCCCAAAGTTTTGCCATCTTATGCTTATCACCTTCAGGAGAGTAAGAACAGTCAAGAACACAAATATATAACATGTTCAAACTTCAATAAAAAATCTTTGAATTGAAATACTTAATTATTCAGTCAGAGAGGATCAGACGCACAGAAAATAAGAACAAAACATTCATACTTTTTCACTGATTGTAAGTACAGAAGGGATACTAATGCAAGGCAGTGCAGTAGAAGACAGCACACTGAGACAAAAAAAATTCAAAATAACACCTTACAAAACAAATATAAAACCCTTTCTACAAAAAAGGTTCCCTAATACAGATCCTGTTAAATAAAATTTCAACTTTAATTTGCCAGCTAATGTAGAAAAAAGATTTAAGCCGTCAGAAACTTCACTTCAGACTGATAGAAAACATATATAAATAGATGCAATTCATACTAACAGATTAAGAATAAACAACAAATACTTGAATACCACCAAGTATCAATGCGTCACAGCGTGTCATCCCGTATTCTTGCCTAAATGAATCCTAGTTATTATTACTAGTTTAAACTCGATGTTCACTAATACAGAATCTACAGATTAAACTCAACGTTCACTAATACAAAATCTACAGATACTATAAAACATAATTTGAACTTCAATTTTAACAGATAGTGTGGAAAAAAATAATCAGAAAATCCGTTGCAGACTGCTAGAAATACATATAAATAGATGCCATTCATTCTAACAGATAAGAATAACCATAACAAACTGTTGAATACTGTCATGTATCAATACATCAAAGCAGGTAATCCTGAATTCTTGTAAAAATGAATTTCAGTTCCTAACTATTTAAACTCAAAATATTCATAAAATATGTTTATATAAGCGGAGGTATGGATGTTCTCTAAAAGGTAATAGAATAATAGTCAATAATATTTAGTCAGGTGATTATTAATAAGTCCGAACAAGGGTAAGCTTACAGTCTCAAGAAGCAGATATTATCATTTGTGCGAGATAAGGAAAATGTTAATGCAGACATGGGACTCTAGCAAGAAGTTAATGAACTGATAGAATTATCAAAAGGATATATTAGAAATCAAATGCGTGCACTTCTTTGTCAGTTCTGCAGAGTATTTTCCACCATTTTGTAGAATAAGCTTTTCCATCTCTTTGCGCTTATCTAAAAAAATTCAGCAAATTAGCATCTAACAGAGAAGCATTTATTAATAGACATGTAATTTACAACCTGCTTGGATTCCAGTCACACAGATCTTTAACCCAGAGAAAGGAAGAACCATATATGACTCTTTAGGAACAACTTGATGCTTATCTGAGCATTGCTTTAACCATTCATAAGTAACTATTGGTTTCTTCAGGACATCCAAAGCCCACTGCCAGACATCACATAGTGTATATTAGATTATCATTAAAATAAATATAACAATTAAAATCTCCTCAGAGATTGGATAAGTGTGGAATTGGTTTACTAAACTATCATGCAAGCAAAACAAACAACTTTAATATTTGCAATACGAAGATGAACTTATTAGTGGTCATCTAGATGCAGGATTAAGATGTATCCAAACCCGAAACTAAATGAGAAAGACCAAGAAACAAAACATATGAGCTCCATAGAGTCATATTAGCCACCACAAATCCCCAACAATTAGGGACGAAAACCAAGAAGAAGAAAAAAACAAAAAAAAAAAGTGAAGACCAATGAAAAACGTTTGTTGTAGCCAACAATGTTTCTTTTTTTTAGAGATTGTACTACAAATATTATATTGCTTCTTTTTCGGTAATGTATAACACTGAGATGTACAATGATTGACACTTACATTATACGTATTCAAGTAGATAAAGATTTTCACTCTGATCCTTTACTAATTTTACAATACCATTAAATAATACAACCAGTGAACTAACACAAGCTTCAAATTAGAAATGAAATCCATCTTTAGTTCAAGATAAATCGAACACTGAAAACATCATCTTTAACGTAATTGTGGAGAGAGTAAAGCATGTAACATACAAAACAGTTCTAAATACAAACATTGTAATCAGCCTAAAATATTTATACTACTACCTAAACTACTAGCCAAAATTAGAGCTAATTAACGCCAACCATAACCAGAATCTTCCTCCCTTGAACTAGATGCTTTTTAGATTGATTTTAACATGCATAACTGCTTACAATTCCCTAAGTGTTTTTATGTGATACGTTGGGGGATAGGATAATAATGTGCAACAGAGAATATAACATATAAGCTAACTAGGAATATGAATAAAACAGAGGGAAGGACGAAAGGAAATACCAACTAGCCTGAACAATAAAAAAGTGTATATCCTAGCTAAGAATAATATAAAAACATAGAACAAAAACTTCATGTACCAGACCTTGTACTCTGGAGCCCAAACATTTTTCACAATGACAGTTTAAATCTGATGACGGTGTAGTGTGTAGAGCTCCCCCCATTTCAATCATTAATTCATCTATTTTAACCTGCAGGTCGCAGACAGTAATACTTCCAATTGAGAACAAAAATATGAAGGGAGGAGTGAAGGATAAAATACCAAGAGAAGATAACAGATAACTTAAACCTTGGGATTTTAGAGGGTTTTGGAGGGGAAAGTTTTAGAGTGCCAAGTCTATATTTTAATATATGAGAATATGCTATCATGTTCTTTTTTAAAAAAATAAAAAAAATACATTTCAAAAACCAACTTAGCCCTCCAAAACCCTTCAAAAAGCAAGTTGCAACACACTCTAAGAGTATTGGAACATGGACAAAAAACCACACAATACCATCTGATCTGCATCAAAGCCATAGGCGAGTATTTTGACAGCCTCCATAGCTAAGCAGCAAGTGAAGGATGCTTGTCTAGGCAGAGGTCTTCCTTCTTTAGCACATTGAAGAACACATCTATAACCTACTCAATGATAAAAGAAACAAAACTGAGGAACAACAACTACCTCAACTTTCACTATGAAAATCAACCATAAGTGCACGTGTATATACACGTAGAGTGTGGCTGTGTTTGAGAATATATAGATCATCACTGAACGCTTAACCTTATCAAATTGCAAAAATGAAAGTTGAACGCTCTAATTGTTTAGTCTAAACTAAAATAAAGAAATCTATCATAAGAAAATTCTTCCCCCCAATTTGACATCTCTTTTTTCTCCAATTTTCTTCCTGGATCATGCAAAAGTGCGTAGGATCTTTACCAGTTGTTTCCTACGTAACAACAAAACTTCATATGGAAGACATGTCCATATCATGGACATCACACCGATCTCAGTAGCACGGACATTTTATTGCTCGAAGCATGTATGGTGTCCGAGACATGTAAATGTCTGACCCCGAAACAACACTGACACATGTGTTATATTCAACTATTTAATTTTCTCGAATTATTAACATGTAGTCACACTAAATCGGTTCTATTTTCTCAAATTATGAGTGGTGTCAGCATGTTTGACAAGTGTTCGGTGTATACTTAACAGGTTGTTTCAAAATTATGCATCAAAAATAGAACATCAATCAAATTTTGATAGCAATAATAACAAAAAAAATATTAATTAAAAATACATACCGATCATCTTGCAGCCTTTGGATTTTAGATCTTCAAATTTATGCTGAAAATCAAGTAACAAAACATCAAAAAATGCAAAAAAATCAAATAATAGAATTGATGTGATAATCGTTGTAATATAACGCAAGCAATAACGTACGTGTTTACGGCAAGAAATGATATGATAATCATTTTCACCGTTGCGGGAAAGATCAAATCCGATATGAACTTGACCGCCGTTCTCTTCAACGACCTTGTGAACAGCATCAAATTCACGAGGTGGAAATAAGTGTCGCGATATGAAAACGTTAAACCCTTCGAATAACTTCGACATCTTCTTCTTCTTCTCTCTATCTCTCAATCTAATCACAGAACAAGAATGAGAATTACAGAGGCTTGATCTTGAAACCCTATCAATCTAATTGCGTTTGATTCCAGAATGTTTAGAAATGTTGAAAAGATGGGAAACGTTTGAGTGAGTGAGTGAGAAATGTTGGAGCGAATATGGGAAACGTTCTATATAGATTATATCAATAAATTTAAGTTGCCAAAGTCTAAATACTTAAATAAATATTAATTAATACAATAATTTTTTTTAAAAATATTATCGGTCAATTGAACCACTGATTTTACGAAACACTTCAATTAGTTTATTAGCTACCAGTCATCAATAATAAACTATCAGCTAACTTGTCTGCTATCCGTTATTTCTACCAAACATAGCTTTAGTATTTGAGGCATTAGTGGAGTAGTTTGTATTGATTTTAAGGTAAAAAATAATCTAATTCAAAGATTTTAAGGTAAAAAATAATCTATAAACAATATTTGGAATGATGAAAATGTGTGTAAATTAATGAAGTGGGTGTAAACAATTTGATAAAATTTATAAAAATTAGTGTAAATAATCAAGTGGTGTAGGTTGCTTTTCAAATTTAAATCAAACACATTTGACATTTTGTTTATATTTAAGATTATAGGAAGTATTCCTTAAAAAAAAAGATTATAGAAAATATAGCAACTAGATTAACACATTTTAAACGTAGAGAAACGAAGAATATAAAGTTGGAACCCCAAACGATTACTCTCCAAGTATTTATTACACTATGTTCACACACTTTTTAAAAAATGAATACTAAAATTGTTCTCAGAAAGTAAAAGGGGTCCACATTATTTTTAATGAAAATTGAACACAAATTCAAAAGAAGTGTTACTCCAATTTTGGCCACAATATAGTGTTTTTGGAAAATCATCAATCTAAATGCTTAGAGTCTTATATTTTGACATATATACACAAACAATAATGTAAAACAAAAAACTCATAAAAAATAATACATATATTATTATATGTCCCTTTGACTATTGTTTCCTATATATGGTTCCATCCACACTTGTTTTTACCAAGTGAAAACAATCACTGTTGTCCAAGAAGTGAAGGCCTGTAGAAAGCATGACTTTGTGCAATTGCAATGCGTTCTCTTGGATCATTCAGATTTTCATCCCTCAAAGCTTTTAGAATTGCATGTGTTGATTGTTCCCTAAGAAATCAAACATACACCAGAAGCATGGGAAACTTATTTAGTACTATATTTGCAAAATGCTTAGAGATTACCAGATGTATTATTATTTGGAGTTTGAAGTGCTCAAAAGATAACAAGTTTAAGGTTTTTGTTAATTATTCTTTTATTACTCAATTTTGTTAATTATTGTTAGGAGAATGATTACCTGGATATCAATATTTTGTAGAGTGTCTTCAAGATAGGGCAAAGTTCAACAGGAGCAACATGCTTTTTTTCTTCAGGATGCAATACATTTAGGCTTGATTGGCTCAAAAGCTCAAAGAATGCTTCTACTGCAGACACTCCCTAGTAAAGATAATTGACAGGTGTTATAATTATACAAATTTGACATTTTGAAGATACAATTGAAACACTCAAGAAAATTACATAAAAGTTTGTTAGAAATTTTTTGATTTTTGAAACGGTCAATGTTAATATTATTAGTTTTTATACCTGAATCATTCCTTTGCCACTAATGCTGTCACCCATGTCAGGGCTTAGTTCACCTTTAGCTAACATTTGACCGTACCACGCGTTACGACCTTTTAACAATGTCACATAAGTATCAGCTAGTAATGGTCCAGCAAGTTTCTCAGGCTCTTCAGTTAACAGGTGAGTGATGAATATCATCTCTGAAGTACAATGTGCAAAGTATACAGATTTGCTAGTAGCACTCTCATTGGTAAGGGATGCTACCATTCCTGATTATATCGTTACAAAGAAAAGCAGGTTATATAGATTGTAAATCAGAAAGTAAATGTTAAAACATGGAAATGGCATTACAATTGTATGCATTATCAGTCATATCTAAATATCTTTTTATGACGTGTCATCTTAGTGTTAAGAATTTAGCCTAGTAGTCTCAAGGGACAGAGTTCTAACCTCAACGGAGAAAGTTTAACAATAAGTGGAAAAATCGCTCGAGCAGGGCAAGTATATAAACACAAGTTATGTAAATCCTAAGTTTGAATAATAGAAAGGTACTGCAGCCGCACTGTAGACTGAACCAGGCACAATCGGCTGAACTTCGTGATCGAATATTGAATGTTCTATATTTACGTTTTTCGTATCTTTTTATTTTAGAACTGGGTTACTGCTCTAACATTTTTGCAGGAGAGTGAATGAACATGTGAAATAGATAACATTACACATACCAAAACATGAAGATATAGATTAATTCAAGTTTGACTGTATTAGACATAAAGCGATAGCAAAAAAATTGAAGCTTACCAGCTCCAATTGCATAGACATTTTTCAATCCACCCATGACCTCATGTGTGACAAGGTCACTATTGTCCCATACAATGAAATGTGGTTGTCTAAGAAACTTTGCTAAAGGTTTCCTCCATTTCTCAGCTCCACAAATTCTAGCATTGGCATACTCCTTGTTGTAGATTTCTGAAGCAATATTTGGACCACCAAGATAAAGTATGTTCTCCATAGGCACTCCAGCTGTCGATTTTGCATTGCAAAGAGTGAAGAATGAGGGATGAAAGGATTAAAATTTTGCATTGAAATAAGGCTATATGATATTACAAAATCTAATGAAATAAATCAAATTAAGAGAGTAATTGCTAAAATATAAGGACTACTAAGTACAAATTTCATTTCTTGCAATCAAACACATACTAGATAAGAAATATTATGTTTTTTCCAGAGAACTATCACAACTCAACAACTGATTTGTAATGTGCTTCAGTATGAAAATGAACACAACAAGTTTTTGTAAATTGAATTCATTACGGTTGATTCAAGAAGAACTCCAAGATTTTTGGTAACATATTTTGTATAGCATTCAGATATCAGTTGCGCTATTCGTATAGCATTCAAATTTAGACAACTTTCGCAAGTAGTTAACACAACTCAAATTATGGTTAAACGTGTTCAATCGATGATTAATGAATATAATAGGTGTCAAAATCATTAACCACCGACGTTAATTCATTAACCACTAATTTGGACGTGACTAACCACCATTTTCAAATATTCAAATCTACTTTGTTCAATCCTTGCAAAGGCAAACAACAATATAGGAAGAAAAGAACAGATGTAAAAAGAAATGGAAAAGAAATTCTTACTTGCTTGATGAATCATTTTTGTGGGAGTTACAATATGAGGAACAGGCTCCAATGCAGCTTCAATACCTTTAGACAAAGAGATTATAACAGGAACGCTAATTCTCTCCTTCCAATACTTACTAATCTCTTCGAAAATCTCACGAGTTTCGGTTGAAGGCAAACCATTAACAACAATATCAGCATCCCAAACAGCTTCTTGCAAATTAGTAACAACTTTCAAAGGACAAACAGGAGTATCAATCATATTCAAACAAAAACCATCTTTAAGAATCTCATCAGCATAAAGTGTCCTATCACCAAGTCTTGCTTCAACATATTTTAGATAAGCACAACGTCTTATCAACCTTCTTAAAACATCTTCTCTTGAATTGATCACATCGAAGAGATGTTCAGCTGTTGATCTATCAATTGCTCTACCTGGTCTTCTCCATATTCTGATCTGTACTTTGTCTCTAAATTGACCATAACTGTCTTGTAAAAGTGCTGCAAAAACACTTCCCCAAGCACCTGCTCCAATACACACAATTCTTAATGGATCACCATTAGTTTTACCAATTAGTCTCCTAAACTCATCAAGCTTCTCCTCTAATCCATTATTATGATTCTGAGATGATCCATTTCCCAAAATACTTCCCACCATGATCAAAAACTAAAAGAAAATAATCTAAGAAGTACTAGGAAGAACCAAACAAGGGATGGAATCTTGAAAATGTGAATGTAAGTTGTTAAGTTTTTGTGTATCTATAAACTAAAGAGAGAGTCCTATTAATATACTAACATTGTGTGTTACCTTCAATTTTTGTTAACTCAACTACCAAAATTTATTCTTGTTACTTGTTAGGATAAGAATAAGATTTTGGGTTAAGAAAATATGCAGCAGCATTGGAATGTGGTAAATCAAATCTTGTTGGTAGATATTGCTTGACCAATGCTGAACATTATTTATTGAAACATTCAATGCATGAATCATGGAAAATATATGTGCCCATTTCTCCTTGTGAAAATAAAATTTGTGCCCATTTCTATTTATAAAATAAAATAAAATGACTATTGATGTATAATTTAAAAATAAAAAAAATCAATTTACTGTTTTGTTTTTGAAAATTGATTTTTTTGTCATTTTGTATTTTAAGATACAATCAATTTTTTTTATTTTCAATTATATTCTCTAACTAACATTGTATACACCGACTTAATTTCATTATATTTTGTTATGCATTTATGATTTATGACAATAATTATCAAATAATTGTACCTTTATAAAATTGTTATAATCATTTAGCATTTATAATTTTCTTATTATATATGTGCATAAAAACATTAAAGCATGGCATTTAAAATGGATGAAGTAGTTTCTAAATGCACATGCCAAGCCAAAAGAGTAGATAAGGGGAATGGAGAAAGAAAAATATACATTTAACATACTTTGTTTTCTCCGTCTATTGTTTGTTAGTTCATCTACCCAACTACAACAAGACACGATGTACCTATAAAAAACCAAACTTTCGTGCTAGAAACTACCAAGTCATGGTCCTTCATTGAAGAGGGGTTGATTTACTTTAGCATGACCAATTCATTAATACAAATAAGTAAACATAATTAACCATCATTTTAACCGTAAAAAAATATATCTATTTTTTTTTATAGCCAAAAAAATAGTTGGGTATATACTTTGGTACCACAGAGTTTAATTGGATGTGTATGTGTATCATCACTCAATCATTTAATGGGATGTCAGTTTTTTATATTTAATTATTTAAAAATGAACTATTTTTTTTTTAACAAACTAAAATGGGATATATTAACAACAATGATTCACCCTGCACAAGGCGTACAAATGGCAAATCACCCAAGAGTATTTACAAGATCAAAGTGGCTGCAACAAGGAAACACCATCAAAACAGAAACAAATTACAAGTGGACACTCAAAGAATGAGATTTTGCCACCAATCATGATAACTATAGGCAAAATTCATCTGTTTAGGCAAAATATTCTCTTCCGGTTTACTTTCTTTCCTTTTTCAAAGCCCCTGCAGGTATAATTTTCTCTATTGAATCTATTTTTTTTTAAAAAAAATTGGGGGGTTGTGAGGATAATAGGAAAATAGCCTGGATAAATTGGGAGTCTATTTGTACTCCGAAGGAGAAAGGAGGGTTGGGGGTGCGGAGGATGGGAGCTTTTAATTTATCTTTGTTGGGGAAGTGGTGTTGGAGGATGTTGGTGGAGAAGGATGGTTTATGGCATCGAGTTTTGAAAGCTCGGTATGGGGAGGTGTGGGGGCGGTTGAAGGAGGGCAGTTCTCATTGTTCGACTTGGTGGCGGTCGATGTGTAGGATTCGTGAGGGTTTAGGAGAGGGTGTTGGGCGGTGGTTTGCTAATAACATTCGTCATGTGGTGGGAGATGACAACGATACTTTCTTTTGGCATAATATATGGGTGGGGGAAGTCCCTCTAAAACTAAAATTTCCCCGCTTATATGAACTTGCTTTGAATAAGAAGTGGTCAGTGGCGGAGGCGAAGAGGGACATTGGTGCGGATGGGGGAGGAGAGAGGGTGTGGCGGCGTCACTTGTTTGTTTGGGACGAGGAGAGCGTGAGGGAGTGTTCTATTTTACTTTACAACACTGTTTTGCAGGATAATGTTCATGACGCGTGGTGTTGGTTGTTAGATCTTATTCACGGCTACTCAGTGAAAGGAGCTTATCATTATCTTGCCACTACCGATGATTCTTCGGATAGAACTACGATGATGTCTGGCAAAAGCATATTCCATCTAAGGTGTTTGTGCTCGTGTGGCGGCTTCTCCGTAATTGACTTCCTACGAAAGATAATTTGGTGCAGCGACAAGTCATTCCCATTACAGATACGGTTTGTACTACAGGTTGTGGAGGGTTGGAAACGTCAGCACATTTGTTCTTACACATTGACATATTCAGCTCTCTTTGGTATCATGTTTGGCGCTGGTTACATATTTCTTCGGTGTCCCCTAGTAACATCAGACAACATTTTATTCAATTCACTTCAATGGCGGGGCTGCCTAGATTCACTCATACATTTATGAAAGTAATTTGGTTTGCTTTTGTTTGGGTGATATGGAAGGAAAGGATCAACCGTGTGTTCCAAAATACGGTCACTATTCCTTCCGTCCTTGTTGAACAGGTCAAATTAAAAATAAACTAATTAATTTTTGAATTAGTTTTGCCACCAAGGTACGGGCACTCAATTGAACTCTAGGATATCAAAAAATGCTTCTATTTAAATATACATATACACATTAAAATTTCAAATTATAGTCAAATTTATATGATTTTTAGATGTCTAAGTATACATATATGTCTATTAACTTATAATTTATTACTTAAAAAATATTAACATATAATTTATGTTAAAATATTCTTTCAAAACAAAATTATGTTAAAATATACATTTATTATCATTATTGACATCCAAAATTGTGGCTAAATATTCCTTAAGTCTTTATATAAAAAAAAAAAATTGATGTATCTGATTTATATTTTAAGCTAAATAAATCAACTTTTGTTCATCCATTTTTTTTAATATATAAGACCGAATGGAGTACCATAATGTGAGGCTAATTATGGTGGGAAAATAACACAATTTTAGCAAATTTAATGTTGGAAAAGTTATCAAGTGTATTCGGAGCACTCTTTAAGGGTCTCAAGTAGTAACTTTTTATGAAAACTTGTGTATTTAATACATTAAAAATTGAACTATTTAACTTTTTTAATGAATAATTTCCTAATTTAAAATGTTTAAAAGCTCCCTAAAACACTCGTTAATAAAACTATTTAATGTTATAACTATTTTTCTTAATATTTTGAATATTGTAGTCCAATAAGGGATGGAAAGAGTAGTCTTAAACTTGAGGGTTGAATCATTTTGACATAGGTGTCATTGTCAGCAATCAATCTGTTAGCATTAAAGGTATTGAGTATGGCCAACTTCCCCAACGGTCATTAATGTTGTATGACTTTGCAAGTAGTTTCATGTGATGTGCTGCCCTATTATTTGTCTCCTTCTCGTGGTTGCCGGACGCATATTAAAGATTGTTCTGCTTCATAAGCCCCCTCTACAGTCCTACTTTGAACTTGTCTTGTCTTGAAATACATTAAGAAAAATGCTAATGGATGTCTTCAAAACATTTTCTAATAATCATAAGTGGTAAGTATTCATAGAAATATATGCATTTAATGCATTAAAATTGAAATATTTGACTTATTTAAAAATTAATTGTTTATTTTAAAATGTTTAAAGAGTGCTTCGAGGATACTCGTCCATAAGACTCTATATTAATGATAAAGAAAGCATTTGTTAATGGAAAGTTCTAGCTCAATGATGACAATTGGTCAAAAATTTACGGTTTTTAAGTTTTGGAATTAGAGTTTGGGTTCTTTAATGAGTGTCTTAGGATATCCCCACAAGTTAGGTCATTTTGACATGTTATGAGACTATATTTAAGTTGATGGTGAAAGGGCAAATTAAAAAATCACACAAGAGTCTTTGGATAGTGCCTTATTTTACTTCTTATCTACTTATTGGAAAACTAAGTATGAGGAGGGTTTAGAAAAACTCCCTTTTCAATTCTCTCTAACATTCATTAATTTATTGAATGAAATTCACGTGTCTCATCATTTTTTATGGAACCCGTTTTCAAAATATAGGACTCATTCATTTCATCCAATAAAATAGTGAATGTTAAAAAAAGTGTTCCTAGCATTACAATTTAGGTTAGTTAATTAATAGGTTTGTCATGGTATTTCTTGTGCCTTATTATTTTAATTAATGAATTATTCTTTTGCTTAAAAAAAAATAAAATGTTGCAACAATTTAGCTTCCAGCAATGAGCATGCAAATATACCCATGATTCATTGAAGGTTACAACTCTTATATTGTCTTTAGGTATAAGATTCTTCAACATTTTTCACATATATTAAGAAAAACCGATAGAATAGTTAATGCGCGTTATCTTTAAACATAAAAAATTTCAACACTTTTCACATATATTTTAAAAAAAGCTGATGGAATAGTTAATGTACATAATTTGTTCATGACTATTACTAAATTATCATTTATATATAAATAATGCACACAATGTCGACTTGATACATTTTAAAAAGAAATAAATGTATCTAAAAATTGGCAAATGGACTTATATTTAGTGACAATATACAAAAGGGTTTTATAATTAGAAACAAATGGAGTGATGATCTTAGGCAAGAGTGGTTCACTAAACTTGAGAGCAGCAAGATTGTGATTTACATAGTAAACAAGTTTATGAGAGAAACTTTTATACCCCCAACATGACTTCAAATATATGCATAAAAAAAAGTACTATTTGAAAGTGTACTTCTAGATAAACTAGAGAAAAATGTCAGCAACACACATTCTAACACATTTTTAAACACACTCTTTTTGATTGGTTAAAACTCACATGGGACCCACCAAATTTATATGGGACCTACATGATTTGGTAGGACCCATGTGAGTTTTAACCAATCAAAGAGAGTGTGTGTTAGAATGAGCGTTGCTAGCATTCCTCTTAAATTAACCGTCAAGAGTACACTTGTGAAACATGTGAGTTTTAAAAGAAAATAGGGTGAAATGGACGCGTACAGGTGAGCAAACCAATCTGGTAGTTCACTAGTCCATACTGCTAGAAAAACATAGCAAATTTGTATCTTTTACGAAAGCACTCGAAAAACAAACAATCAACATCTCAAATACCCAATATTAATCCCTGCATAATATAAATTAAACAGCTTGTTAACATGTCACAAACTCACACCATCATATTTTGATTGTGCGGTGCTGCTAAATTGTCAAGGAATGGACTCAGTGAGGGTAGCTTTGCTACCATATGTATATTAATTATCATTTAAGTTTTAAATATTGCTCGTGGCATAAAAAAAACCAACTATAGTGATTGATGATAGTCCAATCTGTACAACTACGCTGGAAGAGGTGGAGATCTACAACCAGCATAAATTTAGTACTACATTATACAACCTAGTATATACAGCATTCAATTGCTTGTCTTGACTCAACTTTGCTGCCATTTATTTACAGTCAGACAAGAACCAAGGAACAGGGAACTAGAAACTGTTGATCATGTTGAGAATGAATTTAGCAGTCTCCACAAAACTGTTGATCCACAGGGCTGATATAAAAGTGACTCCCAGTTTTTTGTAAAATATTAGGTGCCTTGGCCTGATTCTATTTTGGAACCTCCATCATGTGGAGGTTGATATTGTGTCTGCCCTGGGACCATGGTAGCTGTACCAGTACGAGCCTCTTCAAACATTTCATTCACATTCTTCTTTATTCTCTTTGGTCTCTTGGGTTTCTGAACCACTGGATCAGTATCATCCAACTCGTTGTCCATAGGCATGGCATCAAATTCACTAGTCTTTTGAGAATTTTTTGGCCTCAAAGTTTTTTTATCGGAGGCAGATTTTCTCTGCAATTAAACACCATGTTACCAAGTTGAAAATAACAAATTCACAAAATAAGCACATCTAAAAAGTCTAAACATTCAAATACTATCCCCTAAACGAAAAAATCAACACTTGTATTTAATTATGAGTTTTATTTTTTCTAAACTACCCTTACTCAATTTATAACAGCTTGAAATAAGGTATAATCACTCAACAGCTAGACCAACAGAAATGATGGGGAAAAAAATTCCAAGATAAACTTGAACAAATTTTTAGAACGCAACCGATTGAAATGAGTCAGTGAAAAAAAAACAACTGAAATAAGATTCAAAGCATTTTCAGAATCAATAAGTTTGTAAGTACAAAGATACCTTTTTATTACTGGACTTTGATCCCTCTGGGTCGACTGCAAGATCAGAATCTGTTGTAACCAGGGCTACAGGGTTTGATACATCTTCCAGAGATGCATCACCATCTTCATTGACCAATATACCCTTCATAGGTTGTTTTTTCTTTTGCTTATCCCTTACCTGGAAGGATAAGCGAGGTGAAACGTAATCAGAAAAAAAATACTCAAGATTTTAGGCTTTCTGGAACTCACTTTAATCCTTGTTTATCTGTTGATGAGAGGGATGTTCAACTACATATTGTAAAATAATGAATTCTAGTGACCATTTCATAACCAACCTGAGCTATATCTTTAAATTTCTGCTGCAACTGAACATCATCCAGAAGCAAAGATACGACATCCTCAGGAGCTAAAAGATCACCACCAACAGAACCACCGGTCATGACAAGGTTCTGTACTGTACTTTTCTGACTAGCTCTTAGAAGGATCTTCTCTTCAACTGTCTCTTTACATATAAGTCGGTAAACGGTAACCTACAAATTTGAAAAAACATATAGTATTAGTTTTAAAATAACAAATTCAGAGCTTACAAACTCAAAAGGAATAGCTTCTGTAAAGGAAGGGAAGCAACGTTTCTGAATGTGAAGAAAGGAAAACTTCAGGGATCAATTGCTGAGATCCCAAAAAATAAGCAACAACAGGTATGCCCATGAGGATGAAGGGAGAGAGGGGGAGAGAGGGAGATGGAACTAACATCTTTTGTCTGACCCAAACGATGAGCTCTGTCCATCGCCTGTAGATCCAATGTTGGATTCCAATCACTCTCATAAAATATGACTGTGTCAGCAGCTGTCAAGTTAATACCCAATCCACCGGCTCTAGTACTCAGTAAGAACACGAAAATATCAGACCTACAACAAATTAAGAAAAAAGTTATATAAAGCTAAATACTGAAATAAGTAATGTTCAGCAGAGACTACAGTATGGAAAAATTACAAAGTATACATTACCTATGCTGAAAGTCTCTGACCATATCTCTGCGATCCTGAATAGATGTTGATCCATCAAGTCTACAATACTTGTACTTTCTATAGTTCATATAGTCCTATAAGATGAAGTAAATCACCAATCAGCATAATAAAAAGCCCATAAAGTTGAAAGCCAATACCCACAACATGGTAGGAATGAATAGGTAGCAATATCAAAAGGTCGACAGTGAAAAGTTTAAAATACCTCCAAAATATTCAGCATCTTGGTCATCTGAGCAAACAACAGAACACGATGATTTCCGGCTCGTAAGCGTTTCAATAATATATCAAGTGTTTGAAGCTTCCCAGAGTCCTATATCAAACAAAATTATTTAAATTACAAGATCAACTTGACACAGAAGTCGAGATGAGGGTACCCCTCGAGAAACAATAAAGGGGGTAAAAGAATACTTACAGTGAGCAATTTTGCTGGGTCGAAATTTCGCATAGGTGGAGAAGACCCAAAAATACTGTGTGTTAACTGAAGAGCAGGCTTACAAACAGGTTGTTCAGAGTCGATCTCTTGAATTAAATGATGAGAACCAGCTGGCTTGCTAGGACCATTAAAATCAGATGTACGTGCAAATCCCACAAACAACCTCTTAACCCATGGATCATGTAGTTCCTCAATCATTTTATAGTAAAAGTTCCTATCAGAACAGTGAGCACCGATCTAGGAAGGAAAAAAGAAACATGGTTGATAGTTACTTATCATATTGTTAATAGAAGGCAACTTATTTTGAAAAAACTAACAGAAGACTAGATAATAAAGAAACATAACATACTGGGGGTGCTCTACTTGGTGGGATATATGAGTAAGCTGAGTGAAGAAGCCTTGCGTTTGAGAAAAGCCTCTCCTGATGTGGCACAACCAAGGCCTCAAAAGGAGCATGGCTGGGTCCAGTTGGTAATCTGTTCTGAAGAAACTTAGTCTCAGATCTTGATGGCACCAATAACATTCGTGTGACAGTTCTCACTTTTCCTTTTTCAAGGGAACTACATTCCAGATCATCATCTGTGGTCTCCATAAGAAAGTCTACAACTTCATCAATGAATTTCTGGTCCCATCTCATCATAGAAAATAATAGTCGCTCCATAAAAGAACCATTAACCAGAAATGCCGCCTCTTGTGAAGATAAATCCATCAAATGGGTAAACCCAAAGGTTCCACTTTTAACACGCATATCTTCTGAAAAGACAGATTGATAAACATTTTCTGGCCTAAAAATATTAAAATACTTTGGAAAAGATCCTCTGCAGAAACCATGACCAACAGCTGAATTGAGAGTTTCAGAACTTCGCATAATTTCTTGATAGACAAGTTTCGGTATCTGAAAAAATGGAACAAAAACAAGAAAGGAGGCACTGTGTCAACATAAAGAATTATAAGGTGAAAATCAATCCATTTAAGACTAAGATCAGATGTGAATAGAAGATAAGCCATTATGAATCAGGCATGTTCTAAAATTGTGACATACATTGGCCAAAACAGATAAAAGTTTAACATGAAAGCATTGGCATAGCTTCTATCATCCTCCAGATATCCATGGTGTATCTCAAATTATCCAAAAAAGATCTTTACAGTATATTGTAGAATCACTGAATTATCTAATTATAGAAGCAATATTAGACACTATTTCCTAATTTTATTGAGTTTCCTTATTGAATTCAGGTTATTACTATCTGTGTTATCAATCCCAAAACTAGCTCAAGGTACGATAAGTTTTTGATACAACAAGTAAAAAATCCGGAAGTACCTCATATGAGATGGGGTTGTGCCCACCAGAATAGTATACATTCTCTAACTCCCCAAATGGAGGAGGAGGAAGGGAATTTGGAATCTCTCCAAAGTAAAGGTATGTGCTTCCTTCACTCCTTTCAAACAACTCTGGATGGTTGCAAACCTAACATATCCAAAGAGCAACATTTACTATGAGTAATCATGGTTGGAAGAAAAAAATCACACAGTTAAAAGTTTGAACACAACAATCCTTATTTCAACTGGAATTAATACAAAATTTACAATACTAAAACTAAAAGCAAAGAGAAAATACTGAATAATATGAATTGCCTACCTTCCTTAGTTGAATAACAATGTTCATTAAATTCAGGATTTTCTTCTCATTGAGCTGTCCCCGATTACTATCAAACAACTCAGCAAGAGATATCTTGTTCTTAATTGCTTGATAGAAAGCCTGCTGCCGAGAACTTAACTTGCAGTGCACGGTAATTTCAGTTTTGCTAGTCAGCTCAGAAACTACATCTTTTTTAACACGACGCAACATGAAAGGCTTTATAATTGAATGCTGTTAAGAGAAGAGCAACTGAGTAAATAGCAAAAATTTGAAATAATAAAATTCTAAGATGTTAAAAACAATTAGCAATAATAAAAATAAAAGACGTCATATAAGACATCCTATTGTAATTTCAATTGGCGTATCTTTGTTTAACATAAACCCATGAGGGTATTTATTTATACATTGTGGATATGTTAGGATAATAGATTTAAATTTGTTTGGTTAGTTAGAAGGGGTTATAAATAGGGAAAATCAGGATGAAGGGAATCATTATGAATTCAATAATCTGTGTGAAATGAGAAATCTTTTGCAACCATGGAGATCTCTCTCTCCTGATCCCAAGCATTCTGAAACGTATCAAGGGGAAAGAACCAAGTCCCCTAAAACCTCACCGAGTTTCCCATAATACTCAAGTCCCTATCATAGAAGTTCCCCTGATAGGTAAACCTTAGTTAGTGAATTTGGATCAATCAGGGATTAGTTAAACCAGTTCATATCACCTCGCATTCCACAATGAAGGTTTTATACTCCCATAAAATTTCTGATTAAAAAAAATCAATATAGTGCAATAAAACATTATTACCATATCTTTATTATTACCATCAAACAGGAAATACTTACCAATCGATTAAGTTGGTGCTCATTCAAAGTACCCCCATGTTCTGCATGGTTCTCAATTCTATAAAGTCATAAATAATAAAAGTTGGTCAGACTGTAGTTAAATTAGAAAAATTATCCAAGGACAATAATTAGGAATATATACCCTTTCGAAAACCACTCATTAAACTGCTCATGGCTGTCAAATAAAGTTGGCATAATGAAGTGAAGAAGAGCCCATAACTCAGCCATATTATTCTGAACGGGTGTACCAGTCAGCAGTAGGCGATTCCGACAGTTAAAGCTGAGGAGTGTCTTCCATCTTATACTGTTGGATAAATTGTGATTTTTAAAAGGGTGACGGTGATAAAAATAAAAGATAGATGTTAACGTAACTTCAAATAATTAATCAACCACACAACTAACATAATATATACAAAACTATACAAACTAAATACTAAAAATATGCACCATACAAAATAACTAATAACATTTTTGTTTAAATAAACGGCAGGAGCAATGAGCAACTAATAATTAACGACATTCACGTATGCCCCCCAGAAACAGATATCAATGCATACCTGTTGGAACTTTTAATTGCCTGAGCTTCGTCTAAAACCATATACTGCCATTTCACGCGCCGGAAATACTTCTCATCAGAGACTAACAGCTGGTAGCTTGTGATGAGAATGTGAAATTTAGCTTCCCTGGTAAATAAGTAAGGTAAAATAGAAATTTAGAGTGTTCAAAATTAAAGATAAAAAAGATTTACAATTGGAATTTAATAAATTCAATTTATTAATGGTGAGTAAAGGACAAAATAATGTATTAGCCTCAAAATTCAAAAGGTTCGCGTCAAAGATGATTCTATACAAACGAAAATGCATTAATATACTTCTCAACCCAATACTTCAGGTTTTAATTTCATCCCAACTATTCTGTTTTATTTTTGTTAAAAATGTTATAAAGTTTGTTTGACTAAATTCATCCTAAATATTAATACCCTGAAAATGCCTATAAAGTTTGATTACATGGCAGCTTATGTGAATATAAGTGTACTGTAGATAGATGCTTTAGGGGAAAATATGATTTTAGTCCCTAAACTTCACTCCATATAAAAATGTATTCAATTTTAATCCCTCTAAAATATAAAATTGTGTGTTTTTATAGAGACAGAGAACTAACGAACTTTTATATTGACTAAAGTTGAATAATCAAAATTTTGTATTGACCAACAACGTATTTAACTCAGTTTTCTAAGCTGACAGATAAAAACCAAAGAAGCCAAATTCCCAACAAACGGATCAAGAAATTTGCTCACATTGTTAAATCTTTTTCGAAGTTACCAAATCCATCGTCATTACCAATCTCAAGAAAATCCTAGTTGGAGAAAGTATACTACTAATTGTGTACTTATATTATTACTGGTATACTGCAGCCAATAACAACAACAACAGCAAGCAAGCCTTGTCCCACTAAGTGGGGTTGGCTACATGAACCAAACGACGCCATAGTGTTTTATCAAAAACTACCGGTATAATGCAGCCATGTAGACAAATTTCATTAGCATTTCTGATGGTATTAGGGTTGGGTCATAACTTGGGATTCTAGAGTGGAAATCCACATCATGAAGTCCACCATAGACCAAGCTATTTTTGCAACTAAAATGTTCTTTTTTAGTCCTTTTAATTTATTTGAATTACAAACTCTCCCAAACCCTGTAGCCTCTCTCTTCTCTCTCTATTCAACGCCCCTTCCACCCCTCCCCTTCTCTCTTTGCTTGTCGCACCATCACAGCCAGGGATCTGATACCAACAACAGTCTCTAAATATCTCATTGTCTTTCTGAAATTGAATCGGAAAAAAAAACAGTAGCTGCACAAAACCAATTTTTCTCAAGTTTACCTTACAAAATCTACCATATTTACTGATTAGTTCATTTGATATTTTTAGTGAAATTTTTTCTAGTGTTAGCAACATTTTATTTATTACAAGAAAAACTAATCTTTCTCAAACATCTACCCTAAGCATAAGGCCATTACTGCCACCTGTGTTCCAAGGGAATGAAAATGCATAAGAAAATAACATTACCTGCGATAAAGATCCTTTGGGTTCATACTTTTCCTGAGCACTGTCCGCTCTGAAAGCCCACCCCAATAAGGAAGTACTTTAAGTTCAGGGCAGAAGCGCTCGAGCTCCTCATTCCAATTATTTAATACAGAAGCGGGTGCAACAATCAAAAAAGGTCCCCATATGTTTTTCTCCTGCATGGGAGAAGCATGTTAAAATAAACTGAATATTAAGTCATTGAAACGAACAAAAAAGGCAGAATGAATAGCTACCTCAGCTAAATGGGCTAAAAAAACCATAGCCTGAATGGTCTTTCCAAGTCCCATCTCATCAGCAAGAATACCATTTAAACCCTGAAAGAGACCAAAAGCCTTCTAATTAGCAACCAAAATAAATAAATCATTGAGACGTTATTTAGGAGTGCCCAACAACCTGCTCATAACAATTAACTAGCCACTGAAGACCTTTTAGCTGATAATCTTTGAGACAGCCATTGAATAATTCAGGTGTCCGAACTGTGGATGCCACAGGCATGGTGGAGCTGCAATACAACAATCCAAAAATTGATTAAAATGAACGCTGTTGCTTATTTCACATTCCTCAATACTATCTAATTGACCGTCAATGTAAATTTGTGTATGTTTTTACATGTCTATGTAGTGTAGAATATGGGGATATGCATTCACACAAAAAGAAATAAAGAGAGGGCGCTCACGGGGTCTTCAAGTCAATATTGCTTGCTCCAGAAACTTCTGGTTGAAGTGAATCAGATTCACCAGCCTGGCGCAGCTTCAAGCATTCAGTGTCAAAAGCACTTGTCAACATTTTCTGCTTAGAAACTGCTTCTTGAGCAGCCTTCAAAGCTTCCTTCTTTAATTCAGCCTCTTCAGGATCTTCCTCCTCGTTTGGACCAGCAGCTGATGAGTTGATCAGCGCATTTTCATCATTTGTATTTTCGTCTCCCATGGATAGAGCTTCTGAAGCTATTGACTTGTTTTGCATAAAGTGGCTGTACAGCTCAGTCTGCTGTATAAGAAAATTTAGTCTTTGCTGCTGCCTTTTTGCTTCTCGAAGCTCTTGCTCGCGCCTCAAAGCTTCAGCAGCTTCTTTTTCCTCCCTTTTCCTAATTTCTAACTGCAAGGGATGAAATTGAATAATTACAGCATATTCATGTCTAATCTATACTATGAGTGACTATTACATCAGCACGAAATGTTCAGGTTTCAAAAGGTAATTTCAAATACAGTCTACCGAATAGCTCAGACCCCATAATCTCCTTAATCTCAAAAACATTTAAATTGAATAGCTCAGACCCCATAATTTAATATCATGGTTTGAAAAGTGCATATATCACCTAGTACTTAGACACCATCTCAGTAATCTCATGAACACGAAGAACACAAGACTATCATCCATTAGATAATCATATGGCCAAGGCACGTAATCAAGTTGATAAAACCTATTATCAACTCTCATATATGAAAGATGCTTTCAAAAGTAAAGATAGGACTTAAGGAAGAGTTTGCAACCGTCGGGTTCCACTACCTTGCACTATAAAATAAATGAACTTGAGCAACGAATTAAAAAATACCATCTCCTTATCTATTCGTTTCCAGAATAGTAGCATGTCTCTAGCTAGTTTTCGGGTGCGCATGCTAGCAGTTCTCGTCCATTTAAGCGATCTACTAACTTTCATTTTAACCTGAAAAAAAAAAATAGATTATACAACTTATTGAAGTGCAAATGCAAAATGCAAAACAAGCCATTAAAAGCTTTAAACTAGACAGCTATATTAAATTAAAAAAACTAAAATCCAATTTGAAATATATAGAGGAACAATCTATTAAAGGGGGAAACAGGGCATGCCTCTCTTTGACAAATATCTGCGGCCCTCTTGGCATCAACGACCTGCTTTCGATGAAAAGTAGTAAAATTCCGATGATGTCTTGGTAGATCTCTTCTTACAATGTTTACCCAAATCTTTCCCAATTTTTCTATTTCCTCTTTCTCTATAAAAGCAGGGTCTTTCGTTACCTTTTGTTTCTTGGGTAAGCTTCTTTCAATGATCTGAAGCAGTTGAAAGACAAAGCAACATGTAAACAAAAAAAAGTGTGGTAAAGATAAAACGATAAAATTCTTCACATTTTATATCATAGGCACCTCATAAGTGTCGCCTTTCTCCAAAACCTTCACATAGTAAACCTGCAATATACCACCCTCAGATAAAATAGACCGTTTTATCCTTCCAGCTGCCCCCTCTGGAATGGAGGAATTCAAATCAGCCTCAGATAATTTCAGACTGAACTTGTGGGTTGAATTAGAAGCTGACGTGTCCTTTAGACGTGCTTGAAGTGATTCATATTGGGATAAAGTTTCCCCCATGCCTGCTCGGTTTCTATTTCCAAACTTCTTATCGGATGCCATCATTTCAGCCAAGGAGCCCAAATCCAATGTACCCTTTAGGAAAAAGTCCTCAACGTGGATATCTGAGAGGCTTGGAAGGTTCACAAGTGGTGCCAACTTATCGTAAATTGGAGGAATCTTATAAGCTATGCCATTCCCAACATCCACATATGCAGGTTCATACCTAACCCTGAAAAGAGTTTAGAAAAGGTAAGGTCTATTGTAACCTAAACAAAGACACTATTATTCAGAAACCTCAAACGCTATAAAATGAACAGTGAAGAAAAGATAAACCTATTAGTGCGATGTTGCGGTATGAAATCTGTATCAAGGAAGTTCCCTGATTTCTGAGCATTGGAACCATTTATCCATTCAGATAAAGTTTCATCATCATGCAATCCTCTGTTGCGCTCATTCCCTGGCTTGTGAGCTTTTAATCCATTATTACTTTTCAAAAAAGGAACAGGAACCTGATTTGGGCCGGGACTACTTGAGTTACCCTTAAACCTCCGCTTGTATTTCTTAATATGATCTCCAAGCATTGATCGGTATCGTTCCTCCATCACAGGTGTCTCATAAAAACCACTCTTTTCCTCGTTATCACTGTTTCTAGACCAACTTCTCTTCTTCAACAAATTTACATCCCTTCCAGACACATTCCCATTACTATGACTTCCAATTGCCCCACCTACACATAGAAGCATCCCGAAGACACTTAGCATACTTATACAAGTCAAACCTCTTAAAAAAACAATCATCGACCATCAAAACAAACAGAACCATCATTCACAATAAAAAAAAATAAAAACAATTCAGTGAAACTCTCTAATCTAAAAGCCTAAAAGAGAATAAAAATTAGAGTGAAGACCCAATTTAGTCCCTAAAAAAAATAATACCCAAAGAGTAAACCACTAAATTAGTTCCCGACTTTAAAGGACACCCTCAGATAGGTCCCTGAAATAACGAGTATTTCAAAAAGGTCCTTCAATCTATTAAACTGTCAAGTTGGTCTCTATATTCAACCACTCACTATCAATTAAGTCCCTATATGTTAACAACCTACTATCAATCTGATCCCACTTACTATCAAATTAATCTCTAGCATATTCTTTGAAGGATTAACATAAGTAAAATTTGATAAAGGGACGTTTCTGAAATATTCATAAGTCCAGTACCTATTTGAGAGCGCCTTACAAAGTCAGGTACAAATTCCGTGGTGTACTCAATAACCAAATTATTCAAATACACATTATAACATAGAAATTAATTGGTCCCCAATTTGAAAGTGTCAGGTAATAGTTTGGTATTACTTGTTGTCGAGAACTAAATTGAGTCGCGAGAAAATTGTCAGAGACGAAATTGGATCTTCACTCTAAAAATTAAACAAAAACCCCAAAAAAAAACAAACAAAAAAAATGCCTACCTCTGGTGATTCTGCTCTCATCCTGACTACTATTCCCATAATATTCAAAATCATCATCTTGTTCTGGAAGTTCAAAGTTCACCAAAGACTACAAAAACAGCGCAATAAAAAAAAACAAAAAAAAAATCACAAATTCAAACCAATTCCACTAATCCAATTCAAACACTAAAAAAAAATCCGTAAGAAAAAACACGCGAAGAAAATCAATGGAGACGAACCTGAAGATTGAAGAGAGTGGAGTGATCCATGAAGTGGTGAAAGGAAACTACAATGCGAATGAAGGAACCCTAATTGCGCGAAGAAGAATGTAAACCCTAGAAAGAGAAAGGGAATAGAGAGATGCGTAGTTTAAGATGAGTGAAGAGAGAAGAACCATGGTGATGAGCGTAGAGAAGAAAAAGCGGGTGTTAATGTGCGCTTTGTGGGCATTTTTTGGCTAATGTGCGCTTCCGGATGTGTTTTATTTTGACCGTGGATGATGGTTTGTGTTTGTACGATCTACGGTGAATAATAAAAGTTACAATTTTTGGATAACTTTTTTAAGTTTGAAACTGTAGGAAGTAGTTAATTTAGTTTCTTTGTTGTAAACCCTCTTTTAGAGAGTCCGTATCTCAGAGTTCGATCGAGAGATAAATAAAGTATGGACAATAATTATTCACATATAGTAATAGAATTCAGTTTTTCTAAATAATTTGTTGCTAGTGGAGTTCGTTGAACATGTGAGTCCAATAGTTAATTTAGTTGATGAAATATTATCCAACAAAATTATTTAATGAAACCTTCAAAATTTTAAAATATGAATTTAAAAAAACTATTAGCAAGGCAATTTATAAAAATAAGATTGGATATTTCAAAATAATTATACGATAAAAGATTTTTAAATAGACTATTTATATACTATATTTTTAGGAAAATATATTAATTTTTTTTGGTCAAGAGAAAATATATTAATTTATAGGCACCAACAATGGAACTATTTTTCTGCATGCATGCGTTCAATCAAATCACGGTTAAATTTTGCCTATGTTATTTTTCAAAATATCTTCAATAATGTATACATAATTATTTTGTGAATTTCACAAATATACATATATTATTTAATTGAATGTAAGTATAAAAAATTGTATACCTCTCCCTGGACATACAAATTAAATCTTCTTTTGAAATTTCATAAAATGTATAATTACAAGTTAATAGTCTTTCTTTCAAAGAAAAAAAAGTTAAAGTCTTGCAACTTCAAAAGTTAAATTGATCATTTACTCTACAACTTGTTCTTAGCAGATAAATTAAGAATGTTTTTTCGAAAAACAAATAAATTAACAATCTATCTATATATCTTTGAATTTGAAACTTACTTCATTTTAATGTTTGGATTGTGCCTATGTAACATATCTAAAAAAACTCCAATTTTCATTCTCTATTGTATTAAAACAAAGACTTTGCCACTCTCTATTGAAATAGTGATACAAATTAGTTCTAAAACAAAAACTGATGCATTAATAATATATTTCAACTTTAGGAAGCTCAAAAACTTTTTCTTTCTGAACGTTAATGTTCATTTTGTATTTATGATCAACACCTTTCATTTGCACACAAGGCTTTTACATGAATGGAAGCTCAAAAACTTCTTTTTGTTATGTACCTTTTATTTGCACACAAGGTTTTAATTACATGAATAGAAATCTAAAACTTCTTTTGTTACGTAAATTAGGGAAGATATATAAATTATAGAAGTTCCCTTTGTATTCATCGTTGAAACCTTACATTTACAAACAATGTTTTAATTACATGCCACTTTCTATGATTTAGAGCACCTTTTCAATTCACTTTTTTTTTTAGGAGTTCACATATTTATTTAACTTTAACCAGTTGAAAACCAAATATTTTGTTCCATTTGTATATTGACCCTTTCTCTCATCCCTTCTCACATGGTTGTGTTAATCCTCTATACGAACCAGCTCAGCAAGCAAAAACACAAATGAAGCCCTTGGTATGGTTTTATAGCTTTATGTTTCAGAGATAAGGTAAGTTTCTTCAAGCATACAATAGTTACCTTGGTCATGTTGTGGCGATATTTTTCATCTCATGTATTGCATATTTTAGAATAAGCTTTTTTGCATTTAGTTTTTTTCGCGTTTAGTATTGGATAATAGCCTCCTATCTTTTATTATTATTTTAAATTTTATGCCTATTAGATCAAGTCTAACAAGTATGAAGATCGAAGACAACGAAGAACTAATTTAGTAATTATTGTGGTTTTACTTTTAGCATGGAGATTAAATCTTGGTTTTTTTTTTTTTTGAGCAAGATTAAATCTTGGTTTATTTAACATATATATTGGATTTTGAATATCTATATGGACATCATGATGTATGATTAATGCTTTTATTTTCAGGTAGGGGAATAATATAGTGAGGACCGAGCTATGTAAAGGAAGGTTTTTTCCCTTTAAAATGATACTGACGAACGTGGCTATGTAATAAACCAGTTTTATAATTTAATTAATTATTTATTTTATTCATAACTTCATTATTTGTAAAACCTCACTTGTGTGTGTGTGAGCTTGCTTTCACCCCTTTATTCAGAAAATATACTAACTATGTATGTATCATAAAGTAAAAACTTGATGAAAAGGCCTAAAAAGTAAGTAAAAAGTTAATGACTTTTGTTCTCGACAATTGATTTGTTGATTGATCTTAGATGTAGGTGGGATCAATGCTATAAAAGTTCTAATTAATTGGTTACAATATTCTAGCTATGTCATGATTTTTTGACTCTATTAATATATATACAATGTTTTTTTTTTAGAGAATATATACAATGCTGTGGACTGAAACTATTTTGTTCCACTTGGAATTTCAGCATTTTTTTTTTGGAAGAGGAATTCATATTGATGTGTGAGGAAATGTTGAGGGGTGTACTTATGCTTACCTGAAAATATGTCTGACTATCGGCGGTTGGTTCTT
>Ga0315915_1000769_pt1 | contig 35436 bp, 14 predicted proteins | sample MpolbnodulesMG_FD_207738 | JGI IMG/M metagenome (GOLD analysis project Ga0315915, IMG submission 207738) | Medicago polymorpha root nodule microbial communities from Los Angeles, California, United States - branched nodules | ecosystem: Host-associated > Plants > Roots > Nodule | place: USA...
CCCATCTTTATATATATATATATATATATATATATATATATATATATAACTTTGAAAACCAATTGTATGGTGTGAATGGGTTATAATTCAATGGGGTTTAATTGGAGACATAGCTCATTAACGATCACATCGCACTGTCTTGGAGGTTTTCGTCGAGGATTAGGCTTGTGATAGAGACCTGCTTCACATCTTTCAGAATTCAGACAAGCTCTAAACAAATCATTATCAAGTATATTTTGTCATTGTTTCAATAGGACAGGACAACTGTTAGCTGTTAATGCTTGAAAAAATCTAACCAATAAACCATGAAATCTGCTTGGAAGCTGTTGCAAAGCCCTTCTCATTACGAGCTTTATTTTTAGGCACTTTCACATCCACGATGGGGTCAATCTCAATGAAGTGGGACATATCTCTGAAGTGTTAAGCAATAATTCAATCTTTGAGAAATACCTCTATAGACAGTATCATGTGATCTCTTGGGAACCATAGCCTGATTGTCTCCAACTATACTCTTCAACAACTAAGTCAAGAACAATAAATATGCACAATTCATAAATAATGTGTTAGTGTATGACTCATATTTTTCTCATAATCCTTCAGGTCATTCATCAACAAACATCAACAAACACCATGTTACATTATCAAGGTGAAGAGAACATGTGCCATGTCTCATGCTTGTGTTAAAAGAAATGAGTAGGCATTGATATACCGTGGATACTCTATCGACCTTTCATATTGCACTCCTATTGAACTTATTGGTCCTTTGATAGAGGCGTCTAAGACAATACCATGCGATCTCGTCTCATGGACCCCATTATTTTAACAACCATTTTCTAGCAAATGGATTTCAAAGAAACTTTTGAATTATATAAATACACTGTCCTCCTTCACAACTTCACAAATCACTCGAGCAAACAAATATATAAACATTTTGCTGAAATCTGAGAAATTCAGTTTTTTCTTCAAAATATTTGAAATGGGTTTCCATTTACCTGCCATTAGACGAACTTCATTTACAGGTAGCCAAGTGATGTAGGAGGGCTTCCTTAGTAATTTTATAGTATTTTATTTTAGCCAAATCTTAGTGATTTTCTAGAACTTTCTATTATTATTTTGGCTCACGGGTTTGTTATTTTTTTCACTATATAAGCAGAACTTGTGCAGCCTAAGAGACACACTTTTATTCATTAATAATATTCGAGACTTTTCTCTCAATTCTGGTGGATTCCGGAAACCCTTATTTGATAGGTTTGTCGCTTGCAACCTTATTTTCACAAGTTTGTCGCTTGCAAACTTGTTCTTTTCTATCTAGGTTTAGCGATTTCTAACCCTACGCTTCCGTACTACGTCACCAAGCATCATCGAAAGTTGTGAATGTGCCAAAGGACTATCTTGCAGTGTATGTTGGAGACAAGATGAAACGGTTTGTGATCCCTATGTCATACTTGAACCAAGCTTCATTTCAAAACTTGTTGAGTCAAGCAGAGGAAGAATTTGAATATGATCACCCAATGGGTGGCCTAACAATTCCTTGCACAAAGATTAGAAGTGATAAATCTAAACCAGCAAGGGACTGACATAGATTAGAAGTGACATTTTGTACAAAGTCATGATTTAGATTTGTAAAGATTTTTTTTCCCTTTCCTGCCTTTGGAATGGGTTAGCATTGTCCATCTGAATGATAAATTCAGGAAGAGATCGTTTGTTATTATTTATTTCCAATTCTAATCATAATGACACGATATATTCAACAACTCAAAGGGCTTCTATATGCTTCTATTTTGTAAGTTACAAAACTAATGATTGCTTGGGATAAAAATAAAGTATACTACGTTTATCAAAATTCAAATTTCAGTCAAATCTGTCCTATTTTACTTGTGTTGAAGGCGAATATACAGCCTGTGTGAAAATTTGAAACATATTTTATTCAAAGAAAAAAAAAATGAAACAAATTGAAGGGAGTAGTTTTTTTTAGGATAATTGAACGGAGTAGTTATTATAGCTTGTGATGATTATAAAGGATATATTTTTTTATTACCATTTTACGTGTTATTTTGGTCAATCTATCTTCTCCTTTTGCTACAAGGATGGATGGTACAAAATGAAACTTTATAATCACCTGCGAATATGGTTTTACTTTTAACTGTTTTTAGTTAATGTTTGGCTAAATTGTGGAACTAAATTTCGTGGTATGATCCTTCTCATTCTGGGATTGATATATCGGCCATTTTTGCAGCTAGATCAACAATATGGAAGTAGTCTATCCATACAAAGTTACGGCAATTGCTTCAGATCAAAATGATTGCGGATTCTTTGTTTGTAATCGGAGAACCTATAACTGAACAGGATCAAATTGATGTTGTACCTGAGGGATTACCGGATGAGTATAGTCACTTTGCTGTGATGATCTATGGTAGCCCTGATTCACTCTCAACCCTCTCAGCAAACAAATCTTGCTCCCTCAGTGCAGAATTCCACTTTACCAAAATAAAGCATGTTAAGATAAATTGATATAAAAAAGTTAAAAGTAAAATAACACCATTCATGGAGAAGTGATAAATAATAACACAATTGAGCCAAACATTAAAAGTAAAAACGTTTTCTCTAGAGTGATTAAACAGTTTTTTTTTTGCACCATCCCTGGACCCAATTTAAAAAAGGTGATGGTGTCACTCTTTATAAACTCTAAACCGATCTTATCTTTAATCATCAGAAGCTTGCTTTCAGAGTTTGGGTTTGTGCAAGTTGATGATTGAATCTCACTGGACTTGGAATAGTTGGAGGAGCTTTCTTATTTATTATAGCTAATTCATCTGCCTAGATGAAGAAGCAATTGATAGATGCACAATACATGTAAAAAAAATTGTGAGCTTATATCCAAGATAACTTATCAACTACTACAGTTTGGCTGAATGTTTTATTAGGTCAGAAATTTGCAGGAATATTCGAGCTCGATATTGCTTACAGCACATACTCTTATGTCATCATTATAGTAAACCAAGAAAATCTAGATAATGTTTCATAATTTCTTTTTCTTTTTTTGCCAAGGAATCACCAGTTTTGTAATTTATAAAGAGAGGCATATTGGAGTTGTTGAATGTATTCTGTCATTATGATTAGAAAATAGAAATAAATAATAACAAATAATTTGTTCCTGAATGAATTTGTCATTCAGATGGACAATTCTAACCCATTCCAGAGGTAGGAAAATGAAACAAAATCTTTACAAAATCTAAATTATGACTATTGTACAAAATTTCCCCGCTAATCTATGTCAGTCTCCTTTATTGAAAGATTTATAGCTCATTGAAGCAAGAAGTAATATGCAAGAAAACATCTTCTGTGCAAGGAATTGTGAGGCCACCCATTGGATGATCATATCCGAATTCTTCCTCCACTTGATTCAACAAGTTTTGAAATGAAGCTTGGTTCAAGTATGACATGGGGATAACAAACCGCTTCATTTGCTCTCCAACGTACACTGCAAGATAACCCTTTGGCACATTCAATACTTTTGATGTTTGGTTACTGCTAAATGAAGCTCGTCTAATAGCTGCAGGTAAACGGAAACCCATTTCAAATGTTTTGAAGAAATAAGATGAATTTCTCAGATGTAAGATAAAAGTATCCAAGTTTGATTGCTTGAGTGATTTGTGATTGTTGTGAAGGAGGACACAATATTTATAGTTTCCAAGAGTTTCTTGAAATCCCTTTGTTAGAGAAATGATTGTTAAAAGGATGGGGGCCATGAGATGAGATATCACATGGGGTTGTCTTAGATGCCACTATTAAGGATCAGTAAGTTCAATAAGAGTGAAAACCCCACTTTGGAACGAAAGGTTCATGTTAAACTCAATGCTTGTATAGTGCCTACTCATTTCATTTCAGACATGCATCAGACATGGCACATGTTATCTTCGCATTGATGACACAGCTCAATGCTGATGAAACCTGACGAATTATGAGAGAAATGTTAGTCATACACAAATACATTATTTATCAACTGTGGTTATTTATTGTTCTTTATTTAGATCTTGAAGGGACATATTGGAGACAATACACAAGCAGATTTTGGTTCACATGATACTTCTCAAGAGGTCTTTCTCAAATATTGAATAATTGCTTAAGACTTGAGAGAGTTGGTTGTTATAAAGGCTAAAAATTTCTGATAACAAAACTGTAGGTGGCCTACAAAATTAATTTAGCAGACATAGACAACAATGATTGTGGTCAATTGTAAGGGACTGCAAAAGAGGATAGAAGTCCAAATTTTGATTTAGTTGTTATTCAAGATTGACATCTGTTGTTTCCTGATAATAATGAGATTCAAATGGGCCATACTGATCAAATTAATTTGACGTACGGTGTCAACCACTCATCTTTGGGATGCAAACCTAATTGGTTAGATCCACATTTCCTACCAAAATACCTTACAAATTATCAATTTATGATCATTTTCCGTGCAACATGTATAAAAATTTGTACTGAGATAACCAGGATGCAAGTCCACCGATCAGAATTAAATGCTATAAGCTCAAGTTTTTTTGTAACAACAAATCTCTGAAGCTGACTTATCCCAATAAAAAAACTGATTCTACAATGTAAGCAGCTTAAAAGTTAAAATTCCTCATCAATTTTGAAGAAGATTTAACAACTACCAAGTTAATTGGAACACTGCCTTTACAATGCAGTGAAGCTTGCAATAATACAAAGTATGTCCTATTTTAAATCCTGCTAGTTCTTTGGAAGAGTGAAAACTCAACACATGATGGATCTTTTGATTGTTAGATTAAAATTCAATCATGTTGCAAGATTATATCCATATGAAGATTGGCAACAGCTTCAAAGTATATTTCATGGTTGGTTGAATTTCAAGCAATAATAGCAACCAGTTGTCACATCCCCAAGGACAAAATACTTGTTATGTTTAGAGATTGTCTGAAACAGGTCTGTTTCACAAGCCTAATCCTAAGTGAAAACCTCCAAGACAGTGCCATGTGATTATTAATGAGCTATGTCTCCAACTAAACCCATTGAACAACTCATTCACCATACAATTGGTTTTCAAAGTCTATATATACACATCATTGGGTTTAGAAACAACACAAATCATTCTTACTTCAGAGCATCATAATTCAAGTTCACTTATTTTTTCTACTACTTCTTTGAGATCATTCAGTCGTCAAGAAACAAAACAATAATGGGTTTTCGCTTGCCTGGTATTAGACAATCATCATATAGTGCAAGTCAATCATCTAGCAAACAAGTGGAAATCCCAAAAGGCCATTTTGCGGTGTATGTTGGAGAGGAAAATAAGAGGTTTTTGATTCCAGTGTCATTCTTGAATGAGCCTTCATTTCAAGAATTGTTGCGGCAAGCTGAAGAGGAATTCAGTTACTATCATCCAATGGGTGGTCTTACAATTCCGTGCAAGGAAGATGTGTTTTTACATACAACTTCCCGCTTGAACGGCCTATAAATAAATTCATACCGCAAAAGTTCATATTAACGATAACATAACACAATAGGATTGACTAGTTGAGTTGAGACAACTTTTGTATATCACAATTTTGTTTTGTTTATTTTGATATTTCCTCTTAAGTGGAAATCAGAAATGGGAATCTTACAAAAGTATATTCTTTTGAATTTAGCTATTGTTTTTTGTGTCACCTGAAATACTTGCATTGCACAAACACAAGCCATGCACTGATTTTATAGATACTGTTTATTACATACTTACTCATTGATATGGTGATGCAAAATTGGTATATATTACAAGGATATACAACAAAACTTGAAACAAATAAATATTTAAAGAAAACCCTTTCTTTAACCTATAAAGATTTTCAACCTGATTGGCACATCATATAATTTTGAAAACAAGCCAGTAGAAGTTAAATTAAAATGACAAAAAGAATGTACCACATAATAAAACGTCTTAGTTCTTACCAGTTATTTATTAAGTTGGATTCTTCTCGTGATGTTGGAAGAAGGTGGAGGAGACCATAATCACATGAAGTTCTTATCAAAGTTGTTGTCCTAAAACACGCATTTAACGGAAATCCTTTAATTTGAATTCCTTGCAGCCACAACTGTTCATAAAAGTGTATGTTAGCTAAGAGTCAAACCTAAACATACAAAAATAGAACCAAGAGTCAAATAATCATCTCAATTCTTTAAACTGTGATCTCTTGCCTCCTTATATCTGTTAACCAATTTTAAATGGAGAACTCTTGAGTAACAAAAACCATCAGGCCTTCTTTGGAGGAAAAGAAAAATAAAAAATATTATTGAACATTAAATACAACTCAACATGTTCACCTAGAAAGCATTGCTTATATAGTACTACAGAAAAAGACATTACATGCCAGTTTAATGCAGTTTCATGAATCAAGGTTCTACTGGCTAATTATCTTATATGCAGAGAAGTCATCGAACAAACTTTGGTACAAGTTCAAGTTTTGATCCATAGTCCTCCTTATAATCATGTCAAAGCAGTTGTTCCGAGACTTTCTTCAAAAGACTGCAATTATTTAAAACGAAATATATACGGATGTTGAAATTAAAAATTCAATTTTCAGAGTACAGCTTTTCTGCTATCTGTGGGTTCAAAACATGTACTACTATCTTCTGACTGCTGACCAAGACTTTGATACAGGTTCCAAGTTCCCTCCTAACATTTATGAGCCAACTAGCCATTACCTTAGAATTCACACGACAACAGAAATTTTTGGTAGCTAGCTATATGTCGGCATTGAGCCGCGCAATCAATAGGAAGAACACACGTTACATGTCTAATGCATGTCTACAAAATATGACAATCCATAAAAGAAATTTAATTTAAATCAAGCCAACTCATTTGACTTCCAAGTGGGTACTCTGCTGGCCTTTCTTTCAAATGGTGGGGCTTATTATATATGCACTCTTATTGAACTTGTTGAGCCTTGATTTATGGAGAGACGTCAAAAGACAATACCATGTGTTCCCTCATCTCATGGAGCCCATCCATTAACAATAATTTAATTTCTCAAAGAAATGGATTTGAAAAAACTCTTGAAGACTATAAATACACTACTACTTTCCATCACAACCATCACAAATCATTCACATACTCAAGCATCAAAAGATAAATACTCTTTTCCTTAAATCTGAGAGGTTTAGTCTGTTGTTTGAAACATTTAAAATGGGCTTCCGTTTACCAGCAGCTATAAGAAGGGCTTCCTTTAGCAGTAGCCAAGCATCAACAAAAGCCACAAATGTGCCAAAGGGCTATCTTGCAGTGTACGTTGGAGAAGAAATGAAGTGGTTTGTGATCCCTATGTCCTACTTGAACCAAACTTCATTTCAAGACTTGTTGAGTCGAGCAGAGGAAGAATTCGGATATGATCATCCAATGGGTGGCCTCACAATTCCTTGCACAGAAGATGTTTTTTGCATATCACTTCTCGCTTCAATGGGCTGTAAATCTGTAGCTGCAAGAGAGTGACATTTTAACAATAGCCATATTTTTTACACTTGTAAATATTTTTCCTTTTCACTTGATTGGGAAAATGGGTGAAAATTTGTCTAAATGAATGGCATACAAACATACTGATTAACAGTATTCGTCAAATCATGAATGATGAGACAATGTTTCAACAACTCGACTCGAGTGACTGCTTGTTCAACAAATATCAGAAAATTCATTGAATAATTAATTGAAAGCTATGGTATATGGATTAGTGAAGCATTTGAATAGACATACTGAAACGATAGAAGACTGAAATGAAACTATCTATGCATAATGCAATACTGACAGAACAACAAGACCATCCCCAATCCAATGGTAATACATTGATGGAAATACAGGTTGTTGAATGAATGAAATAGGAGACAAAAACCCCCAATTGCAAAATTTTAAACAAAACCCTAAACGCGAAAATCAAAGAGCGAGAAAAGGAACCACCGAATGAAAAACGAAATTAATTTGCAGAAAAGGGAAGAAAAACATACCTACACGAAGAAAAAATCTGAAAAGAAAAAAAAAATTTGGACCATTTCTCGATTTGTGCGTGTCATCCTTGCGCAGGGGCCATGCTAATCTTCTCTGTATCGTTCCAATTTTATCGGATGTCCCCGAAGGGACAAGCCTTGATGTTTGTCTGGGCTATATAAACAATTAAAACGTAAAAGATTTAAGCGATGTGGGACTAAAAGCGAACAAGCATGCTAACATAAATAATACTCCGTATGCAATGCATATACAATACACTTACTACTTCTCAACATACATTCATGATTCACCTGAACCAACCAAGCAACCTACTTCCAACAAAGTAGAAGTTTGTCCCTTTCCTTCACACTACTCAAAGTCTCAAACAATGCCAATCAATCAATTAATACAATCATCATTTACATACCTGGATAGAATAGAAGCTTGGGTCCTGCCATGCTACTTTCACACAAATTTTTTTTCCTTTTCTTTCACAATCCACTCAAAAGTAAAGATTAAGCGTGAATAGTTTACTTTAACGAGTAAAGTAATTAATATCGACAGTATTAATCAAAATGATGGTTAATATTATATGCACATACCTAACAAATGATCCAATTCCTTTGAAATGAGCAACTCACTTTAAAATGTAAAGTGGACAATAACAAATGTTAATTAACAAATTAAATGTAAATACATCATAACAGGGCGTAGCTAAGACCCTGGTTCAGAGGGTGCAATTTTTTATTTTTATAGGTTATTTTTCTAAAGATTATCTAATTTAAAGTGCGTCGTACATTAAACGTGAGTCCCTCTTCTGTCTAAAATTCGAATATTGATTTTCTACTTTGCAGAAGTGTAGTTACTTCTTTTAGACACATCTTTTGTCGACAATGTAAATTATTTTAAATAATGACAATAAAAATCATATATGTTTTGCTAAAAATCATATAAGTTATTCGGGGTCTAAAAGTTACAATTAAATAACTTAAAACATCTAAGTGTTACGAAAAATACTTAACCAACTTGTCACATTTATATAACTTAAAAACGTTAGTGGTATGAAAAAAACATAAAACCAATTTATTACAATTAAATAACTCAAAGGATGTAATTTAACTTTGATTTTCCTTTTAGGGAGCTTCTAAGGTGCAGTCAGGAAACTGACTTTTTTGAAAAAGTTAATTTTGATTTTAATGTTTGATTCATTTTTAAATGGTTGATTACTGATTAATGATCAATAGTAATTCATCTAGTAATGTTTGCAACATCTTGGACTTACAGGTACTATTTTATCGTTGGCATCTTTAACATGCAAACAGATTTGATGATTATGTGATAGTCTTAAATGTTACACTTTGTGGGGTGTTACACTTAAAACAAGGTAGGATAAAATTAGATTAAATGTAGTCTTGTTAATATGATAAATTGATGATGCTATGAGGACTTAACTTTTGATAGCACTGTACAAACAATGGGGTGTTACTCACTACACTATTAATATTATAGTGTTAACTTCATCAGAAAAGTCATTTTCACGACTTCATCATAGTTTTTTTCATAACTAATTTACGTCCCTTGCTATTGGATTGTTTTGATGCTACATTTCATAACCCACAATAAGGGACTCCATTGTTATTGACTTTCAACTATTTGTTAATTCTCTACATTTTATGCCTGAATCATACTTGGTTAATCGAGTTTGTTAATTCACCAAAAAGAACTTCACATCCTGTCAAAAATTGTCAATTCATTAACCACATGATTAATGAAAATTTAGCAAATATTTGCACGTCATTAATCATCCATTATTATTATATATAAACAATGACATATGGTGTCAATGTATGTTGTATACAACTCCAAGCAACGAAGGACTTAAACGAAAGTTAATATGGTCGTCTCCAAAGCAAAGTTCGCACTGCGTTTATGCCTATCCTCTTGCATGTTTTTGATTTGTCGAGGTATCTTTGCAATTTGTTGAGTTCCTCAACTTTGAGTTAGAAACTTCTTACGTGGAGGGATGGCATCGTGGGTGTCAAAGCTCCGATAATCCTCCCTTTTTCTGAGGTGTGTGTCTCTATTCTTGAATGCCATGTGATTATTTGGAGGCATAGATTCTCATGTTGTATAAAGCTGAAGATTACGTTGTTGTTCTAAACCATTCCTAAATATGTGAAGCTGAGCGAGGTTGTCAAAGTCACTTAGCATTATCAAAAGTAAGAAAATTGCAAAAGAAGAAAGAAAAAACAAAGTAAACGAAAGATAAATATCAAGAGTAACAAGTAAAAACAGTCGTGTAAACATAGTTCAGTCTTGGATTAGGGTTCGAACTTAAATTCCGCACTTATTCACATTAGAACCCAAATTCCTCGCTTATTCACCTTAGAACCCAAATTCCTCGATTATTCACCTTAAAAATGTTGTATTTCTAGCTGATAGTCTACTAAAAAGAAAAAAAAAAGTCAAAAGAATCACCAATAAAGTCTAAAATAGATGTATATGTGAATTCCCAAAAAACAAAAATATATTGTTCGTAGTCCAATCAGATTACAACTCTAACACAGACTTACTATGGGTTGCACAAACAATATTCTTCACAAATTAACATCATCATTATAAAATGTCTTTTGGACAACATCATCATTATAAATGTCTTTCGGATATAAAACTTCCATCATCTTCAATTCTTGTGTGTGGCTGCTCAATCTCATTGTAAGGTCTGTATGTTTTGGCTTTCCAGCAACAAAAAGCACTTCTACAAACCTTAAAAGTGGAAATTGAGTTTTGAATGTTGTTTGGTTTGATTTTTTAGAATTGCTTCTATCCTCCAAAAACAATTCTCTTTAAAGCTACAATTCCTAACTTTTAACTTTCCTAAAATCAATTCTACATTAATTTTATATTTGATTATTACAACCTATTATTTTCCTTTATTGCCCTTAATTCTCCTTCTTCTTTGTAATTTGATGAACCAAAATTTCATCAGAAAACTTAAAGAACCAAATTAGCTATATTTTTTCTTTTACCTTTTACGTTATATTTTATCATTTTTGACAACTAACTCTAGTATTATTTAACTTAAATATATTTTATCTTTTACCTTTTGGCAAATATTTTGTAAAAAAATAGTTTAATGATAATACGTTTTAAATGTTTTAAATTAAAAGTATATTAGAAAATTTATTTAAATGTTTAGTATTAATCTACATATACATTCAACTATGCACATTTATTTGAATTTAGCTATGTCCATTTTAGTAATTATACATTCAAAAGCAATTTTGATAAATCTATCCAAACAACATTCAGTTTGTCTGCATTATTGTATTCAAACATAAATCAATTCTCTCAAAATCAATTTTTTTAAAGTCAATACTTTCAGAATCAATACACACACGTAGTAGTTAAGCTAACACTATTGATAAGTTAGGTATGAATGTTTTCATATATAAAACTTCCAAAAATCTTCAATTTTGTTTGGTGGCCGCTCAATCTCATTATAAAGTTAAACTACCACCATTGATTGGCCTGGTACAGTGACCTTAATGAACGTTCGAAGGCTACAATGGATGGATATACAGTACACAACTATCTAGTGTTTTAAGAATTACCTATGTAATTCTCAAATTTTCTATACACACTATCCGCTGCACAATCTAAATAGAGCAGAAGTTATCCTCACACAAACAATCTTGAATTGCCACAGCTATCTGGTATTTTTTCCTATGGTCTCTGGTCCTAATTAGGTAATGTTATTACACTAGTTTGAACAAGTATATGTAAAGACCATTAATAAAATGAAAATCAGAACAAGATTAAAATCAAATTCAAAACTGCAAGAAAGAAAGAAAAAAAACTATCCTCATTGCCATAATATTTCAGAATATAAAAGAGGCATAAATCACAATATTTCAGGAAAAATGAAAATCCCTCTCAAATGTTTGCACCAAATTACATTGGATTGGACACTAAATTGAAGTTATTTTAATAAACCTAAACATCATAATCTGCACTTTATCAAACACAAGCACTAGTCCATGAATCAATCACGCAGAATGCCCAAAATGTCCTCATCCCTAAACAAATGAAACTCTTTGTCATCAAGCTTAATTTGAGAGCCACCATATTCCGGCAAGAGAACATGGTCACCTTCTTTCACAGACACCGGAATCAAATTCCCAGATTTGTCTCTCGATCCAGGTCCAACAGCTACAACCTTTCCTGAATTAAGCTGTTTTGAAACCATAATCAATTAAATCGAAATCGATTAACACAGAGACATATATAAAAAAAACGTAGAAGAAAGTTTCTACAAACCTGGGAGGTCTTTTCAGGGAGAAGAATACCGGCGGAGGTCTTGGAAGGAGGAATGATTTTCTCGACGAGGATGCGGTTGAAGGTTGGAATCAGACGCTTAGCCATTGATGGTGATTTGAAGGAGGATGAAGGTTGTTTTCTAGAAAAGAAAAGAAATGAGATTCAACAAATGGATTAGGGTTTTAATAGGGTACTAAAGGCAACTGGTTCTAGATCGGAATGGAAGGTTCTAGCAATGTCGAAATTTGAAGTAGGGTTTTTAGGGTTTTGGAATTAACAAACGGAAAGGCCTACTTCAGCCCATTACTTGCTTTTCAGTTTTAACTATTCGCACCCCTTATTAGTTCTAGTACACCCTTCCCTTTCAATATTTTTATTCAGAGACCTTCCCTTTCAAATTATTATAGCATTAATGACGAGTGTACACATACGCAATATAAATAAATATGTAGGAGGGTAGAGCTATATTTCATAAACCTTTTATAGAGTGATTCAAACTCATGTCATGGAAGGAAAAAAAAATATACTAGGAGTTTAAATTATTTTTTCCTTCCTTTTTGAAAAGAAAAATCAGCTTTCCTTGTGTTGTCTTGATTAATTTGTATGGTCTTTGAACGCAGGAGGAATAAGTATCATTTGATATTATTGATATTCTACGGATTTAAATGTTTGTTTAAGTTTTTATAAAATTGAAATCATTTAAGTCATCCATATATTTACCCTGTGTATGTTTAGGGCTTTTTTGATAAGGGGAGAATTATAATTAGAATTATGATTTTAAAATTGAAATAAATAAAATAAACATAATTAATAATTGTCCCTATTTCATTTTACAGCATCAGAACGCCCCATAGCTTGCACCTTAATACATAAACTGCATAAAATAAATCAGATCTTTAGATTATGTTGCGAGAACTGAGAACCACAAATACAACTACAAGCCATTCTATTTTTTATTTTGAACTGAAATCTTGCAAGAATTTTCCTTATTTCAGCATTGCACAAATTCTACAACTACTAGATTCACTGATTCGAATTTAAAAAGCATCAGGAAAACAGTTTTTTTTTTACTATACATTCACCACTCCATTTTTTCTGTAAATAAAACAGAGTGGACCAACTTCAATGGCCAAGTTCAAAACATCAATCCGTTCAACTTAATATCGCGGGTTATACTGTCGAACACATGGGGTTCTACTCGCTTTGCCATACCTATCAACACCAAAGGAGAAATATAACTATTATTTCATCGCTTCCCTCTTCTGCTTATCTTTCCTCTACCTTTTTACGTTTCAAACAGGCCCGGAGAATCAAGAATCATCATAACTTAGGGATAATTTTTGTTGCTGTTGTTGTTACAAACTTACAAATTCAAGTCTTGTACTATAAGCTTAACAACAAAATAATTTTTTCTATAAATAAACGGCATTTTATATATAAAGTATACTCATCAAAGAGCAAAACAGCTGGGGGCATTAGCCATAACAATGAACAAGCAGCTATCTATCTACAGCCCTTCAGCAAATATGAAGAGGGACTTGAAACACTCATAGCTGAGGATTTGCCCTTATCACCTTTGTTTGGAGTTCCACATTCGCTGAAGTCAAGCATGCGCCGCTCCACCTGTAAACAAATATATTTCTTTACGATATTAGATATATAACTGACAAAAACTAGAAAAAATAACCCCTCAATGATTACTTTCTATTAATTAGTTCTTAACTAATAAATATAAACTATTCTCAGTCTAACAAGTTTAGGACTAAATTGAAATTTTGTTGAAAAAATACGGAAACGAAGCATTGATAAAGTCCAGTTTTACCGAAGCATTTGAAGGCGACTTAGAATGGTTCCCAGGCTGATTATGAGGATCGTTGTTTTCCTGGTCGTCTCCAGAGGCATCGTTTGGTAGTGCCTTAGGAGTTTCATTTTCTAAAGCCTCTAAAGCATTGGCATATTGAGCAGCAGTGTGTTCACCAATCTGCTTAATCCATCCAAGTGCATCATAGCCGCTTTTATCACCCGGGCTAAAGAAACATCCGTAGTCCTGTACGCATGCTCACTTCTTTAATCGAGGAGAAAGAAACTAATAGTTCAGAACAACGGTAATTAAATCAACAGAACATATAGTACCTCGATAGTAATTTCAGCATCAATCCTAGGACTAGATAAAAAGGTGTTTATGAACAAAGGGGATTTCCATGCTGAAGGTGATTCAAAGCTTTTCCTAAAAGGTGTTCCTCCAAAACTGAAACCAAACAAGACGTTACTCAGAAACAATGTGATCCATTAAAAACTTTGAAAAAAAATTAGATAACAATAAAATCACTTTAAAGAATAGTACATGTTATTTGTTTCAAAACCACCATCGTTTCCGGTTTGATCACCCATATTCTCTCCTGGGATTGATGATGAACAGACGGATTGTACACAAGTAACAGAAACTGAGAGTCTTTCGTGCTCCTTTAAACGAACACAAGGAGAGCTAAATCTTGAGACTGATTTTTTATGACTTCGAGCACTTAAACTTAGAACTATGTCTGATTTCAAACCAACTTGATTAGGAGAATACAGCGATGGATCATTCATATCATGTTCAATCAAAACTCGAGAAGGCTGTTGCACCTGACCAGTAAAAATAACAAGTCAATTTTACAAACTTTGGACTGCAATTGACCACAATAGAATAATAACATTTTGGAGCACAGTGACAAGTTAGTATTTACAACTATTCATATTCTTAAGAGACAAGGACCATGGTGGTTTCTCGAATAGTAAAAGTAGTACTTACAATTTCAGCAGTAGTATCAATATCATTCTTCATCTTAGAATTGGCATCAAGTGGAGGCTGCTCAATCTTCTCTTTAGAGTTACTTTTATCCTCCACCTTAAAAGCTGGTCCACGATTTTCTTTATCATCTTCAATACCTTGAGTCTCATTGTCATCAAACATGACATCCAAACGGGAAAAGTTTCTAATCAAAGTTGACGTCATGTCAATCTCATGTTTCTTCTCCATTCTTCTATCTGATAGTGGAGATAAAAGGTCTCTGTCTCGGTTTCGTTTCTTCTTCTTCATTATGGACGGTGTACTTGTGAAAGTTTTAGCAGCACTTTTTAACAAAGCGTCCGGACTATCAATGCGAGAAGGCGAGTCCCACAATCTGAAAGGAGTCAGACAGTTCATGGAAGACATCATAAACTGGCGGATACCTAAGGGACTAAATTCTTGCTGCATATCTCCAGATTGTATAAGATCACAGCTCAAGAAAGGTATATCCAAGCTTGGAAAACGAGGTGGTTCATAACATAGAGTTCCTCCTGTTTCCTCCTGTTGTGTATGCACATTTGGCTTTTCATCAATTGGATAGCAAGTTTGCATCGTATCTGATCCACATCCAGAACTACTTACAGGCTCCAATTTTAAACTATCATCTTTCACAACATCTTCCCTCGAGACAAACTGCTGATCCTCAGAGCCGACCAACTGATTTTCTTCGGCAGTATACATTATCATCCTACTATCAGATGGTAAAGACGAATGGCAAAGAGATGAAGTGTATCCAGACAAGTCAACATTATTTACTCCTCCAGAGGAAAAACATTCATCGCTCATTGCCTCTGAAAATAGGAATCTGCAACATTCATCATCAGTTATCAACATGTTTTGTTCTCCTTTAGCATTGCCCATAGATGAAGGCCGATATTCATATGGAACAATAATCATGTCATGACTTTCACTAGAAGCTAAAGAATCATTTTGCAACTGCGTCGATTCCTGCCCAAAGTCCAGTGAGGTGGGCAAAGCATGTAAATTAAATTGGCAGTCCAAGTTTGCGGAGGAACTCCCAGGTTCGTTTGAATATTTTTGCTCAAGAAATTGAGAGGAGCAAACCTCTTGGCGAGTAACACCATCCAGAGACATGTAATATGGCTCTGAACATGATGATTGATTAGATTCTTCATTTTGCCTGTACTCCTCCACATTTTGTATAACGGCAATGCTCAACTCTCTGCCAGACGGAAAATGACTAGCGTTAACTGACTCCTGGCTACACTGTGAAACTTCCTCACCTTCCGTGCTCCTAGGACCATTATCATCTACACTAAATTGCAACCTTGCAGAGGATGAAGCAATAGGTTGGTTCGGGTTTCCAACAAGTGGGACATTTTGAAACTGAGCAAGCAAGCCTGACGCCAAGTAGGAATCCAATTTTTTCTTAACAGAACTATTCCAGTGGTTCTTTATAGCATTGTCTGTCCTGTTTCCACATCACAAAATGAAAAATCACAACTTTAAATGCTAACTAAAAAAGAAGTAAAAAATGAATCTAAATTTCACCCAGAAAAACATACATATTCTGATAGCATGATATTTTTATTGATAAAAATCAATATTTTTTTTCTACCTGACGCCAGTACTGTAGGGTATCCAGATCTCTAATGAAATCAGCCCCAGAAAATACACAAGAAACTGTGATTCCAAAAATGAAGTGAGAGCATGGTTGCATGCACTTTTCAACTTCATTCCTTATTTAAATGAAATGCAAAAACCAAATTAACGTGTATTTACCTTCCAGGCAAAAACTTTGATAATTCTGCCCATCTATTCCCATATATCTGATGAGCATGTATTAGAGCCAACTCTTCTTCCTGCGTCCATGCTTCTTTGTTTATAGAAGGATTAAGATGATTATGCCACCTAATAATTTTTCAAAAATTATCAGCGAGAATGAGAATTGACTACTACAACCCCCCAAGCATAATTTAATTTATATTTATATATATGTGCAATATGGAAAAAATACAACAACAACCAAGTCTTATCCCACTAAGTGGCAATAAGAAAATTTAGTCGGAATAAATATTAAATACATTGTACTCTAGTTTAATGTTTTTGGACATTATGTTAATCATAACATACATTAATTATTAGAAATCCAATAACCATACCTTTCTCGACATTGCTTACCGATACGTCCAGGTAAATGTTGTGCGATAGTAGACCACTTTTTAGGCCCATATTTGTTTACCAAATCAACAATTGTTTCATCTTCCTGTTTGCATTCAGATTGATAGGTAAGTAAATAACAGATATCCAAACAGAAAATGGATAGAATAGACTATCATGTCAGAACCAACACAAAATTGTTAAGTATATAATCAACACCGGCAAGAAATGAGAAGTTGATATTACCTCTTTAGACCAAGGACCTTTGATAAGTTCTGGATTTAAGACTTTTTGCCACCTATGCAGGCACTGTACATCAGTTCTATCCTTGAAACACTCCGCTGCAAACACATTGTACAGTCATAACAAGTCAAAAGACAATATTGAATAGGTGTAAAGACTACAAAAAAATATAAATTGAGTTTACTACAAATATATAGATTGATTCCCCAACAAACACCGGTTCTTTTTCCCATTTTAAATTTCCTCAGTTAAGCCTGTAAAGGTCCAACTGAAAAAGCTCGTCTAGTTTTATGAAGAAATGGACACAACCAATGCTCCACTATGCAGCTATACACCAAAAGTAGTATGACGTGAAAATATTACCTATTTTTTTCCAATTTTTTCCTTGAAAACGCTCAACAGCCTTCCTCAATATATCATCCTGCATTCACAGAATTCATGTATTTCACTTGATCATATAATACATTTTTACATAGAAAAATTAAGTAAAATTTCTAAATGCACATGTATAAAAAAAATAAAAAATAAAAGCTATTGCATTATGTAGCCATTTATGATCTTCAAAGAAGTCTAAACTATAATGATTGAAAGTGAAAAAGTTAACACAATAAGTCATATAGTTGCTAAATTTCACATGATACAAAATTTTATTGTGCGACTCCTAAAACAGACAAATAAAGTTGCAGTGGAGCAATATTACCAAACATTATAAAGATGTGATATGTTAAAGTATTAAAAGTTCACCTCCTCAGGTGTCCATTGTCCTTTAGTGGAGCGCCTTGTAGGGCCAGTAGTCCTCCTGCAAATACGTGCTTTATTGTAAGAGTAAACTCATTTCACTGCTTATAAATATATAATGACATGTTATAGATTGCACAAAATTATTTTTCAAGTCGGAACGTATTAAAATCCTCATAAACTATATGTCTTTTGCCTTTTGCATATAAAATTTTCATAATCTTCGATTTTGTTTGGCAGCTGCTCAATCTCATTATAGTAGCTAAGCTGCCACCATTGATTGACCAGGTATAGTATTGGAGATTAAAGTGGATACACCCCATTGATGTTGAGAAAGTTTAGAGAGTGCCTCATTTTGGCTTTTCTTGTGCAACTTCACAATCAGGTGTTAAGCCAGCAATGTGGCACCGATTGGAAGTGTTGGAGTGTACAAGGGACGGGTGCATCTATTCGACTTTGGTTGAACAAATCAAATCAGCATCAATGTGGCAGAAAAATGTGATAGGAAAATGTCACAAGTATAATGATACTACCACTCTTGCAGACCTCTTTTCAACTAGCTTAAAAAGGCATTAGCATGTGCTTATTATCTTGGTCTTCTGTTATTGGTAAAAAGATGCATCTCTTCTTTAAATTTGCAACATTATTTAATTTGAAAGTTCAAAAGGTTATAAAAATGTGTTTTCTTAGTTAATCAGTTAAAAGATCTACCGCAGCAATTGTTTGAATTTGAGAAATAATTATGATGAAACTAAGAATAAAGCTGAATTTTAGGAAAATTGTAATGAAAGATATGATAAGCTATAATTGGTAAAATAAGGATCCAGTCCTTGCCCTTGGTAATAAATCATTTCATACCCAAAAGAAAGCAAATAACAACTCCAAACATAAACATATCATTGAGTCTAAATTTTACTTCCAAAAGGAGTATCTGAGATTAAAGCAACAAATGCATATCAAGCATGTTAGTAAAGCAAAAGATGATTTTAAGATTTACCCATGTAATGCTCTAATTTTCTGTACACCATCTAATAGAGCAGGAATTGTCGTCTCACTTCCCATAGTGTATCGCAATTTCGACTTGTCTGCAATTATCTCCACAATTTGTCTTCCAAATCATTCTAATCCCTAATCCACACTTGTAAAATTATCCAAGCAAAAATTCCTGCAAAGAAACACATGAATCAAGATAAATTAAATTCAAATTTCAAAAATAAATCACCTAAGTTGCACTAAGTGGGATCCGCTACATGGATCAAACACATGGCGGCATTACAAATGAAATAGGGCAATATTAACAGAATCGATCCTTTCAAAATCAAACAATTAAAAAAAATAAGGAAGGAAAAAAAATAAGTAATTCAAATTAAAAGTAATTCGAAAACTTAAAATAGAATTTACATTTAAACATAATCATGAGTTGTAGATCGGAGAATAAACATAAATATAAACATGATGAAGAAATCAAAATCAAAATGCAAGCGTTCACCAACCAGATGGAGTTTCAGAAATGACGATATTCCAGAAAATAGATGAGGAAATTGAAACTGTGTGAAAATGCAAATCCGAATGGATAGATGTTGAAGAAAGATCTAGAATTTCACATCAACATTCAAAGTGGGGAGAAGAATAAGAAGGGGTTTTAGTGAGAGAAAGTGTTAAAGGAAACGGTCTTCTCAATATTCAAACATAAAGGGGCGGAAACTATTTTCTCTTTTTCTTTTCTTTTCTTTTTTCCTTTTTTCACAAATAATATTATTCACTTTTTCAAAATGGACGGTCGTGATGAGAAACGTCGGAGTCAAGGTTCACATTTTACATATCACCTTGAGTTTTTTTTTTCTTTCAAAAATGCAACGGTCATATTTTTTATTTTCTTTCTTTAAATTTCCTCCACATATTTTTTTTGGAGTTTACTAATATGTATTGTTGGTATGTTTGGTATTTAATTATATTTTTACATTATATCACTTACTTATGTTGATTCTTTTTTTTATGAAGACTTACGTTGATTCTTAAAATTACTTTTGTAAGTATCTTTTCGTAAAAAAATAAAGCAAATAATTGTTATGCTTTTTTCGGTTTTTCGTTGCAAAACTTTTTTACGTATGTATTCAATCAAATTATTCTAACTACATTTTTCGTTTTTTTAGTCTACATTGTCCGCTTATTATTATTTTACACATGTATTCAACGATGTGTTGTCACGTCAATTAATAAATACGAGAACTCGTGTGTTTTCATATTCATTATTAACGTTGTAAGACATCATTAACATGTGTAAAATAATTTTACATTATTAATTGATAGCAATTATCTCTAATATTTATAAAAACTTTTTAGAAACCAATCTAAAAAATGTAACATCCGATATTATTAAAAAATGAAATATATTAATTAACAACAAAGTAGAAGTTTTTAGTGTGCAGGCAAAACAGTTGGTTATGCTATCATGGAGTTTATGGAAACGTCGTAATTTAAAGGTTTGGGAGGATGTTACGGAGTCATGTGCAGCTGTGATTGAACGAGCTAAAGTTATGCTAGATGATTGGGAGTTCGCTAACAGTTTGCGAACAAATATGCAGCCCGCAACTCAGCCTGCACCACACGATCTGCAGCAACTGGCTGCTGCTGTGAACAGTTCAGCTGCTGTTCTTGCGGCATCTGCTACTGCTGAACCACAGCAGATCAAATGGCAGCCCCCTGCGAGTGGTCGTTTGAAATGTAACGTTGACACGGCTTTTTCTATCCCTTATAACCGCACCGGTGTTGGCATTTGCTTGCGAGATGACGAAGGGACTTTTGTTCTTGCCAAAACTGTGAATTTTGAAGGTGTGTACTCTCTTGAGGTGAGAGAAGCTTTAGGTTTGTTCCATGCTATTCAATGGTTGAGTGATATGCAAATGGACAACATTGATTTTGAAGTAGATTCAAAAATCACGAAACATGCTTTTACTGCTAAACGAGATGATATATCTGAATTTGGGCACATTGTTGAAGCGTCTCGTTCTATGTTTCATTCCAAATTTTCTAACTCTCGGGTGGAGTTTGTTAGGCGACAAGCCAATGTGGTAGCTCATACTCTCGCTAGAGAGGCCACATTATTAGCTAGTGTCGTAGTTTATTATGCTATACCCAATTGTATTGAATCTTCGATTATAAATGAAATGCTATAAGCATCTTTTCTTCACAAAAAAAAAAACAAAGTAGAAGTTTCTCTAACACAAGACATGCCAAAGAAGACAACTAAAGTTCACAACAAGGTCCTTACACACGTAGAACAAAAATTGAATTAGTCAATGCACAAGCCAACAAGATGGCACGACAACCAGCTATGAACCCTTAATACAAAATTAGCATCGGCTGCCTTCATCCACCAATGCAAATGAATTTTTACTTTATCTAACAACTGATGAATAGTGTTTTTCTTATAATAAATAGTCCGTTATCACTTTATCCTTTAATACGGATATCGATTTGATTGAATTAAAATCCTTCAAAGTTGTTGTGATTGAATAGCCTATCAAAAAAGGCATGTGCTCCCTATTGTCATTACTTCCCAAGACCTGCACCGAGTGAATGCCTTTTTTCTTCCCCTCAACTTCCCATGTACATAGAAATGACATTTGTACAATGATTTTTTGACAATTTTTATTACAACTTTTTTCCTCATATTCACATTATATTTTTACTTTCTTTCTCTATTGTGATTTTTGTGTCAATACCTTATTTTGTTTGTAAAAATGATTGTCCCAAAATTGTTACAAATGGTTGTTCAAATATCAACTCAATAATATAATAACACATACGATGGCTTTAGAATTCAATAAAACTCGGCAAATCAGGACGGTTTTTGTTCTTTTCTTCACGGAAATATGTGATTAAAAATGGACTTTTGCTTTGGACAGTTCTGCTCAATTGATCGAATCATCGTTTTAATTAAACACTTTTGTTCACATCCACATGGGATTTAGTAGGAAACATGGATCTACATGTTCAAATTGGGCATGCACCCATTTGAATCAATATATGTTTTTCTGTTGAGTCTCTTCCTTCAAGGGTTCAAAACAACAAATACATGACAGTTTTGAGGATTACAGCCAAGGATGGATGTGGTACATGAAGAATATGTCTAATTATAGCATTAGAAAAAACCAGAGTATTGTTATTATTAGGATTAGTCACAATGAATCAACCAGGTCAGCTAATTTTTGATGAATAGATCCTAGGTTTTTTTTTATAGTAAATGTTAGTAGTTAGTTTGATAGATCAATAGTTTACTCCATGCTCGGGTTTGATTCAAGACCTCCAAGACTTTTTCCCTTAACACAGATTAATTGAGCTATCCAACCCCCTCTTATGGTTATATACTTATATTAATTTGTTCTTATTTCTCATGTTAGCCATGTGTTCGTATCAAAGTTGTTCCCGTCCCAGCTGATGAAACTAGCATCAACACTGTACTTTCAATAAAAGTGTACTATTAGATGTCAACCTATATAAGATTTTCTAAACTAGTATCTACAATATACGTCTAATAAAATTTTACTATGTATCAACTTATATAAGACTTTTATATAAGACTTTCTAATCTGTATGTAAAAAAATTATAAGGATCTTCACCAAGACTCAACCATAATAACAATAAACCTGTTCAATTCAGCTCCAAGTGTAGTAAATTGGATTGCGTTTGAACTATGAAGTGAAAACACGTCTCTAATATCTTCATGGCTGGCTTATAACCTCTCCAACAAGAGTGGTTTATCAGCTTCATGATGAAATGTGCAAACCAGCAAAATATCATCCCACTGTTAGGGCATACATATCTACATATATACATAACTTAGTGCATGTATGCTTATGTGCTAGTGTGCTACTCTTACAGCCTCTCACTAAATAATATTCTATTCCTACCATTAGTCTTGTGATATAAAAAAAACTAAAAGAGCTTCTCTGCCAGTACCATGAATACTTCAAAATGCCCTGATAATTTATCGCATAGTTAACAATTTCGTAAAAGCAAAGTTTAAACCTGACAAGCCCGTAAAATTATAGCAAGAAACATCAGTTTTTGACTCGACTGTGAGAAAATAAAATAAAAACCGTTGTCACAAGCAAAGTTATAAATCAGGTATATAACCATCACAAGGCATGAAAACCAATCATTGCATTCTCCCTTCCCTATTTTATATTCTCCTTTATCCCTAAATCACAGTTGGGTACACACACCACTTGGTTTCCTTAACCAAGACAATGATGCAGTTTCAGATTCCAGTTGGGTTATTTAATCATGGCAGCAAGTTAACCACCAGTCATCTGTCTATAAAACAATAACCATTGTTTACATGAAATCCTCCTCCACTTCCTGGAATGATTTGCTTCCTGAAGCAATGTCTTTGTTGGATGTCATATTTTCTGCAACCATCAAACCCTTGTAGCTCCTAAGCTCTGATTGTTTCTCCTTTTCTAATCTTTCTATTTCCTCACGGCGCTTCTGCACACAGAAACATGTGATTTGATTCTAGCAATTGTTCAAAGAAAAAACAATTGAAGTATATCAAGAAAACACTAAGATGTTATACGACAAAGAAGATATTTCATTTTTAGCATGCCAAGAAGATACCATGAACCTTAGGCCCGATCCTCAAATTCTTAACAAAGTTCACAAATATAACATCCTAAAGGACAACAAGATACAAAGTGACACAAAGTACTCAAGCAGTGCCTTAGGACAGAGGAAAAGATAAAGTATATAGTAGACAACTATGCCCCAAGGAGAATGCAACATGGCAGTCACAAAGAATGCTTCTGCACACAGAAAAATGTGATTTAATTCTAGTAATTGTTCAAGAAAAAAACAATTGAACTAGATCAAGAAGACACCGAAATGTTACGCTACAAAGATATTTCATTGTTAGCAGGCAAAGAAGACACCGTGAACCTTAGGCTGAATTCTAAAATTCTTAACAAAGTTTACAAACATAACATCCTAAAGAGCAACAAGATGGAAAGTGACTCAAAGAACTCAAGCAGTGCACCAGAACATAGGAAAAAATAAATTACATTTTAGACAACTGTGCCCTGAAGAGAATGCAACATGGCAGGTAAAAAGACAGCGGTAAAAATACAAACAATCATTCATCAATTTGTTTCGAAGCACAACCATTGGTCAAGATCTAATAAAAGAGTTTGTAAAATATGTTATGAGTTTGACAATGATATGGAACTCACTTGTTTCAAATTTAATCACTTCCTAGGATTTTCTATCTGTTTATTTCAGCATTAGGAAACAACTAGAATAAAAACACCGGATTATAATGACTTTTAGTAGCTTTTGAGAAATAATTTGATTTTAATGTGTGATATATGAGAATTAGAAAAAAATTATATGTATGATTATAAACAAACACATTCCATGAATTTGAAAGTAAGAAAGAAAAAAGCAATGCTCACTTTTTCTCTCAGTTGATGTTTCCTCTCAGCTCTTTCAGCAGCAGCAACTGCTTCTCGCTCAGCTGCAGAACGCACACCCGCATAAAAAACAAGATCAGCTGAGTCAAATTAAATGGCTAGATATGGTAACAAACAAAAACAGTACACAGTTGCCTCTTCATCCATAAAATTCTAATCATAAATGTTTAAAAAAAAAAAAAAAAACTATAAAGGCAAAGGAAAGAATAGCAAACTTAATAGTTACCTTTCAAATCAGGTTTTCTTTCCACCTTCGTTTTGTTTAGCCTGTTAACAATCTCATTTATCTTCTTCTCCACTCTCACAGTTCGCACCTAAAATGCACAAAAGCCAGATAATGATAGTCTAAAGTGGAAGCTTAATCATTCACCCAGCCACCCCACCTACTGCAAAAAAAAAAAGGAAGAAAAAAATAACTGAAAAAGAAACGGCAACTGATCCAAGTGTAAAAACAGACCATTTTTGAGTTGTGAAAACCAACTTGACCAACGTCCATTGAAGCAGTTTTCTTTAAATTGGACCAGGGAGTGTAAACAACATCAACGTTGTTTACTTTATTCCCTGCCATGAATAAAGAAAAAAAGGTAATCACTAACAGCACAAAATTAGGCTTTGGAAGGAAATGCATATAATAGTAAGTAATAATTAGATTTATGTATATTAAAACCTAGTATGAGAACTAGGCCTGGTTTGAATTGGCATTTAGTTTATAACAACTTCGCAACTAAAATAAATTTATAGTTCTTCACCTAAGAAAAATTTGTCACAAGCTTAAAAAGTGTTTACAGAGAAGTTAAATGAGAAAGTTTCAGAAACAATGATAGAAAAGCTAATTTCAACTTATACAAGAAGCTATTGTTCAAAAAACTGGTAGTTTGTGTAAGATTCTTTAAACATTTCTTTTCTGATAAGTCTAGTGAAAAAGTTTATCCAAATGCTCTTAGCCTTTCTGATTTCCAGTTATAAATGCAACTGAAATGCATCTACACTTGAAAGGATACATAAAATTGGCCCTTGGGTCAACTAAACGGATAGACCAGAGGAATAATTAATCACGGTATTTTACCTTGAATTGAATTTGCTTTGACAAGTTGAGCACAGTCTTCCAATAAACCTTCACTCATGTCATCAATAGTCTGACCTTTGTGCAGCCTGACATAAACATGGGCTGAAGACATCTTATCAACATGGAACCTACAAAAGACAGATTCAATCATTAATTAAAGGTCTGAAAAAGAAAACTAACATAAAAGTAATAATAGCAACGATAATCCAGCTACATACGAAAGCATAAAACCAAATAAGAATATCATTTAAACGCAATTTTAAACAGTGAGAGATTTTGAAATTTAGCATCAGGGGGCTTTTATCATCCAGAAAGAGCAAGCCCCTCAAGATCTATACTGGAAGAGAAAAGAATAAATAGTAGATTGAAAATTTCATATTGCAGGGGTTAAAAACTCATTCTTTGTGATACAAATAAACATAGTTATGTTTGGCATACAATGGCAGATATTTGATATGCTAGCTTATAAAGGATGAGCTTATAGTGAATAGCATATAAGCTAGCTTATAGTACAGCGATTGAATTTGTAGTGATTGGTAAAATTAGCGGCAAAACTAGCTTATAAATAAAAAGATATATTCAATTTTTTTCAAATAAGATGACATGGACAAAATTGAGAGAAAAACTGATAAGATATAAGCTAATTGAATTAGCTAATCAAAATAAGCTATAAACCAGTAAAAATAAGCTATTAACTCGTGAGAGAAACAAAAAATGTTGTCAAACTAGACTTTTTTTTGTCATATATGAGCTTACAAGCTCAAAATCTGGCATTGCCAAACAGAGCCATGGTATTATTGAAATAACCGCAGAATTATTGAATCACAATTATTAATTAAACCTAACTATGAGCAACAAAAACATCACCAAAGTAATTAATCTAATCCCAATATCCTAATATCTAAACATACTGAAACAAAACGATTTGGCAGCAAATTAATAATTGTTAATCTCAAAATCATAAATCAGACTAAGGTCATAACTGTATTCCTTCACGATGCATAAAATTTCTGAAAACGAAGAAGAAATTCATGAAATTGGCAAATAGGAAATGGAATTAGGGTTTACCAGATGTCTTCGATGAAACCGTATTTGATGAGCTCTTCGTTCTCGAACTTGTCAAGACCCATGAAGATGGTGTAATCGCCAGCTTCAGGGCGTGCTTTGAAGTAGAACACCATTATTGAGTTGCTTAGATTTCACGGACGTACGAACACAAGAGGAGAGGAGAGAAAGTGCGTTGGGTTAGGGTTCTGAGTTTGGGAGTTGAATTTCAATTTGGGGAATTGATATCCGAATCGCTGCATAAAACATAATCACGCGCAACTTTCTGTTTCGTCTTTTTTCGAATGTCAACACGCATTCATTTTGGGTCAATTTATGAATATTATATTTTCATGGGAACTTTTGAGATTATCAAATTCAAAATTGCTCTTTGGACCCCTTGAATTGCCCATAGACCCTCCAAGTTGCCCCCAAATGCTCGCTCATGTTTTACCTGATAGGGAATTACGAGCCGGTCTGATTTAATCGGGAGATAGTGCCACATGGGTCTAACAATAGAGTCGAGAATTACAAAATTGAAAATTTTATCAGCACCGGTAATTAATTGTACTGCCGGCTCTTGTCACTTAAGGTATTGCATTCAATAACGTACTAGGTAAGGGAGGCTTTGATACACATGGTTTTGTGTTGATTTCTGAGAGCCACCACCATTGGTGCATTGTAAAAGACTTCTTGAAGCTAACTAAATGTAATTTGAGCACCTATGTCATACTCGGTCTAAGTTTCTTCTAAGTCTAATCCAAGTTGCTTATTAAGCAAGTCAGCACCTTCTTCATTAGACATTGGCGATGAATGGTCTAGGAACTTGCCACAGACAGGAAAGTGCAATAAACATGAAACATGATTCAATGTGATGGTCATTGATGGGAAGATGAAAACTATTGGTCTCTCTATGCCCTCGCTCTTTAAATATTGTGAATACGCTTAGGTTAATTTGATCATAAATGGTACCTGAAAGTTGAAAAAAATTTAAAACCTCAATAATATCCTAAAATCGTCCTATAAGATATGACTATTTATTGATGTCGATTATCCTTTTCCCACTGTTGATGCATTTGAGTTGTCTCGTGTTCCTGAAAAAATAGTAACGAAATTAATATTAAATAAACATTTTTCTATAACAGAAATACAAGAACAATAACAAATATACAAACATACTTACTTCTCCTACTCATATGTATACTGTAATGTGCTTGCATAAATTCAGTAGGAGTAACATATCAGAAGAAGCACCACTAAATCTCATAGCAGGGTCCTTTGTTGTTGGTGTGTTGTGAATTATTAATTTAGTCCAAAAAATTGTAGATGGATGTTAATTTAATCCATAAAACTAATGAAATTTGAAAATGACCTTGAAATTTAAAATTAATCACTATAATCTTCGACAGACATTTCAAAGAGCATACTAACTATCAATTAAATTCAAACATATGGTTAGACATTCTACTCATATCCATTGTAACTTAAATTTTAGTTTAGAATTCCTTAATTTGGCGTGAAAATATGGTGATTTCTAGGTGTGAAAATATAATTTTAGGTTTGAGTGGGGGAATTTGTTTTTCACAAATTAGGGGATTCTTTAAGGTTAATTAAGTTGCTTCAAAAATAGAGGATTTGAATTTTGGTTTAAAAAATCATAGCACACTTTGTTGTGATGCTTTTAAGTTCGTTAACTTAATTACCAAGCAAATTCTAAATTAATTTATTTAGGTTTAACGTTACGTTAATTTTAATATATATAAGGGCCCGTTTGGATTAGTTTATTTTAGAGCTTATATAAAACAACTTATGCAAATAAATAAGTTTTTATGTACTATTTATAAGTTTTTAAGGTAGTTTATGAAAAACCCGTTTATGAAGATACAATTTTAGTTAGTGAGAGTTTATAAATTAAAATAAAAGCTTATTTATTTACATAAGCTATTTTTCATAAGCTTAAAATAAGCTCAAACCAAACGGGGCCTAAATGTTAAACAGTTCTGATAAGTTTGCCCTAATTAATCCCGCTTTTTTTGGTGGATCTGAGTAATTTTTATGAAAAAAAGAGTTTGCAAGGAATTGAACCTGATACCATATGCTTTCACTTTACAATTATAACCACTATGCCACTTCCAAAAATGAAATATATGACTAAAACATTTTTTTTTAAATCCCCAACCGCCCTAGCGGTTTCCTCTCTCATAGCATCTATTTTTTATTATTAGCGGTACATTTATTGATAGTAGTTCTTTTTTCATTTTTTTTTTGTACGCTTACTACGTTTTATGATATTAAAGTTACATCTTTAAAATTGTAGATAATTTAACTGATCCAGATGATAATTTTATCATTGGAAACTTCACTTTTTCCTGTAATTTTGCCAGCCTCTTTGTTTCTCCTATATTATATTACTTGAAGTTGTTTATTTTGACTTTTTATTTGCAAAAATCGCTAGAGTAGACTATAACATTACTTTGTTTTGGCAAAGTAATGACTTTGATTCTATATTCATTTTTGTTGATGCAAACTAAATGTTAATTTGCTTCTTTGAGATTGTGCATGTTGATCACTCTCAATTGTCACTTAGTGTGATTCTTTCTGAGTTTATATGCAACTCTACAAGTAATAATATAGCCAATTTAATATTTTATATATGAAACTCTACAAAATTTGTGCATCACACGAGTTAGAGTCTAGTTTTTCTAAAATTGACAACACTTCTCCCACCCACACTCATAGTGGTGGTTGGGTTTGGGTTGTTCTTAATTGGTCACATATCAAATGTAAAAAATATTTATTCTTCATTATTTTATGTAATTGTTACAGTATTCTTCAATTAGAGAATGCTTGTCTGAGACTAAGACTAGACCACTCCCACTATGTTTAGATGAGAGTACCCCAAAAAAACGATGAGAGGAATTTTTTTTTTCTTGCCGGTAAGTAGCAGACGATAATTTTAAGTTTTGATAATTTCCAGCATAATGGAATTTAATTGGAGATAAATTTTAGTCTCGTGGTTGTAATAAATTTTAGAGCAACATTATCGTTGACTCTTACCAAGGTTTCATTTTTCCCAAAGCCATTGTGTCAGTGTAGTAAAGATATTTGGCTTTTTGGCAATAACATACTGAGGCAACTGTAGCACTGCATTATTACCGTGGCTTTGTTCTTTGCTGAGTTTATAAACTAATATAAAATTAATTATCACCTGGTGCTATATATTAATATAAAATATAATTTAATTATCACCTGGTGCTATATATTAATATAAAATATAATTGTGATGTATATTGTAGGGTTTTGTGGGACCCATTTTAAAGTTTTGGAGAGTAGTATGGATATTTAAAAAATGTAGTTGAGTGGTTTAAATAATAGGAAAGTGTGAGATAATATAATGTGTTCAATGGGACCCATTTATACCACCCATATGAGTGGCAAGGATGTGGATGCTCTTAGGTGATAGTAGTTCTTTACATGACATAGGTTTTTTTTTTATGTACAACATGAGATTAGTTTTTATGACTGGGAAATGAGAATTTTATTAATAACGATGACATTATTTTTATTAATAAAGAAAAACAACACACATATATTCCTAAAAAAAACAAAAAACACACACACACACACATATATATTAATTAAAATATAATAATGCAGAGAGTTTATTTGGTGCTTATATATCTCTCTGGCCTCTGCAGTTATATACGGCACCTAACAATCAGCGTCGTCGTCTGCCGACCATTGTGGAGGAGTTGGTGGTGGTGGTGGAGGGCAGGTACATAATGGTGGTGGAGGTGGTGGTTTAACCACCACGAATGGTGGAGGCGGCGGCGGTGTAACCCCAAGTGGTTGTGGAGGGAAGCAGGTACAAAAAGGATCATCGGAGAAACAACCCTCCTCGCATAAGAGGAGATTGCTTCCAGTAGCCACTGACACAAGGATCGTGATTGCAAACACAAGAACAATAGAAAACTTCTTCATTTTATGTTTTTGCGTGTTTTAGTTGAATTGATTTTTTTTCTCAAAAGTTCTTGTGTATTTATAGGCAGGTAGCATGGGGAATCTTCTAATTTAACAATCGCTTTCACACCCAACTACTTGTTTAACTTCTTTCATTCTGATCCCTTTAAATCATTTTCATCATCTTTGACCCCATTAATTCTGATCTCTTTGAATCATTTTCATCATCTTTCACATCTCACACTTTCTCTCTAAAATTTAAGAAATGGTGGACTTGTTAAGTGTTTTATTCTAACTAGTACCTTGAATATTCATTTGGATATTACAACTGTTTAATTTGTTTGAAGTGTGATCTGAACTAAAAGTCTTGAGGTTACAAAGTCAAGTTTTAACCACTGAAATGACACCTCTTGAATATGAGTTTGTCACTGACTTGATTGTTAATTAAATGAAGGGAATAACTAGCTCACATTATATATGAATATATGATATGTTTAATATCTTTTTAAATAATGTTCAATAAATTTTAAATTCAGGAAAATTAGTAGTAATAAACTTGTGGAAAATTGATAGTATTACTTTACAAATTTACCCTATTAGAGAGAAAATCAATTTAAGTTTACACATTTTGTACTTATTATTGGTGTAAAAAAATAATCTAACGTATATAATTAGGAGTAAAAAAAAAGAAATTAATAGTTTGTGTGTGTGGGCATGCATGCACATGCGTGCGTGCATATCTAAGCATGGGCGGGAGGAACATTACTCTGTTCATATTATATAGAGCTGAGTCAAGTCGTTTATATATAATATATAAAATTGAGTTGAGTAAGGTCTTATTCAATTACACGATTGAGTTATATCGTCAATGAATAAACAATTTTGACAGAAATATTAATAGATTAAATCATTGATTAACAATTAACAACATGATACAAGGTCTATGTATAAGGACAAATCTCACATGAAAGTCAAATATTTCAAACCTTAATCAAGAACCACACAAATACATCAACTAAATAATCATTATTATTACTTCTAATAAAATAATCAAATTCCTCAAAAAGTAACAAAAAGAAAACTCACCAAACATCTCGAAGAGTGACAAACAAATCTATTCATGCTAGTTAAAGCATCAAGACTAAAAGTAGACTAATATATAAATTTCAAGACTCAAATCTACGATTGAAAGGAATGCCAGTGGCAGGCAACCAAGTGCTAGCTTGAAGCCAATTTTCAGCAGTGAATTTAGCAGCCTCATCTTTATTGATAACACCTTTACTTCATTTAGCCCTTGCTTGAGCATTAGCACCAGGTCCAGTGTTACCAAACTCAGCAAAGTAACAGTTTGCAGTGTTTGTTTCATTAGGAGCCCAAACAGAATACCCATCTGGTTGAATAAAATCACCTATAACATTATTAATAAATGTTGCCCTTGAAAATGGCTTCCATGGTCTTGCCAAATAACTCTTCACTGTCAACCTATCATGTAAAAGCTCAACATCTGCCATGATCGAGCAATTTTGAAGGACTATTCCAGTTTGTGCATTCTTTTGTTTTGTTTCGTCTGCCACCACAACGTTGCTATGGCCTGGACTCGGCTTCCTCACAATTATTTTGGAGTTTTGGATTAAGGTGGTTGAATGCCCAAAGATGAAATCGATGGTTCCAGAGATCTCGCAATTGCGGTAGAACTGGCGGTGTTTGTGCACATACAATGTGCCTTGATAACCATGTATTCCACAATCAAAGAATGCTGAACAATCACCTTCTACTTGAACTGCCACAGACGGGCCAGCTTCATGACCGGCAGTGTTTTCAAATGTAATTGACTTTGCAATGAAATCATTGGCAAGAATGGCTGCAATTTTTCATCAAGATCACAAAATTCAGTTTAGTTGAAAAGAGATATATATTTCATATTTTGTAATTCACTAGTTTGAGTTAAAAAAATTTTTTTTGAAGGAACTAGTTTGAGTTAAATGTTTAGTTGCACAACTCTCTCTATATATATATATATATATTATATTAATATTCTTCCTGTCACTCTTCTGCCCTGATTAATATTATAACTCCACTTGATAAAAAAAAAGTTTTTAAGTAGGTAGTAGTTTTTTTCTCTTCCAAAATTGCCAATTAAAAAGTTTTATGTAGGTGGTATATTTTTTTTTAAAAGCCAAAATAGATTAGAACACTCGATTAGTTTGAGTTAAGTGTAACCAAAAAAAAAATTAGTTTGAGTTAAGAGTTAAAGGTATTGGAGGTCAAACACAAACTAAAGAAAAGAAAAATTAATCTAATAATTAAATTAAATACTAACATTGATCATTTAAGAAAATGTCTAACAAATAAATTAAGCCCTAACATTGATCTTCAAAAAAATGAGGTTCACTTTGTTTATACTTCACCGAAAATATAAAATCAACAATGGAGACGAAAATGTTTTTATCTCCATTCCCTCGCTAGCAATGGCGGAGCCACCTACAAGTTAGGGGATGCACATGCATACCCTCAACATTAAAAAAATACACCAATAATTCAATTTTTTTGCACTTTCAACTCACTCATTTTTATGGATCAACCTCTCTCTACACTTCTCTCTAAGTAATTTCTTCCAACCACCACAAACTAAAACAAAACACTGTCTCTCTATACCAATTTTACTTTTGCTTCTAATATTGTGAAGTAAACTACGAAATCTTCAATGGTATGGTTGAATTTTTTTTTTGAAGAAATGGTATGGTTGAATTATTATGTAGTTTTAAACATTCATATTTTATTTAAGTGAATTCATGGCTTTCAATGATCGAGAATCTGATTAATCATCCTTGAAGTCTTACTCTGCAACTTAAAATTATAGCATGCAGTTGCCCTCTTTGAAAGTTGCTTAATTGGTTTAGAAAATTGTAGTTGCTTAGTGACCCTCCTAATTAATGGAGCTTACTGTCATAAACTATTAATCCACTTATGTCTACTTTTTTTTTTGTATTGTTTTTGTCCTTTCTTTGAACACATGATTGAGTGAGTTCTCTCTAACCCTTGATATGAGGTGGATATAGAGCTGCTTACTATGTTGCGTGTTTAGACCTTGATCAATGAAATGTGATTTATTAATCGAAGTAAAAAAAATTGAACCCCTTAGTCTAGGATCCTGGCAACACCACTGCTCGCTAGCCGCTAAATTTAGGTGGCTATTTCACATTTTCGCTCAAAATTTCTCAGGCTATTATTTTTAATAAGAAATCTAAGTAATTTCCTATAGCATAGTAGTATTACAATGCAATGCTTTCTTCTTTTTTTTTTATACTTTTTATAGCCATATAGTCTATTATTACTTTTTATAGTCATATCGTTTTTTTTAGGAGAAAGTCATATCATATACAGTATTATTACTTATATTAACAAAAACAAAATAAATAATTGTGAGGATTATGACTTAAAAAAAAAAAGTTTGTCCATGGCTTTGTCACTACCTGCCACCGCTAGGTCGGCCCTTTAGTGTAAGATTTACTTCAACCCGACAAGCAAACAATAATAATGTAGTAGAATTGTTTTTTTTAAGGAATAATAATGTAGTAGAAATAAAAGATTTACCTACTTTTGTCAACAAAAAAAAAATACATGTGTTCATTGTTTTATTCACTCCTTCGTTCACACTCCTGTTTTCAGTGATAATTGTCTTCGTTGGGCCATCGCCATACAAGAGAATGTTAGCCTTGTCCTTACCAATTGTAATGTACTCGTTGTAGATACCAGCCTTGACATAGACGATGAATCTATCTCGAGTTTTTTCCGACGAGTACGAGTTAATGGCATCAGTGATAGTAGTAGTAGCCACTATTGAATTAGGTTTAACTCCAATTTTGGACAATAACCTACGATCAGCAACAGAAAACCATATTAACTCCCATAATTCACCTCAAGAAGGTGCGAAGAGGCTCCATCGGTGCTGATCTTCTCATTCTGATTACTGAAGGCATTCACCATTACAAGAAAAACAAAGATCGTTAAAATAAATACAAAGTCTCTATTCATCTTGTTGTTGTAATCTCCAAGAGAGGTTTGATGGGGTATTTATAGATTCCAAGTTTTTTTTACCCTTATTTTTTTGTTTGGTACAAACCCTTCTTTTACTAGTTATATGAAAAAGATGATTTGATTTAATTTTATAGATTATTCTAATTTTTATTTGGCATATGAAAAAGAAGATTTGATTTAATTTTCTACCCGTATATGCGTTCATCAATCAAGCATTAATTTTTGTCAAAAAAAAATCGATATGCAATTAATAGAATAATATCATCGGCTAAATATGTTGCTCATATTGGTTTAAAAGATATTTTTTAGATCCAAATCTTCTTATGCTTTTTCTCTTATCCCTCCCATTAATCTATAACAATATCTATGTATGTATGTATAGATCAGGATAAAATGATATTATGGTGTCAAAATTAATTTGACACTAAATCTCATCTATATATTTCATTTAATCAAAAGGCTTAAAAGTATCACCAAATTAATCAACATACACCAAATACTCTCTTTATCACCTAATTAAGAAACATATTATTCATCATTAATTCATAATCAAACAATTCATTTTTATTTTCATCAAAAAGAATGGGTATGAAATAATTCACCATCGATACTTATGTATAAAATTACCCATCT
>Ga0315915_1000770_pt1 | contig 35435 bp, 24 predicted proteins | sample MpolbnodulesMG_FD_207738 | JGI IMG/M metagenome (GOLD analysis project Ga0315915, IMG submission 207738) | Medicago polymorpha root nodule microbial communities from Los Angeles, California, United States - branched nodules | ecosystem: Host-associated > Plants > Roots > Nodule | place: USA...
CCACTCCCCTCCAAAAAAAAAAAACTGACAAATTTTCACTATATTCTCTACTCTACTCCTCCCTTCCACTTGTAAAAAATTTGAACCAATTGAACATCATGTAAAATAAGCCATCCCCTCCAAAAACAGCAATGAAACAAAAACCTAAGAAATAAAAAACATTTCTACATACCCTGAAAGGCTTATATTATAACATTCAATCTAGTTATAGTGTCTTTAGGAATCTGTATGAGAAATCTCAAAACATACAAGAATCTGTTTTTGATAAAAGCTCAAACATGCATACCATTGAGGTGAGGTGTCCTTAACAGCTTTCCAAACACACAATAAAATTGAAAGAAAAACATACCTTGACACATATTTTCCTGTCACTTTGAGGTCTGATGAACCTCTTGACACGCTTCTTGATAATCTTCTTAGTTAACAGAGGAACAGCCATCGTATCTTACCTTGTCTCTACAAAACAAAACATATATATAAAAATCCTAACAAACCAAAAACAGTAGAGATCTAAACATGAAACACCGTAAAAACATTGAACAAAAGCATACAACATTAAATACAATAACCAAACCAAATCATAGTGTGAGATGTAACAAAGAATGTTAACGAACAGTAGCAGCATACCTGGTTGAACAGCGCGCAGTTTCTGTGTGAGATGTAACAAAGAAGAAGGATGCAGAAATAGAGAACTAGGGTTTTGTAGTGAATGTCAATTGGGTCGGTATTTCGTTATGGGCTATTTTCAATACAAACTATCCTTCCAACAAAATAACGAAATTTGTTTTCCCACCCTCCTTTCTTCTTGAGGACTAATAGTAAAATCTATAGGACGTGAGAAACTAATAGGGTGGGAAAAGAGCTGTCAAAAAATATATGATAATAATCGTATATATTTTGACACAATAAAGCAAATAGTAAAATTTGATGTAACTTTTTCTTCCAATTTTACATTTTATTTAAATTGTGTTTACACTTAAAAAATAACTTGTTAAATAAGATTAGGCAGACGGATGATTTTAGGGTCAGACAAACTCTCCTACATCGATTGGAGATTACGTAAATACAACCATAATTAGTTGAATCTTTTTGAAGCCTACTAATATCCATGAAAGTCATGTGTTCTAGTTATAGACCACCCATGTATTTGTTGCTTCTTCTAACATTTATTTCTTTGCCTTCCCTGTGTTAATTATTTTAGGCTTTCAACCGATGGTTATTGGCATATTGATTTTTCCATGATTTGTTTTCTAAGATTCATTCAATGTGAAGGTCTATAAATTGGTTCTTGCAGTGGTATTAGTTAACTACTTTACCCTATATAAAGGATAAGGATGGTTTTCTTTCTTTCTTAGGTTGGCACCCTCACCCCCTCACCATTTCCTTTTGTCCTTCCTTAGACCATTGCCATCGTTGTTGACGATTTGGCTTGTTGAAAGGTGATGTGAATGTTTACATTGGTCACTTTTATATGAAGGAGAAATATTTATGCCCTATACTTTTGTAGTTCATCTGACCAAGAAGCATTATTGTGAGCCCATTGTTCTACTTGTAAATTATAATTCTGGCATTACTATTTCACATTGTAATCGATTTATATTTGATGTAGCTGTGACATCATTAATAAATAGTCTACTAATGAAATTCACACATTCTAAATGTTGATAACTCATAAGTAGAAATTGTTGATTTGAATCCATGGTCCAACATATCAAATGTTCTACAAGAGTTATTTGAGTCATACATTTTAGAATTCTTAATCATTTTATCTTAACCAAACCTCTAATTTCTTAGGTGGTTATTGATTAAATAAAGCATTACATTCAATGATTTGTACGAACGTAACCGTAAATTCATATTCCTATAAAGACTTAGTGTAAAGTTTATAGTTGTAAAAGTTAAGATATAGAAGGAAAAAAAAAATACATCAAAACATTTAGACTAATAGACTATTAACATACAAGTTACCAAATCCTCTAGAAAAAAAAACATACAAGTTACCAAATCAATACATTATGAACTCTAACGCATAAAGAAGCTATAACAATGGAGCTTAAGGACTCACATAGTGAGCTCTTTCACATGAACTTTCACAATTCTATTGCATCTTGATGCCACAGCTAGAACTCAAACAGCTGCAATTTAGAAAGCGAGGAAGAGAATGAAGACGCTTTTCAAATTTTAAATTATTTCAATCATCAAACAAACTTTATTCAATTAAACAATTTAGCTGTTACATACAAAAGAAATCCCGAAAAACATCAAACTTAACAAGAGACCATAATGACTCCAGCTTTAAGTATTGTCAACTTTGCAATTGCACATTTGAATTGTTCTGAATTTGTTTATAACAATGGTGACCAATTTGATGTTTCAGTTCATACATACAATTCCTTAATTGATACGAACAACTTATAATCGTTACAATTCTTATCAAATCAATCCCATTTTCATTTACCAAATTATATAAAATCTGCAAAGCCTTGGTTTGCCATTCCGATGAAAAAGAGTTTGAATAACTTACTAAAAATCTATGCCTGTCTTTAACGGAAAATATATTAAAAATGGAAGTTGAAAAACCAAAAAAAATAATTAGATTAGAGCAAAAATTAATAATTTTGAAAATCAGGGTGAATAGTTCGAACAAACCACAAATTAGGGTAGCAACATTCATCTGAATCCATAATAGAATTATGAAAAACTAAACAATTTTATCTTATTTTAAAAGGTCATAGACATAATCAATACAAATATATACCACACTAAAAATACAAAATAACTTACAAGCAACGGTTATCTTCTTGGGTTTGCAGAAATTCTGACCTAATTAGTTACATTATGAGGAATGGCCATTATAAGTAAGCAAAATACCACGACACATCAGCCCCACAAGGATGTTCAAAATACATAAGCATTCAATTGCAGATTCTATCTTCATATCTGTTTTCCCAGAAGATTAACACATTTCTAAGACTTCTAACATATCCAGAAGCAAGAACAAGGATGTTCAAAATATATCACTTGTTTTGCTTAGCTACAGTTCGCTGAACGGTTGAAACACCATCGACAAATTTTGTCCGGAAAAGAACATTTGCATTATTGAACATGCCTTCCTTTAGTGACACCACAATAAACTGCAAATGAAAAGAAACAAAAGAAATTAGATTATTCATCTTGTTGGGAGTAGTAGAACTGTGAGTGGGTGGACTGAAGAAATTTGAATAGTAAAAGAAAATTGATTAAAAAAAAAGTTGCACACCCTAAAGAAAGACATAACTTGAATTTACACATGAAATATTTGTGTCAACCAAGACAAATGTTTGTATCTTGATATTCTACAACTAAAGTTTGATGGTTTTTATTTCTGGAATTGAAAAATCACAAGATTGCATGAAATAAAGTTAGTCATCACAATAACAAAAATGACCCTCTACCTGGGAGTGTGGAAAGTGATTTTTTATCATCTTCCCTATGTTTTGTGTGTGGCTCAAATCAAGAGCTGCATCAACCTGCAACGGATAATAACAGTTAACATTTGGCTGAACCAATAATCATTGCTTCAAAAGTATAAACATGTAAATTATGTAATAATAACAGTTGATGCATTGTAATAATTTTATTCAAAAATCCAACAGATATGACTCAGTTAGCAGCACACGATAAAGTCGTGAATGGAGAAGAACCAATGGTGGATCCCTAAAAAACACATCTTTGAGGAGGGGATGAAGAGCACTAAATGTAACTAAGCCATGGTTGAGGACTAATCTCATTCAAAGAGTGGAAGCATATGAGGACATTTTGCAAAACCGCAAGAATGCTAAAGGCCCTTATTAAGTTTGGTTGCGAAAAACAAGTTATACACAAGCAATCACACAGGTCAACAAGCCAGAAGATCGCGCGTTTCTGAGACAGTTCAAAATTTCCATCATTTAGGTCAACAAGCCAAAAGATCATGTTTTCTTGAACAAAGTTTGTCGTTTCCACCACTTCTAGGTTATGAACTTTGAATTTCCAAGACAATCAGTGTTCATACACAACCCAATAGTAATACTATTTCTAGTCCCATATATAAGAAGAAAAATCATCAAGAGGGAATGCAAGTAAGGTTAACACAATTTAGAAATTGTTTTCACAAAGTAAACGGATTTTATAAGTTCATTCCAAATATAATCATGACATTTAATGTTTTTACATCCACTTACACATGGGAATGCTTTTCCAATATACATGGAAGGATATCAGTAATTTTAACAATTAATTCATCTTAAAATTTGTGACTTTTTCTTATAATCAGTACCCCAAAAATGCCAAACTTTTAATTACATATGGAACCAGAGGGAGTATTATTCTTCATCTCTAAAACTTTTTGTATAACTTCCAACCTCTCCAGCCTATCAAAAGTTGCTTGGATAAATTTTCAATCAATTGTGTATATCTTTGATCATTGTATGTAAGGTAATAAATAGTTATACCGAACTTATGATTAAAGAAACTGGATATTAAAAAAAATGAATACAATGCCAGTCAAATTTTCTGCAATATATAATTCTTAACAGAAAGGACAATTTAATCAAAATACCATTTTCCAATATAACTAAGATTCTCTGAAAAAATTACAATGAAAATCATATAAAACTTACCTCGTCCAAGATATAAAGTGGAGCAGGTTTGAAAAGAAGCAGTGCCAGAATCAGAGAAAGTGCAAGCAATGATCGCTGACCTCCACTCAGTTCAGACAACGACTGTTTCCATACACTTCCAAATGCAACTTTAACCTCAAGACCATCAAGAAAGCTGAATCCTTCTGGAGGTTCTAGCTTGGCCATTGTGCCCGGTAATAGTGTAGAAAATATGGATCCAAAGTCACTAAAGGAACAATACAATATCATAATTAAAAAATAGAATGATCAATGAATGACATTGTTAAGAACCAACTCTCCAAAAGCTTAAACTGTTAGATGGCGGCTGATAAATGTAGTTTTATATCTAAAAAAAAAAAACAAGTCCTTTAACACAAGAACCCTTCAGGCTGAAAGTGTGATATTTCACAAAGTTCAACGCTGAAATTCAGTTGTTTACTTAGAAGGGTGGGTTAGTTTCAAGATTTGACCTCTTGATCAGTTTATCACAAAGGCTCTCGTACTACACTAAGAACCAATTCAACTACCAAAAATGATTAAACTTTTAGGTGAACGCTTATTAATGGTTTTAACACCTTAGCATATCTATTAAAAAAATAGGTTAATACATGAAAAAAAATAAACTTACGTGTTCACTTTGGTCCAGGTAACATTTAGCGTCTCTTTCTTTTTCTCATCTAACTCTTCAATCACCTTCTTGATCTTAGACTTGTCATTCTAGGCAAAAGAATAATAGGTTAAGCATTTTAGCAAGAAAGATAGAAAATGTTGAAATAGATTGAAATTCACCTCAATTATATTTTTCTTTGACATCAAGTCATTGTACTCGTCCTCTGCCTTCTCAAACATTGCCATTACTTTCTTGTTCACCCTTTTCTCAAGCCTTGATTGCGCAAAACAAAACAGAAAGGAGTGAGCATAGTAAATAAGGTAGACATCAATTTATAGTTGCACACGAAATGGTACCAATAAAGAAATCATATCTCTAAAGCAACACACCCCGATTGTTCAGCCTGAAGCTTCTCAAGTTCTTCCCTTGCTTTACGAGGATCACGAGAAGAGAAATCATAGTCAGTCCCACTTTTACCAAACAACTGTTTTTCAGAAGCAATCCATGCATGCTTCTCTATCAATTTATCCACCCTCACAGAACAGTCTTTCTGTTCCATTTCCATTCGTTTTACCTGGAACAAAATAGAATGAGGATAATGTTCTTTAGCACACAAGTTCTGTTGAGATTTAAATAAATACTAAATAATTATATTTACGTTGTAAATATATTCTAGCTTACTCTCTAAGCTACTTAGCCTAGAATATTATGTAGAAAGTTCCTGTTATAATTAAGTGAATAATCTCCTATATAATAGACCTTCCGTAGTGCTATTCAAAAACATGGTTTCAGCACACACATGTCTCTCTTTTCTCTCTTATTCAACAAGTTCTAAGGGTATGGAAATTATTACCTCGTTTTCCATCCTCTTCCTTTCAAGATTACTCTCACTAAGTTTATGTTCAAGCTTTTTCTGCTCTTTAACAATGCCACTGATTTCCTTATCACACTGCTTCATTTTCTGACGAACTGCATTCAGCTCTGACTGAACTTCATCAAGATTATTCCTCGCAGCAGCAACCTACACCTTGGAGGTTTGAGGAAACAATTCTTGCTTTAGAGAAAGAGATCAAATCAAAATAGTTATCTATACTTACTGTAGATTTTTGTTCTTCTACTTCTGAGGCAAGATTGCTAATCTGTGTACTCATTGATGCTAATTGATTCTCCAAGGAAGCTTGCTCCTGGATAACAGCTTCCATTTCCATTACAAGCCTCTCCTTTTCATTATCATGTCCCTAAACCAGCGAACAACCAATTAAGTATCTTAAGCAGTGCTATTTACTTATCTTTTTACCTTCTGTCCTTTAGATTATTATTTAATTTCCTTTATATTGTTATTTAACTACAAGCACTTAAATCGTGAAATTCCATCCCAATAATTTTTTCTTCAGCAAAAACTTGTAAACCATATCTCTCACTACTTTTGCCTTAAGTTTGGGACAGCGTGAATTTTTTTGCTTAATAGTTACTCCCTCCGTTTTCAATTATAAGCAAATTTAACTTTTTAGGTTCATTCAATTAATGATGTGTGTGGTCCACCATATGAACCGCATACATCATTAATTGAATGAATCTAAAAAGTCAAATTTTCTTATAATTAGAAACGGAGGGAGTATTACTTTTTTTTTCTGAAGGAAGTTATTACTTGATAGTTGATTCCACAATCTAGATCAGCAATCTTTAATATGTTAGTTTGCACAAAACCTCAAGCATGTTTACAAGTTAACCCACAAGTTTGACACATTATACAAATTGTTATTTCTTTATTAACATTGCAACATTTTATATAGCCAAAAACATAATAAAAATTTAAATGATTAAATAAACAGAATAATTCTCAAATATAATGTTATTTACTAAACTTAGATGTAACGATAGGAGAATAAGAAAATTAAACGGTTTAGGTCGGGATCACATGTTTGAGATTCAAAATCAATTACTGGATTGAACCCTTTCACATGAAATTCTCAAACCAAACACCACAATTTGTATCAGGCCGCGGGTTGGGGGATTACCCAAACCACTGAACATCCTAACGTTAGAATCAGCAATTATTCAATTGTTATAAATAAGTTTGAATGAATAACAAATAATAACAAATAAATTATAATATTCAGGTATACCTTTAGGTCTTTTGAAGATGACTGCATTTGTGATTTAATCGACTTTATCTTTTTCTCCAAACCTTTTAGCCTACTTTCACGATTATTGTCATGTTCTTTGATTGTTTTCTCAAGTGATGAGACAGCCTTGACACAGTTCTCATATAAAAGTTGCTTTTCTTTGACTGCAGATTTTGCTTCTTCAAGTTCTTGCTCAATCTTCTTCACTAATTCACCAAGCTACAAAGAGAAAGAGGATGGGGGTAAATGGGAGCAAGCAAAGAGAGGTAAATCACAATAACATGGAGCAAAACAACACTGTAACTACACAAACTCAAGGAGAAAGAACTTAAATACCTTATGATGCTCGTTTTGCTCAGCTCTTTTCTGAAACAATGAAAGATCATATGACTTGAGTTCTAATTGTGTTTTGAGGTCTTTAAATTTTTTCTGAAGAGGAAGAAGCTGTGTGATCTGCAAGTCAAGATACAAAGACAAAACAGACGAATAAGATTGAGATTATGCGAAAAGTTTGAAACCATGTGCTTTAGACACAAGAAGTTGACATAGAAATTGACTGGGCTATACAAGGTTATAGAAAGTAAAAATAGCAAATCTGACTAGGCATGTGCATGGGGCAGTTAATGAACCACACATGATTTAAAATCAGTTTTGCAAACCAAACCAAACAATGGCAGTAACAAAGGTAATATGCAATTTAGAAGAAAGAGAACAATTAGAAAAAAGGCAGTTGCAAAAATCAATCTGCAGCTTGTTTAACAATGTCAATTCCATATCTTACAGGCTTTTCTTAATGTAAGTCTACGTGTCATTATGGAAATAAAAAAACAGGTTCTCAGGGGCTACCTTTGCCTCAATCTCTGATAACCTACTTTGATGCACTGAAAGTTTTGATTCTGCTTCAGCCACAGCATGAAGTTGCCTCAACAGATCACCGCTTCCCCTGTTATAACCAACCCGTCAAAACATACCGAAAAGCATATACAACATAATATTATTTGATACAAACATTCAATAATTAAGTTATGCAAATAACTAAGTGATTGCATCACTTAGTAAAGAACAAAACATGTAAAGTAAAGTATAAGTTGTCAAAATATTCTGTGATCTCCGGTCAGAGTCTATTAGTCAGAGAATAAGAGATACATGCATATTGCAGTAATAATTGTAACGATGAAAAGAAGTATAATCATACTTCCGGCTTCCCCCAGTCAGTAGACCACTTGGCTGAAATATATCTCCTTCAAGAGTGACGCTTGTGGTGTGAACCTCCCGACTAAATGCCACCTATCAGACATCCAACAAAATGCAAGTCAAATTGAGCATCTATATAGGTGGGTGAGAATTGATGATATGCAAAAATAGACAACAAAAAAGATAAGTGTCACAGTGGAAACAATTTGCAACCACCTATTTAAATAGACCATTAAGTGACAATTTTATTATATTTTGCATTAGGCAGATATACATTAAGAAAATCCGGACATGACATGATGAAAACATTAAATGAGATATGCATAAAGTCATAGTTATGAACCTAGAGAGCAAAAGTGGAAACTGTATATAAAAAAATATACAGTAAGAAAATACAAGACATGACATGATGAAAACATTAAACAAGATATGCATAAAGTCACTGTTACGACAAACCCAGAAAGCAAAAGTGGAAACTGAAAAAAAAATGAAAAGAAAGAAAAAGCTTACTGAATGAGTAAATGAGAATAGAGAGATCTCTCCTCCAAGGGTTTCCCCTTCTATAACTAAGCCACTACTCTGTTTTTCCAAACAAGCAAATCTGAATGCCATTCTACACTTCTTTTATGTTCACTTATTCGTTTGGACCTCTTCAACTAACTAACCTAACCACCCCTTATTCCTAATTAACTACACTTTATTCAACTCTTTTATCCAACAGTTACCCAATATTTGTACATAAAAGTAACCAATTATAAAGAGCGCAACAAAGTGCTATAAAACTCCTACCATGGCAAGATCTAGGGATGAATTGAACTCATTATAGGTCTATTGTAGGTTGTCTTATCTTGTAAATAATTTATTCAGTTATTGTTGGACCATCAAGCTATTAAATAATAAATACATAATGTGAAGAAATGCATCTAAAGTGCAACATGTAGATACCATTAGTGAAGGGTTTACGCCTCAATGTAAAATTAAGGATACATAACTCAGCAGGAAAATCAGGTGTAGCTTGTTACCTCCTTTGCAGCATCCACAGTTTTGCAAACAAAGGTTGAGCCAAAGACGTATTCCATTGCATTCTAGAACAAATAGGATACTTAGTTAGCTAAAAGTAAGTTTAAAATTAATTTAAATTAAATTATATAAAACTACAAACATTAAAATTAATCAAATTTTCCATGGAAAAGATTATTAAAAAAAATTAAACGACATGGGAAATGCCATGTAAGCATCAGATGCCATAAAAAAAATTAAAACTTTAAAAATATGTGCAGTAAATGTTATTATAAAATAAATAATTGAAATTCAAAGAAGCAAACCTTCAATTCTTCTTGATAACCAACCAAAGAAAGTGCAATTTCGGCATTCTCCTTGCCCACCTGTAATGAAATTAGCCAAGGTCCTCAGTAAGGCTAATTAATAATCAAGACATGGTAAAATAAAATTAAAAAATTCAGATATAAAATTGCAATCACCTACCAATCTAACAGCAGCTTGTTGAACTCTTGAGGGAACAGTATAGGATTGTATTTTGTTCAGAGGTATAATTGTAACTCTTTTTCTAAGTTTGCCATTCTGTAGTAGTTGTTTTCCAGTACTTTCTGTGTCAACTACAACATTGTACAACTTTCCACCCGCTGTAACCTGAAAATGGTCAAATTCAAGTCATTAACGTCAGAATTTTCATTTATTAATTCGGATATAAGTTGTCACGTTGTCAACCTCTAGGGCAGTCACGGTGGACCTGTCTTTCACTTTGATGAGTTTTGCAACAACACCCTTCACCTTTGACTTATCAAAGTTCTTGACTGGATCATGGTATGAAAATTCAACATTAGACAAGTATGCTGAAAGATTGCGTATTTCATCCTTCAACTTTTGCACACAATCCCTCTCAGATTCGCGCTCCTGGAAATCATTTTAAGGAAAAATTTACATTACTTAAATGAGACTTGTGAACCTTTTTAGATTCAAAAGAAACTAACAAAGGAAAAAGCAATCAAACCTTTTGCAAAGCTTCCATTTCACCCTCTTTGTAAGGAAGAGATTCCAATCCTGTTTTGATATTTTCAACATCCTTCCTTCTAGCTTTGAGCTCATTTTCCACAGAAGTAGCTTCATCCCGTTTTGACTTTAATTGATTCTTTTTCTCTTTCAGTTCCTTCTCGCAATGGCTAATTTTGGTTTTCAGCTGTTTCAATTCTGTTTCAGCACTCCCAACTGCTATCTTTGCATCACCTAGTTGATCCTCTAAGCATTTCTCCTCGTTGCCACTGCTCTTGCCAGCTAAAACACCCTATCCATAGTTTTGAGCAATTGGGTAAATAAACACCCCAATATAACAGAGACACACAAATAGACAACATAGATCCTAATATCATTAAACCAGTACATGCTTCCTTTACCTGATATTCCTTTTCATGCTCCTCCAGGCTCTTTGAGAGCTCCTCAACTCTACTTTTCAAATCAGCTGCTCCTTCTTCAGCCTTTTTAATGGCAGAGGCCTTCTCTTCTACAGATTGCTTCAATTCTTCAATATTTTTAACAATCTTCAAAATATCAAGGTTTGAACTCCAAATATCAGGTTCACAAAAATGGATAAGTTTTAAACATAAGTAGCACAAACGTTTTTAAAAAAACAGCAATATTCTTGAAATTGAACAAGATTGAATCCATAACATCACAAACATACTTTTCCTTTGTTGACTTCTTCGCTCCTCAGAGTGTCTTCTTTATTATTTAGTACAGACGTTTCCTTCACAAGATGCTGGGAAAGTTCATCTACCTTATCCGACAGAGATTTCATTTCTCCGCCCATGCTTGCTTCTTTCTCAGCAGTCAACTGAGCTATTTTGGTCTCCATTTCTTTAACATCCACCATAGTTGTCTTAGCCATGTCGTCAATCTCAGTTATTTTGGCTTTTACTTGTTCCACCTCAGAAATAGCATTGTCTTTGATAGTCTCCGCTTGAACATACTCAAAAGCAATACAGAATCTTCTCAGCCTATCTAACTCAGCGTTACAATTAGCCCATTGCATGTACTGTGTCCTTTCTTTCCTTAACTTCTCCAAAGCTGGAAGTATCTCCTGATCAAGAAGCTTGTTGATCTCATCAACCTTACTCTGCTTCTTCTCAAGAGTTTTTAGAGCAGCCTCTTTCTTTGTCTCGTACATTCTTGTCCCCGCAGCTTCCTCAAGCATAGACAATATCTCTGGCGGTTTCATATTTAAAACCTTAGTAATCCTCCCTTGCATTATGAGGAAATGTGGATTGTTCACATTTAGTTGTACGGAATGGAAAAGGTTTTGAACTTGACTAGGCTGCGCAAGTTTCCCATTTATCAAATACTTGTTCCTACCTCCAACCACAATCTGCATTGCACCCCATCACATTACATCACATAACATAGAAAATGAACCAGTAAACCAGTCCAAGCATAAGCTAAACCTAAAACTCATAACGCTTATAGTTTTATTTTAAACTATCTATGTAACCATTCAATGAAGCAATCTAAATCTATGTTTGTAGATAAAATTAAAACAAAAAATTGCAAGCACAAATTAGATCCCATTTGTTACAGATTCTTAAAAAAAAATGAGAATCTAAAATCTAAAATAATCTAAAAACTGCTTCAAACAGAAGCTGTGTTGATAAGCTTCTCATAAAAATCATTTTGTTTAATGATTGATTTAAAAAAATATATATGATTTTTGTTTTGGTAAACAAACGCAAAACAACTTATGCTTTTTCGTAAAAAAATCTCTAAATTATTGAGTATCAAAATCAATTTTTTTATAATATGTAACAAACGGTCCTTAATTTCACTTGAAAAACGACACTCGAGCGGTGACCTATGTAGCTCTAACACTTCAAATCAAAAGTGTGTCCTCTGTTTGACACATTTTCAATTTATAAAGTGTTAGATGCCACACGACGACAGTGAGTCGGTTACACATGTACACATTTAATAGCTTTAATTTTATTAAATTATTACTGTTGTTGTATCCGGTGACATGTGTTTGACATTGCTTCATAGAAAGTGACATAAATCAATCCAAACAGCTGCTAAACTCAAAACCCACAATTCCATTTCGTAAAAATAGAAACTTTAAAAACCATAAAACAACACAATTAAACTATCAATTCAAAGATAAATCTAAAAAACAAACGAAAACCTGTCTAGTAACCACAATCTCGAAATGGCTTTCATATCCAATCACAACAAACACAACAATTTCTGCTTTTTGTAAAAATCTCTAAATTATTGAGCATCTAAATTATTTTTTATATAATCTGTAACAAATAAACCCACTAATTTCACTTGAAAAGGACACTCGAGCAGTGAGCTAGCACCAAAACTTCAGATCAAAGGCATTCCGACATCTTACACATTAAGCTTATTGAAAATCACTAAAATGACTAAATCTATAAAATTAATCTCTAACTAACTTATTGAAAATCAAAATCACCTTTTTTTATAATACATACCAAATTGACCAAAACAGTGACATAAAAGCAATTCAAACATCTACTAAACTAAAAACCCACAATTCAATTTCATCAAAACAACATAAAAACCCAAACTTTAAACCATAATATCCACAATTAAACTATAAATTCAAAGATTACCTGTCTAGTGACGGTAATTTCAGAATGAGCTTCATACCCAAGCGGACTGCGACCCCTTTCAGAATTATCAAACACAATTGAAACAGTAGCTTTGGTAATCCCCGCTTGACCTTGCTTATACACAAGCTCTTGAAGATTGGAACAACGAACCTGTGTCAAATTGGTGATTCCAAGAACGAAGCAAATCGAATCGAGAATGTTCGATTTGCCGGAACCGTTTAAACCGGTGATTGCGTTGAAAAATCGGTCGAATCCGGGAACAACGGTACGTGTTGCGTAGGATTTGAAGCCTTCGAGGCAGATTTCCTTGATGTACATCGTGTGTTAGGGTTTTGGAGATGGAAACCCTAAACGGTAGCGTTTTGGTGGTGAACGTTGTGTTGCGTTGCAGAGAGAGTGATAGTGGAGAGTTTGAAGTTTTGGTGAGTTTATTGAATTCAAAATCGTGAAAGGCGGGAAATTTTCGTCAATTTCAAAACGACTACGTTTAGGTGAGTTTGTGCAGAAATGAAATGAAATGAACCGGAAGTGAAAGTGAAACGTTAGGCAAAAACGGTCATATTCTAGTGTTTTGAAAATTAATTACGGAGTTAATAGTCACTTGATTCTTCGATGAATCAAAATTTTAAAATAGTTATTCATTTTACAATATTTTGGTGAAAATAATCTCTTGTGTTAAAATAGTCCATCAATATAATTATTTATTATCGTATTAGTTTCTATAAGTACTTATTGTCGTATCAATAACAGTATGAAAAAAAGTTAATATCAGCATTGAGGGACTGTTTTAACATCTTTGACTAGCAAAGTACACAATTAAAGACTATTTTAAAATTTCGATGCATTGAGAGACTATTGCACCTACTTGTTACACATTCAAGAATCAAAATGATTATTATCCCATTAATTAATAGAAGAAACAAAATAATAGTTCGTGTCTTTGTGAGCATAATTCAAGTAGGGACATTGCTTATATATGTTGGGGTTGGTGTTTAAATTTTGGATTTATGCACCTGTTCACTTTTAAATAGTCTGGTAGAAAGAAAAAAATAAAATAAATATATATCTCTTTTAACACAAACCAGGTTATAACCGTTAAAAACCTCTAAAGTGTATATATAATGTTAGACTTTGAATGACCGTTAGAATTTCTTCAAGCTTCTTTCAACAAAAAAAAAAAAAGAATTTCTTCAAGCTCATAGCAAGGTGTATTATAATGTCAACTTGAGTGAACAATTAGTCATGACCAACCCTACAAACTTTAGGATGATATGTTGGAAAAAAAAAAGTGTGGTTGAAAGTGTGAACTATCTTGTATAATCTTGTCTTGCTTGCATTGAAATGGTAAGTTACTTAAAGTCTAAAAATGGTATGAATGGTGATTTAAGCACCGTATCTGAAAATGTATCCTCTCTGCAAATTTTAAGTTTAGTTGTTTCGTTACTTGAGGAAGCCAACAATTTAAGTTTCGGGTTGTGATGACAAATCATCTTCATTATATTCAGTATGTTTTTGACTCAATTTAGTAGGCAACTAAGTCATTATAAGAGTTTTATACCACCATGGTGATTATTATTACTTATGTGAAAACATTATCAGGCTTGATGTGATTACTCCTGTACTGTTGTCTCGTTCTCAAAGGAGACAGGATATAAGTGAAGGAACTCAAAACATGATATGTATTTGAAGGCGAGTTAAGATCGTGGGTGAAACAAGGGTAGAGCCAGGTATGGAGAAAAGGAGTTCATCTTTGCTCCATTTAGGAAGCCTCTATTTATTCCTTTTCACTTTATTGATGTGTGACATGTGGCAAATATAAAAAGAAAGGTTGGGATTAAAAGCTCTAGCATAAACATTTGTTTAATGGAAAATAAAATACACCATTTTCCAACAAAACACACGCGCTTTCTCTATTTTCTTTCTCTGAAGAACGCTCACTCACTCTTCTTCCTCAATTTATTTCTTGCTCACCGTAAGAAGATTATTTTGGTGTTGTGGTTTCTGTATTGGGATATTGTCGTCTTTTTTGATCAATTAGATTTCACTGCTTTTATCACTTTCCAATAGGAAATCCTCCAAAATAAATGGTTTAATTCATTTTCATCATCTATGTCGATAATTCTCTGAAAGAAAAAAAAATCATGTATGTCAATTATAGTATTTGTCTATCTCTACGCCGTCGTCATTCAGTCTCGTCGTCGCAAACAAAACTGCAATGAATCAAGACAACCACTAAAAATCAAAGCTCAAAACATCTTTGAATTGAATCACCCTTATTTGCAAATCAATTAAATCTTCAGAGTTTTACAAGTTTCTCAGAATTTGATTCAGATCCACAATAAATAAGTGATTTGAGGGATAAACGGTGCCGACAGGAAATCGCGGCGAGTTGTGTGAGGTTGTATGTGAAGAAGAAGGAGAGATCGCCGCGGCGGAGGTCAATCAACGGCGGTGGCGGCGGTACCGGTGTCAGGGAGAGGCAACCATGATGGTGAGGAAGAAGGAGGAGGAGTGCTGATACATGTCACACATCAATAAAGTGAAAAGGAATAAATTGAAGAAACTTAAATGGAGCAAAGATGGACTCGAAAAAAGAGGTATAAATCAAAGAACATGAAAACAACTGCGTGCCTTGTTTTCAAATATATCGACCATTGAAAGATAGATTGTCCAAACTAAACAAAGTTCATCTAGTTATGCAAATGTGGTCCAAATCGACGATTCTGGTAGTAAAAGATAAAAAGTTTGCGCTTTATCCAACAAGTGCACAAATGCATGGATTATTCTCTTTGGTTGTTTTTGCCACATGACGTCGTATCGAGAGTGGTTCACTACATTCAGGTCAAGAGGTTTTGAATTTATTTAATTTAGGGATGATAAATCATGTTCTATCATCAAAGTGAAAGAAATTAAATTGCTATAACAACGGTGACATGTGGACGTTGAATGATGTTAGATATATTTCATAAGTGAGAAAAAAATTGATTTTTTTAGGTACTTTACATGCAAATGGTTTGTCCTGAATATCCAATTGAGATAATGACATTAATTGTTCCTTGACTTTGATGAGAGCAAATAGGATTGCATGTAACATTTACAAGTAGTTGGGAAGTTTTGTTGTAGGTGATATAGTGTTAGTTGATTTTGATAACAATGCAACCAAACTCCGACTCATGCATCTGGGTTATCTCAATGAGCGTGGGATGATGGAACTTCATAAGAGAAATCCATTGAAGAGTTTTTGCACTTATAAGATGGATTTTTGCAAGTGTTGTCTACTTGAAAAATAGTTTTGTGTTTGGTTGGGGAAGCACAAAAAAAAACAAAGAATCCTAAACTATGTTCATTATGATGTGTGGAGCCTAGCAAAGAGTCTTCCATTGATTTTTCACCAATGATTTTTCTTTCAAAGTTTGGGTGTCTCCTGAATGCGTTTCGTAGATTCGGTAACTCGATTAATTAGATTAAGAAGCCCGCTTGTTCAAAAAAAAAAAGATTAAGAAGCTCTTTAGTCATGATTGAATCCTTAATGTGTGTGATTTTTCTTGGAAATGCAACTTCGTTGCTGATTGTTTGGCTAAATTAGGTACTAAAAGCTTTAAGAGATTAATCATGTTAGATACAACCCCCTAAAGTATCTTTCATCCCACTTTTTTTTTGTGGTAAATAGAGATAATTTTCATTAACCAAAAACTGTTATTACAAACTACATGGCAACATGAACCATAACAACAAAGGAAACCAGAGCTAAGCTCATACAAGCCCAAGAAAAGGCCACAAACTCACAATCTTAATACTAGGCTCTTCATCTGATTAGTATTCAAGCCTCTAATGTAGACAATCTCTTTGATTTGGCGAAGGAGCTCCTGAGCTGAATGATGAATTCCCTGAAATATTATGGTATTCCTTTCATTCCAAATCATATACTGGGTTACACTCAATGTCATTCTACTCAATTGATGTGTAGCTTTGTTCATGTTGCATTGACTTTGAATATATAGCATCACATCCTGCCAATTACTAGTATTAATGTTCTTGTTACTCCATTGCGTTGCACCTTCCCAAACAGTTTTAGAAAACTCACAAGTGAAAAAAAGATGAGAATGAGTTTCATTCTCTTTTTTGCACAAAGTGCACAATTGGGCACATTGTATTTCAAATTTACTCAACCTATCACAAGTTGGTAATCTACCATGAATAGCCAGCCAAGTAACAAACAAACATTTTGAAGGAGCAGTGTTATTACATGTCATTTTCCTCCAACTAACCTTAGCAAAATCACCTCGTAAATCATTATACATTCGCTTAAGAGAGAAGTGGTTTTGCTGAAAAACATTACCATTGACATATGAAAAGGTCTTTGATGCATCAAAAATCTTTCATACCACTTGCTGATATGCTATACGTATATTTTGTTAGACAATATCCTACTTTAAACTTTTTTGTCTGTTCCTTCTATTAATTTTTTCTTAGGCTTTTTCTCTTCTCTTTTTGTAAAGAAAAAAAATACACATTATGCAAAAATGTTATTCTTCATTAAAATTTAAAGTGATATTAAATTTTTGGCAATATTTTCCAACGCAAGAAGCATATTGAAAAAAGACTGAAGGGGGTCCAACAATATCTCTACCGTGTAGATTCCCTCCATCATGTTCTCTTGGAATAAGAGCTTCAACGTGAGTACAACCACATTCTTTTCCAAGAAGAAATGCATTGGTATCAAAAATCTGGAGATAATTTGGTTAAATTTGGTGAACGGAATAACTTCTTCTTCCATGTCCAAACTATCACCAGAAGAAAAAGAAATAGAATCCATAGACTTAAACTTCCCGATGGCATTTGGTCAGATGATAACACCATTCTCCAAAATGAGGCTCAACAATTCTTCAAAAACCTCTTTTGTAGTAATCAACAAGGTCACAATCATTCCCTCCTTGAAGGCACACACTCTAGCCCTCACTAGCCATATTACCAAAGGAGAGGTCGATGTTGCCCTCAACTTCATGAAACCTTACAAAGTTCCTGGCCCTGATGGTTTTCATTGCATTTTCTTTAAACTATATTGGCATATAGTAGGAGAAGATATTTTCCAACTTGTCAAATTAGCTTTTCTCAGAGGCTATTTTGATCCATCTCTCACAGACACCTTGGTTGCTCTCATCCCCAAAACCGAACCCCCCACAACTTACAATGATTTCAGACTCATCAGCCTTTGCAACATCATATACAAAATTATCACCAAAGTTCTTGTCCTTCAACTGAGACCAATTATGGATACTATTATTGGCCCCTACCAAGGCAGTTTTCTGCCAGGTAGAGACACTACTGACAATGTTGTTGTTTTACAGGAAATCAACCATCACATGAGAAGATCAAAAAAGAAAAAGGGTTATGTGGCCTTTAAGCTTGATCTTGAAAAGGTTTCGATAACGTCAACTGGACTTTTCTCCAATCTTGTCTACATGAATTTGGTTTTCCGGACATTACAATAAAACTTATCATGCATTGTGTCACCTCATCCACTCTCTATTCTTTGGAATGGGAATAAGATGCCTTCTTTCAAGCCATCTCATGGTCTCGTGCAAGGGGATCCTCTCTCCCCATATTTGTTTATTCTTTGTATGGAAAATCTCTCTATTGCTATCAACAATGCAGTTCAACAAGGAGCTTGTGACCCTATCCACACCACTACCAACGGTCCTAGGCTATCTCATCTTCTCTTTGCTGATGATGTCTTAATTTTCTCAAAAGCAAAAAATTCTCAACTTAAGTTCATCACTGAGTTATTTGTCCGATTCAGCAAGGCTTCAGGTTTGAAAATTAATATTTCCAAGTCCCGGGCTTTCTTTTCAGCAGGTGCCCCTCAAGCAAAAATCAACAAGCTTACTACCCTCATTGTTATTAGAAGCACGACCTCCCAAGATAAATATTTGGGCTTTCCTATTCTCAAAGGGAGAGCAAGGCGTAGTGATTTCCATTTTATCATAGAGAAAATGCAATCAAGGCTCGCTTCTTGGAAAAGCAAATTGTTAAACAAAGCTGGAAGATTAACTTTGGCTTCATCTGTCCTCTCATCCATCCCATCATATTACACGCGGATTGCCTGGCTACCTCAAAACATTTGTGACATTATTGACCAAACTACTAGAAATTTCATTTGGAGAGATGCTAACAACGAAGGTATTCATTTGGTTGGTTGGAAAAAAATTGCCAGACCCAAGTATCAAGGTGGCCTAGGAATCAGATCAGCTAGAGAAACAAATATATGTCTCCTTGGGAAGCTAGTTTGGGATATGCTCCAATCATCAAACAAATTATGGGTTGATCTCCTCTCCGATAAGTTTTATGATGGGCCGCGTCTCCTGTCTGCTACTGCTCGGCCTAGTGACTCATCCACTTGGTCCGCCATAATTCATGCAAAAAAATTGTCTCAAATTCAGTTTCTCGTGGCGCGCAGGGTCAGGTAACTCTTCTTTTTGGTATTATCCTTGGAGCACTCTGGGTTACTTAGGAACTTTGGTGCCTTACATTGATATTCATGATATCCATTTATTTGTCAAAGATGTGCTATCCTACAATAACCCTCATACTCAGGTTCTTTACACTTCTCTCCCACACATTGTGTCTGATACTACTAACAACATGCATATGAAGTTCAATGATGCCATAAAAGATAATTACATCTGGTCTACCAATAAAAACGGTATCTACACCTAAAAGTGGATATCGTTGGCTGATTTCTCATAACACCTCCACTCTAAATCACTCTTGGTCTTGGATTTGGAAACTTAAAATTCCAGAAAAAATTAAATTCCTCATTTGGTTGGCTTGCCATTCTTCGGTCCCTACTTTGTCATTACTCAACCATATGAACATCTCCACATCTGCTACTTGTACTAGGTGCAGACAACATGAGGAGACTTTTCTTCATTGTGTCTGTGACTGCAAATTTTCAAGGAATATTTGGTACCATTTCAACTTTAATCATTCAACTTTTTTTTATTGTTTGGTTCCTAATGATTGGCTCAAAGATGGGCTGTTAGGAGCTCATTCCTTCACTTTTGCTGCCATAGTTTGGTGGGCTTGGCGTCACCGTAACATCATGTGTCTTAGCCAGGAAAATTGGTCTCTAAACCGCCTCATCTTCAACATCCAAAGTATGATCGAAACATTCAAAAATTGCTTCTCTGTCAACCATAATGGTGCTAATGAAGAGAGATTCACCAAGTGGAATGACAACAACCACTCTTGTGTGATTCTCAATGTTGATGGTAGTTGCCTTGGCTCCCCTCCTAGAGCTGGTTATGGTGGTCTTCTGCAAAATAATGCAGGCTACTACCTCTCAGAATTTTCAGGTTACATTCATAATTCTACCGTCATTCTTTACGCGGAACTTTTTGCTATTTATCAGGGCCTCTTGTTAGCTAAGGAAAACAATGTTGCTGATCTGGTTTGCTATTCAGACTCAATGCATTGTATTAATTCAATTAAAGGGCCAACAATGAAGTTTCACATTTATGCGGTGTTGGTCCAAGACATAAAGGAGTTGTTTGATCATATGAATGTCACTACTTGTCATACTTTGAGAGAAGGAAACCAATGCAAGGATTTTTTGGCCAAACTTGTAGCATCCTTAGATATTGACTTTTGCCATCATGCATCATAGCCGGAGGGACTTCAGATCCTTTTAAGGATTGATATTGATTGTTGATGATGAAGGGGAAGATAGCTATGTCACATCCAATGTAGTTTACAAAGAAAATTTTCAAAATATACTTTGATTTTTTGTTTAACTGTTTGACTTTCTAATAAAAAATCCATGTATGTCACATTGATCAATGCTACATGATATTCTAGAATGGTTTATTTTTCAATTTGCTTGAGTTGATTGTAATCAAAATATATTGATCGATAGTCTATAACAGATAGCGCGGGTCAAGAGCTAGTTTGTTGTTAAACTAACTAAAAGTAATTTAATTTAATCCAATGCAAATAGACGAGCAACACAAGAACACTTAGAAATAAAACGGTTAGTGATCTCGTATTGATTAACCATAAATCATAGTTCAAATTCATTTAAAAATGTATCAATATAATATTATAAAAATTTAAAAGAGAAATTTAACATCTATTTCAATTCTATCTGACCCGAGAAATTAATCGATACATTTAATCTAAAATATATGGTTAAAAAAAAAAAAAGCAATTTCAATTAATAATTGTGGTTGCCACATACAATGACAAGAAAGCACAAAGAGGAGGACGTTTCAATGCACAGGTTAGAATCTTGACACTTACGTGGCAGTTGCTAGGCCAGCTATGCCACTATGGAAGTTAAACCATACAAAACAAAACATTTCCACATTCATCATCACTTATCACAAACAAATCCATTTATTTACGTAAATCTCAACAATTTCTAACACAAACTCAAAAAAATGGAGTCTGAGAAAAAAAGTGGAGGGATTGTGAAAGTTGAACCAAAACCCAGCAATGGTTTCACTTCAAAAGCTGTTGATTTATTGGAGAAGATTATTGTGAAGTTGTTTTATGATTCTTCACTTCCTCATCATTGGCTTGCTGGTAATTTTGCACCTGTTAAGGATGAAACACCTCCTACTAAGGATCTTCCTGTTAAAGGCTCTCTTCCGGTTAGTGACAGTAATTGGTTCTTTTGTTAATGTTGTTTTGTTTTGAGTATGTTGTTGGGATGGTTTTGTATTTTTTTGTCATGAGTTTGAAGTGGATGATCAGATATAAAAATGATAATTTTGATTCAGTAAGTAATTAAGTGTGTGTTTGGTTCTGCTGTAGTGATAATTGGTTTTCTTAAATTCAGTTTTTAATAAGGAACTGTATATGGGTTGGTTTATAGACACGTTTTTCTCTTCAGTCAGTGTTTGTAGATTACATAAAAAGGTCCTGTGAATTGTGATTATAAGAAAACGCCAGTAGACTTTCCTCATACACAGATACTGTAGAATAGTCATGCCTATCTTTCAGCAAGTTCTTTGATTATTATAGTTTCTTTTGTGAACTCAAACAACTCCTAAAGCAATTCTATTCGAGGAGTCGTCGAGCATTAAAATCACGCACCTTGTGAGCAATATCAGGTCCTGCTGCTCACCATGGACCATATCATGTGTATTGCAGGATTGCTTGAATGGAGAGTTTGTCAGGGTGGGACCAAATTCGAAGTTTGCTCCGGTGGCTGGATATCACTGGTAAAGTTTCATTTTTTTTTTGTATGCTTTGAACAGTATACTATGAGACCGTGCACCATTGTGATCAGTATATTGTTTTTTCTTTTTCTGCGTTTAAGTTTTATAGAAAGGTTTGCTATATATGTGAAGCTTTTTTAGTTTATCTAAACTGAAAATGTTTTCATAAAGTGAAGTTTATGCTCATACAGTACTTTCCCTCTATGTTTTTGCAGGTTTGATGGAGATGGGTACGTGATATTGGTTTTCAAAAACTAAAAAATTCATAATTTTGGTATCTAGTCTGTGGATATTGATGTATGCTTCAATTAATTGCAGAATGATTCATGGTTTGCGTATCAAAGATGGAAAAGCTACATATGTTTCCCGCTTCGTTAAAACTTCTCGTCTTAAACAAGAAGAATACTTTGGAGGCTCTAAATTTATGAAGGTATATAAAGAAAGTAAAAGTAAAGAAGCTTAGTGAAGAATATACTAGTGAATAGAAATGTTTGTTTTATACTTGGAAGATAAATGCGTCTTCTTGTATGCCATTTTCAGATTGGCGATATGAAAGGTCTATTTGGACTGTTAATGGTTAACATGCAAATGTTGCGAGCTAAATTAAAAGTAGTGGACGTTTCTTATGGACATGGAACAGGTAACTTTTGCCATGTAGTTTTTTGTCAAATTCAAGCTCCTAGGATTTTCTTTTATATTTAGCAACTTTTTCAGTACAACTGAAGTATATTTCATAATGTGTTGGATATCTTGTGCAATTTGAAGATTACATTTGTGTTCTATTAATTATTGGCTTTCATTCGGTCTTTGCAATTTGCGTCCTATATGACAAACATGATTCTTATTCCTCTCTCAATTTTTAAATTAGCCCTTCATTTTCTTCTCTAAGATGAATGGAGATTTTTTTACATGATGATACAATTCCTTAATGGTTAATGAAACTAACTTGTGCTCATACTCTTACGCCTACCAGCCAACACAGCTCTTGTATATCACCATCAGAAGCTTCTAGCACTCTCAGAAGGAGACAAACCTTGTGAGTACTTTTCCTTTCCTTTTAACTTATATGAAAGATATTAAACCTATTGATTATATCTGAAATGCCATCAACTGAATAGAGCATAAGAGTTAAAAAGATTCATCAAGTTCAGGTGTATCCTTCAGCCATTATATGATCCTAAGCAGCAATTTTTTTTTCCTTTTTTTTTCCATCTCTCATGGAGAAATCAACTTCAGTCCAATTGGTGACTTAATTGCAATGTTTTGAAAACACCCCGAAACAGGTTGTTCAACTGGTCGAACCGAAAACCGGCCAGTTCGCCAGTTGGTTTGATCCCGGTTACATTGCAGTTTGATTGAACTGGTTTGAATCGAAGTTGAATCACGGTTGGTTCAACCAGTTTTCAATTTTTACATTTATTTTTAATTCTTTTTATTTATTTGTCACACGATTCAGCCATGTTTGAACCAACTTAATCAATTGAACCATCACCAGGAGGTCTCACTGGTTTGATCTTCGATCAGGTTTTTAAAACATTGTTAATTGATAATTGTATCACAATATTCGACTAGCAATAATTCTATTTACCTCTTCTACTATGATACGGAAGTGGTCTCATTTTAAAATTTGCAGATGCTATTAAAGTTTTTGAAGACGGTGATTTGCAAACACTTGGCATGCTAGATTATGACAAGAGATTGGGCCATAACTTCACCGCTCATCCAAAAGTTGATCCATTTACTGGTGAAGCCATCTTTAAATTAGTGATTAAGTTGAGTGATGTAATGAAATCGTAATTCCAAATCCAATAAATATTTTTTCTGTTTGCAGGAGAGATGTTTACATTTGGATATTCACATACACCACCATATATCACATACAGAGTAATTTCAAAGGACGGTTTTATGCATGATCCTGTTCCCATAACAATATCAGAGCCAATCATGATGCATGACTTTGCCATCACAGAGAACTATTCAATATTTATGGATCTTCCTCTGTACTTTAGGCCAAAGGTATTGTTGGCGTTTCTGTTCATACGATCTGACTAAAGATTAGCTTGTTAATTATATCGTTCAACTATACCAAGCTTGATTTTGAAATTCTGAAACTGATCTTGTTTATTTTTGTTAGTCGTATCACTTGATGGAAATTAAATGAATCTTGTTTATTTTTGAAACTCTTCAGGAAATGGTGAAGAATAAGACACTGATATTCTCTTTTGATTCAACCAAGAAAGCTCGTTTCGGTGTTCTACCCCGCTATGCTAAGGATGAAAAGCATATTAGATGGTTCGAACTACCAAACTGCTTCATATTCCACAATGGTATGTTTGTTTGCTTTTGCTTCTCTTTAATATAAAATGTTGATTGATATTCTAATAATGATATATATAAAAGTCAATAATCCGTGAAATTGAAGAGTCCAAAGATTTTTTTTTAGTAGAGAGGCTAGTACATTTCCTTGTTCATTTGATTTTAATAATGTCAAAGTTGAACATACCTTTCAGAACATGCAAACCAAGCTTCAATTTGTGCTCTAAATTCTTTATTTCTGAAGGACTTGCCCATTTTCATCTTTTATATGATTCTTTTTTTACCTTAGCCAATGCTTGGGAGGAGGAGGATGAAATTGTTTTGATCACGTGCCGCCTGGAGAATCCAAATTTGGACATGGTTGGTGGAGCTGTCAAGGAAAAGCTTGATAATTTCGCAAATGAGCTGTAAGATGACTCGTTCTTATATACAATTTTTGGAGCAAATTTCACCGGACGTTATTCTATATTTACAGTATTGAATTCTTTCCAGGTATGAAATGAGATTTAACATGAAAACCGGTGAAGCTTCTCAAAAGAAGCTTTCAACATCCGCTGTAGATTTCCCTAGGGTGAATGAAAGCTACACTGGCAGGTAATATTTTTCTCCCCATATTGAAAATTTGGGTAGGCCAAATACTAAACTTAAAAATTAGGGTTGAGCATGTTTTAAAATAGGATGGATCAAACTTGTCCCAACTTGAGTGTAAATGTTGACTGCACCAAAATCTTTAGAGCAGAACCAGATCATAAACTCGGAAAGACCGAATGGTATTGTCTAATTAAACCGTGTCTAACTCTAAGTAGGACGAGATCAAGTAGACCCGAAGCATTAGCTAAATAATATTAAATGACAATCATATATCATTACACGAAAGAAACACTGTTCATGAAAATAGTAAATATTTCCTTATAGGCTATGTCCTTTCACTCTTTTATATACGATGTTGGAAAAATAATAATGATATATCACTCGAGTATACAATTTAATCATCTATCAATTCGATAGTTCAAATTGTTATTTTCATTGTCACCTTATTTTTTCTAACGTGCTTATTTGAAAATGAGTATTACAGCGCTACCATATGTTCTTTCCTGTCTAATTGTATTTTAAGATGGAGTCACTCAGAACAGTAATTAAGTTTATGCATGTCTATCATAGCCTATGTTTATTATTTTCATTTCATCAGGAAACAACGATATGTATATGGGACTGAATTAGACAGCATTGCCAAAGTTACTGGGATTGTTAAATTTGATTTGCACGCTAAACCGGATTCTGGAAAAACGAAGCTTGAAGTTGGAGGAAATGTCGTGGGTCACTATGACTTGGGACCAGGAAGGTTTGGCTCTGAGGCTGTTTATGTTCCGCGCGTCCCTGGCACCGATTCAGAAGAAGATGATGGATACCTGATCTTTTTTGTACATGATGAGAATACCGGGTATCACCTTCCTCTGTACACAAAACGACTTATATAAATTAAAGGATATGCACTGTCGGTGTAAATAAAACTATTTTACATTGACAACTAACCAGAACTCGCCAAGACAACAAATAATTAACTGCTTCTATTTTAAAACCGTAAAATATGATGTGGCAAATTGAAGTGTTGTGATTGGATTTCAATGTAAAATAACTATACATTGACAATGCATATCCCGTAATCTCTTATTTTTATATGCACAAGTTTTAATATTCAAAATCACTATGAGTATTATGACCCATGTAAATCATGGTCAATTCTCTGCTAATCATTATGGGATAGCTGAGTATTATGAATGTTGCAGGAAATCATTCGTGCACGTCTTAGATGCAAAAACAATGTCAGTAGATCCTGTTGCAGTTGTGGAATTGCCTCAAAGAGTTCCATATGGTTTCCATGCTTTCTTTGTCACAGAGGTTTGTTGTTATTTCATATTCCTCATACCTACATTACATTTCTCCTCTCTATTTCCTTCACATTACCAGGAATGTTTATTTAGACCGATGAAAATGCACGGAATGAATCGTTCTATTATTTGAATTGTTCAAAATAAGATGGAACATAACAGTACATGATGAAATGCATTCCATCAAAGAAATAATTTGTTTTCATTTGATCTTAACTCTCAATTATAGACGGATTAAAGGAATATAGATAGATCATTATTTGAATCATTGATGCATTTCTCTTTAGAAAAATAGTAACTGAGTATGGTTCATTCAGTCATATTTGAGCATTCAACCTGTTTCTCACTGATTCCTTATACCATTACCACTTTCTGCTTTAAAAGTTGCTTACATTTAAGATTTTCACTACTTACACCCCGAAATTTCCAGTTGCACCCAAATTTCATTAAAATTTACAGATAATTTCAAAATTGTCCTTGTGCATATATTTTTTCAAAACCCCTTTTTCATCTCTCACTCTAAATGTTATTCTGCTTTCTCACAAACATTCTCAATGAAATCTGCTTCTTCAATGATAATTTTATGAGTTCTAATTTGTTTTTTTTCAATTTCTATTTGTCATTTTGTACTTGGAAACTGTTCTTCCATTCTCTTCGATTCATGTTTTTTCTTCTGTTTTAAAGGTATAATGTAAACTCAGTTTACGTACACTACAGTAAACTCAGTTTACATGACTTACGTAAACTCAATACATATTTTTTTCTTCGGTTTATAGTATAGTGTATGTAAACTAGGTCTGCGGTAGTGCATGTAATCTGAGTTTACGTTCAATTTACCTACACTACTGTAAACTCAATTTACACGACGTGAATAGTACAATTGACGATTTCTTTTATTAAAGGGTATTTTAGTCATTCTGAGGTGTAACCCAGTTTTATTGGATGTGACTAGAAAAATTCTGCATTTAATTGCATGCTGTTAATTTTTTGTATGACTCTCTTTTCACAGGAGCAACTGCAAGAACAAGCTAAACTGTAAACATGTGGATAACCTCATTGCACTGCACTGCCTCAATCTGTGTACACATCTTTCTACAAATCGTATGGCATTTGTGTGGATATTCTACAATGCAGTAGAGTTTCTATTTTATATTATTTGCAAATTCGAACAAAACAGAATGAATATGTGTTTATTCCTCCTATATCTTCTTTGTCTTTGACACACTAATATTTTATTTATTATGCCTTCAAAATACTGTCTAAAGATTAAGATTAAAGGATTATATTATACTTATTTTACTTGTTAGAGAATTATGAGCCCGTCTAATTCATAAGGTGGACCTTAATGGATAAGATTGATTTTGTTTTTGCTTATTAGCCATGTCTTAACATGATTAGGATCGACATCTTTTCATAAAAGTGCACAAGACATTGATCTTTAAATACTTTAAAGACATTATCAAAATTGTACCAAAAAAAAGACATCAAAATATTTTTAGATTCATACAAAAGTTTAAACAGTGTATCTATAGGATAGTAAAGTTTTAATTCAAAAGTTTAAAAAAACCTCACTTTTATTTCTTAGAACATTTTCCCTCAAAAAATAATTTCTTAGAACATTTATAAGCACGAGGCATAAAAAATTATAACTTTAAACATAACTATCAATGACAATGACCATATACAAGAAGGTAGACTCAAATTGACATATACATCGTGGGTAAACAAACCCAGATCTAAAGAAACCATATATATCAGTGTGATATCATTATTTATTGTCAAAACATTTAATTGTGATATTATTAGTTGTAGATTTTAAGTTAAAATTAGTTGCAAACATTAAAAGGAAAATATCAACATGTACTCGTAACGTTTTGTCAAAAAAAAAAAAGTACTCATAAGGTCTCCTTGGTACTTATAGCTTGTAAACTAGTATGATTAGTATGATTAAAAAGACCTGTTTGTTAACTATCATTTTTGAATTAACTTATAACTTATTTTCATGAGTTTATAGTTGTTTTTTATAAGTTAATTCGAATAACTTATAACTTAAAGCTTATCACTTTTATCTCAATTTTATCCGTGTAATTTTTATTGAAAAAATTAAGTGTTAATTAAATACACATTTGTTTATGTCATTTTATATTTATAAATTACTTGAATCGCTAATTTTACCAAAGACTACAAGCTTAATCACCTAATTTATCTACTATTAACTATAAATTAATTTATAAGTCATCCACAGTAAGTTCATAAGCTATAAACTGAATTATCAGTCTTCCACTATTACCAAACAAAGCTGTCATAAAATTTTCTTCTTTAAACTAGTGCAGCAGTGCATTTAATTCGTAAATCAAAAGTTTATGTCATTTTACAAGTCTACTTTACAAAAAAAGTTTTGTCCTTAATATAAGACTATTTATAAAGTTTTAGATGTATTTATTACTTTTTTTCTTTACAAATACATCTCTCATTAATATTATCAATACACCTCGAAATATATAACCAAAATGTTTGTCTAGTTGCCACTGTTGAAGCATTAAATGACACCGACTTCAATAGGCGGCAAAATAAATTTCTGTCTTCAAAATCAAATCATCAATTGCTTGTCTTATCTCATCTATAAGAACGGACATATAGTAGATGTGAATCTTAATAAGAACTCAAAAAGTTTGCCCAGAAAATAGAAAACATCCAAATAAAGCCAACAATAAAATTGGAAACTAATGAGGTAGTTTGTTTATTATTTTTTTATAATGAACACTCCTTTAATTTCTTTTTTTTTTTTATAATAAACATATTATATTTTGTTCTAATCATTAAAAAAAAATTGTTTTACCATGCAGTAGTAACATAAGTAGTAGCAGGTTAAACTCCTTGGCAAGTTACCGTGGTAGCCAAGTCTTCAAGTTTAGCACTACTACTATCCATTCTTACAAACCTATTTGTGTAAAGATCAAATCATTTTTACTCAGAGGAGGGATTGTGAAAGTTGAACCAAAACCAAGAAAATGTTTTAGTTCAAAAGCTGTTGATTTGTTGGAGAAGCTTGTTGTTAAGTTGTTTTATGATTCTTCACTTCCTCATCATTGGCTTGCTGGTAATTTTGCACCTGTTAAGTATGAGACACCTCCTACTAAGGATCTTCCGGTTAAAGGACACCTTCCGGTTAGTGATTTTTTTTTCAAATATACATTGTTTTTATGTTTCAAACATACATAATATTCGTTAACCACGATTTGTGTTCAAATATACATTTTTAAATAGTAGTTAATGACGTTCAAAATTGTGGTAAGTGAATGATTAATGAGTTGTAATACATTATTATATTCACTAACCGTCTGTTGAATGTAATTAACTACATATTTGAACTTAACCATCGATTGTTGTCGAATTTTAATGTCAAATTGCCTGTAAAAAATAATTTCTCTTTCAGCATACGTGTTTCATTTGCTGGATTTGTTTCTGTATTTAATTTTTTTTTATTTTCTGAATTTTATGTGGGAGGAACATAATTTATATGATCTAGATCAAGGTTTTTGAGTTGCAGTTTTGTTATAATCTTTAATACTGTTGAGAATCATGGTTTAATGCTGCGGTTTCCGCAGAACTGGGCGATGAGCACAAAGCGAACTATTCTTTCGCCTTTTACTAAAAAAAGAAACCTTGATGTGCAATTTATATCATAGTCGCAGACCTCTTTTAAAACTGATGAAAGAAAAAATATATGATTTCTATAATGTACTAATACACTGTGAAGTTTTGTTTTTACACAAGCATAAAACTGTGCTGCCCATCACTTACGAAGTTTGGATTTTTTGACATGGTGTTATATATGCTACTTTGTCTAAGTTTAAATACACAAACCTTGTTGTAGAACTATAATAGCCATGCAAAAATGATCTGTTGGTTTTTTGCTTTCTGTACTTGAAAATCTCACCATTGGTACTCACATGTTGAGTATGGCTCGTAGTTATCGACAAATGGGTACTGGTAATAATGAAGATTGCTTTTCTAATAGAACATTCTTCTGTAATACACTAACCATTAGAACAATATCAGGTCCTGTCACTCATCACTAACCATTTGAAGTCTATTGCAGGATTGCTTGAATGGAGAGTTTGTCAGGGTGGGACCTAATCCGAAGTTTTCTCCCGTCGCTGGATATCATTGGTAAACTTTTTCTTGCCTTTTTTACCTTGTCTGGTTTCAATTTCAACATTATATCTTGAGAACTTGCACAAATCTTAATTGGAGTATATTTATTTACATTATATAGGTTATCATTATTGATTTTCATTTACATTACAATTTGATGCATATATTTTGTTTATCAGTACATTGATTTTTATTTCTATTTTTGCAGGTTTGATGGAGATGGGTGTGTGATTCTCTTCCTTTACGCAAATACATATATATCTTTCAAGTTTGTTGTTAATGAATTTTTCATATCAATGGATTAGCAATATTTGATTTTTGATTAGGCTCAATATAAAAACATAACATCGAGTGGCTTTTACGGTTTCCCCCTTCTTTTTTTCCTTTCCTTTTGTATCTACTTTTGCTTTGTTCTTTCTTTTTCATTTTGTTAAAGGAATTTAACGTAATGTTATAATTTTCATATCAATGAATTGCAGAATGATTCATGGTTTGCACATCAAAGATGGAAAAGCTACATATGTTTCCCGTTTCGTGAGAACTTCTCGTCTTAAACAAGAAGAGTACTTTGGAGGCTCTAAATTTATGAAGGTATGAAAAGAAAGTGAAAAATATACTAATCGTAAACAAATTTTGGTTTTATATTTCTTGTATGTCATTTCCAGGTTGGAGATATCAAGGGTCTACTTGGAATTTTAATGGTTATCATACAAATATTGAGAGAAAAATTGAAAATACTTGATGTGTCTTATGGAACTGGAACAGGTAAGTTATGCAATGTAACTCTTTGTCAAATTCAAAATCCTAGGATTTTTTTTTTCATTCTGCAATTTATTCAGTACAATTCAAATAATGTTTCATAGTTTTGTCAGAACTGATAATATTAACTTGTGCTCATACTCTAATTCCTACCAGCTAATACAGGTCTTGTATATCACAATGCGATGCTTCTAGCACTCTCGGAACGAGACAAACCTTGTGAGTATTTTTTCTTTCTTTTTTACTTAAATGTCCTTCAGAAATTATGATCTTAAATGTCCTTGTTCTATAGAACTCAAGTAGTGTTATTTTGAATTCTGCAGATGCTATTAAAGTTTTTGAAGATGGTGATTTGCACACACTTGGTATGCTAGATTATGACAAGAGACTAGACCATTATTTCACCGCTCATCCAAAAGTTGATCCTTTTACCGGTAAATCCATCATCTTCAAATACGTGATTAAGTTGACTGGTTTGGTGAAATAGTCATATGAAGCACCGATACTTCAAATCGATCACATATCTTGTGCATGAAACGTGTCAGTGTCTCTCATTGACACAACACTAACACATGTCGTTACAATCAATTACTTCTCATTTTCTGAAACTATTATTACTAGCGTCGTCGTGTGTCTGTGTCAGAGCTTCATACTCATTCTCATTCCAAGATGTAAATATCGTTTGTGCAGGGGAGATGTTCACATTTGGATATTCACAAACACCACCATATATCACATACAGAGTAATTTCAAAAGATGGTTATATGCATGATCCTGTTCCAATAACAATATCAAATCCCATCATGGTGCACGACTTTGCCATAACCGAAAATTATGCAATTTTTATGGATCTTCCTGTGTACTTTAGGCCAATGGTATTGCCGTTTTTCCTATTCATTTAATCTGACCAAAGATTAGTTTACTAGTTTTTCCCTCAATTGTTAGTTTGAATTTAATTTTTCAGGAAATGGTGAAGAATAAGAGACTGGTATTCTCTTTTGATTCAACCAAGAAAGCTCGTTTCGGCATCCTACCTCGGTATGCCAAGGATGATAAACATATAAGATGGTTTGAATTACCAAACTGCTTCATATTCCATAACGGTGTGTTTGTTTGCTTTTGTATCTTTATATAATATATGATGATTGATATTCTGCAATGATGTTTTCATAAAATTCAATGGTCTATAAAATTAAGGTGCATGATAAAATAGTCAAATGCATCTTGCAGTACCATGCAAACCACTGCAAGATAGAATAAAAGCAACGATTTACGCATAAAAGTTAGAATTCCAAACTAAGCTTCAATTTGTGCTTTAATTTCATTAATTCTTGTTCACCTGTTCACTGTAACCTTTTATATGTCTTCTTTTCACTAGCTAATGCTTGGGAGGAGGACGATGAAGTTGTTTTGATCACGTGCCGCCTGAAGAATCTAGATTTGGACATGGTCGCCGAGGATATCAAGGACAAGCTTAAAAATTTCTCAAATGAGTTGTAAAAATACTTGTCCTTATTTGTAATTTATGATGCAAATTTTACTTGATGTTATTTTATATTATTTACCATTTATTGAACTATTTCTAGGTATGAAATGAGATTTAACATGAAAACCGGTAAAGCTTCTCAAAAGAAACTATCAACATATTCTGTAGATTTTCCTAGGGTGAACGAAAGATACACCGGCAGGTAAGATTATTCTTATTCTTTCCATGTTGAAAATTAGCGTAGGCATAATACTGAATTTGTAAATTAGTCTACTTAATCCGTTAATATGATAGTTGTTATTTTAATTGTCACATTCTTTATTCTTATGTGTTTGTTTCTATGTTGTTGAGTAGCTGATAAACACTATTGTTCCACGATACGCTATTTAGTACAAAATGTTGTCAAATAGTAGCAATAGAGGTGCTATAGCACTTCTGTTGCATAGCGAGATTTAAACCAACTGCTATTTTGTGCAATCTGCGATTGGTAAGACTGACTAATTTGTAAAAGAGCATTACATGCTACCCTACGCGCTTTCCTAATCGTGTTTTGAGAAGGAGTCAGAAAAGTAACATGTTTATGCATGTCTGCCAGAAGTCCATAACATGTACTTTACTATATTCATTTCATCAGGAAACAGAAGTATGTATATGGAACCATATTAGGAAGCAATGCAACTGGGATTATAAAATTTGATTTGAATGCCGAACCTGATTTTGGCAAAACAAAGCTTGAAGTTGGAGGAAATATTCATGGTCTCTATGACTTGGGACCAGGAACGTTTTGCTCTGATGCTATTTATGTCCCACGCGTCCATGGGATCGATTCTGAAGAAGATGATGGATACTTGATCTTTTTTGTACATGATGAGAATACTAGGTATCAAATTCTCTATATTTATGACTATGACGTGATTTAGTTTTAGTTTTTTGAGATTTTTTCATTATGGAGTGAGTTTAAGCTATACTACTACGTATAGGAAATCGTTTGTGCACGTCATAGATGCAAGAACAATGTCAGCAGATCCTGTTGCAGTTGTAGAATTGCCTCAAAGAGTTCCATATGGTTTCCATGCTTTCTTTGTCACAGAGGTTTGTGTTACTTCAAATTGCTTATTCATACATTGCATTTCTTCCTTTCTATTTCCTCCACATTGTTAGGAATATTACTTTAGATTGATGAAAATGGAAAGGGATGGAATGAATCTATTAATGGTTCTATTATTTGAATTTGCATTGTTCAAAATAAGATGGAACAAAATAGAATGAAACAAATTCTTTTCTTCATTTTATGATTAAAAAGAAAATAAGGCCTTATGACCTTATGTAATCGACTCATAAGTCATAGTAGTTATTATGGATTCGGCTCCTCTAAAGTGAGCAACTCACTTTAATAGATATTGTTGATATATCATAACAACAAATTATGAATTTGTTACAATAACAACCCTTAATTTTTTAACTTTACACTTTACTCGATATAGGAAATCCTTGCCCTAATATCACCTTAGTCTTTTACCTCAAAAAATGAAAAAATTTGAAGAATTATTTGAAACCCTCCAAAACCAAGCCTATGTTTTGGAACTAAATTATCCCACACCGTGTGTCCATCAGAAGCTAAAAAGAACAACTTCTATACAAACGTGCCCCGGGACGTGATATTTCAAAGCCACACCGTGTACCCAAACAGGCAACAAGTCTTCTTTCAATTTATTTTTGAGTTCCATCAAATTAGGGAGGTTTTAAATTTTAATCTTAAGTAGAAAAATCAACCTCCATGCAAATTTGGATTTAATTCCGTTTCTTCCGATCCCCTCTTGGTTTGTTATCTTCGACTTTAGAAAGCCGTAAAAAAATACTTTTTTCCGTTAGGCATTTTTTTTTATTGAATAATTGATGTATCTGATTTATAATATTATAGACTCAATACATTAATTATATTTACATTTAAATGTGACCAATATATATGTGACTTTAAACATTGTTACAATAAAAGTCAAACATTTTCAATGATTCGTAGGTTAGTGTAAAACATATTTACACCGATATTAAATATAAATTAAATTTACATTTAAATGCATGGTGTTAATTTTTTTTCTTTTTCTTTCTGGCTCTCTTGACAGGATCAACTTCAAGAACAAGCTAAACTGTAAACTTGTGGACAACCTTATTGCACCTGCACTGCCATAATCTGGGTGTCATACCCCAATTTTTGACCTTAGATTATATAGTGGGGGTGTATCTTTAATTAATGGGGGTACATAATTGTGTGAACGAAATAAGCATTAGAAAAATATAATTTGGAAATGATAAATTAATTAATTAATTTAATCATTATTTAAAAGTGTTTTCTTTGTCCCCAAGTTTTGCGAAAATATTTTAGAATGCAATTTAGAATA
>Ga0315915_1000773_pt1 | contig 35394 bp, 17 predicted proteins | sample MpolbnodulesMG_FD_207738 | JGI IMG/M metagenome (GOLD analysis project Ga0315915, IMG submission 207738) | Medicago polymorpha root nodule microbial communities from Los Angeles, California, United States - branched nodules | ecosystem: Host-associated > Plants > Roots > Nodule | place: USA...
TTGCAGTTCATGGCTTCTAAAGAAAGCCTTCCAAATAATTCTGAAAACTTAGGAAAAGCAAAGTGGGATACATTTAGTACCAAAATGTTACTTGACATTTGTATGGTTGAGATTCGTAAATGTGGAAAACCAGGAATTGCTTTTAGAAATAAAAAATGGGAAGAAATACGTGACGAGTACAACAAGCGTGCTAATAAAAACTATACTCAAAAGCAGCTGAAGAATAGGATGGACACTTTAAGAGGTGAGTGGACTATATGGAAACAATTACTAGGTAAAGAAACTGGTTTAGGATGGAATCATCAGATAGGAAATATTGATGCTGATTCTGCTTGGTGGGATGCTAAGATAAGGGTTAGTACTACAAACTTTAATATTTATTCATTGAAAGTAAATAGGAGAATTTAGATAGCCTAAATTTTATCTATTTTTATTGGTTACACAGGAGAATGTGAAATATGCGAAATTTCGATTTCAAGGTTTGGAATTTCGTGATGAATTGGAATTCATATTTGGAGAGATTGTGGCAACTAGTCAATGTGCATGGGCACCAGCTATGGGTGTGCCATTAGAGTCTACTGGAAAAAATACTACTGCAGATGTGGCACATGAAATTATTGAATCTGATGATGAACTCAACATTGATGAGTTAAGCCCTGTGGAAAACACTCAATCAAAAAATAAAAGAAAGGTTTCACCAAATATGGATGAGAAAGCAGGAAAGAGTAAGGCAAAGGTTGGGACTGCACCAACTATGAGAAAAACATTAGAACGATTAGTCCAAGCAGCAGAAAATCATAATGAAATTGAAAAGGCTGAAATTGAAGCAACATCTCATGTCAATGGAAAATATTCTATTCCAACATGTGTTGCAATATTAAAAAGTGCAAAGGAAGAAGGACTTTTGGATGGGAAACAATTTAGTTATGCTTTAGAAATGCTTAAGGATGAGCAAAACAGAGTCTTACTAATGACCCTGAAAGATTCTATGAAGGATTTGCTAGAGTGGGTTCTATACAAGTATAAGTGATAGAGTCTAGGGTTTAGGTTAAGATTAAGTTTTATAATTTTTATTTCAGTTGGTTTTATGCTTTGGTTGAGATTTGAGGTTTTTTATGTATTTGCATTCTATCATTTCAGTTTTTGGATTTTATGTTTATGGTTGAGAAATTTATGCATTTGAACTACTATAATGAATATTTATTTGTATTTGATTATTTGGCTGTTTATAAATTGTTCTACAGATGCCTTCTAATGAAATCAATGGGCATTCAAGAAAAGTTAAAAAAAGACGATGCTCATTTTACAAAATATATTACGCATCTGCAGCAATTGCAATTGATTATCATATGAAGTACTTACTAAAGCAAGGTAACAGATTTCTTTATTCACATGGATGGAATTGGGTTCGCGAAACTCTTAACACTCCAGGCGAAAGTTATAACATGTTTAGGATGGAATCTAATGCTGTGCTGAAACTTGAAAAATTATTAGTTAGTAAGGGATGGTTACATCCATCTAATGAAATGACATCGTTGGAGGCTTTGACTATGTTTCTTTGGAGTTGTGCACATAGTGAGACTAATCGAAATGTCCAAAATAAATTTGGAAAATCAGGAGAGACTGTAAGTAGGAAGTTTGGTGAAGTTCTAGATAGTTTATGTTTATTAGCCACCGAAATTGTCAAACCTCCTGATTTTAACTTTGTAGAAATTCCATCCAAAATTAGAAATGATAATAGGTATTGGCCTCATTTTGAAGGATGCATTGGAGCTATAGATGGAACTCATATTCCTGCCATTGTTCCTACTAAAGAACAAATTCGTTATATTGGTAGAAAAGGATTTCCAACACAAAATGTCATGTTAGTGTGCAACTTAGAAATGTTATTTACTTTTGTTGTTGTTGGCTGACCTGGTACTGCACATGATACACGTATTCTTTCAACTACGATTGAAGAAATGAAAGATGTGTTTCCTCATCCTCCTGAAGGTAAGGATATTCTCATTGTTGTAATAAAATATTATATTTTTGAAATTAAAATTTTCATATATATATATATATATTAACAAAAATTGTTTTATTCTTTTTAGGAAAGTACTATCGAGTCGATGCTGGATATCCAAATATGAAAGGGTATCTAGCACCATACAAGGGTGAAAGATATCACATTCCAGATTTTAGAGCAGGAAGTCAAGCAGAAGGCATACATGAAGTATTCAACCATGCACATTCTTCACTAAGAAATGTGATTGAGCGAACAATTGGGGTTTGGAAGAAAAGATGGCATATATTATCTGATATGAGACCATTTCCATTGATGAAACAACAAAAGATCGTAGTTGCAACAACGGCACTTCATAATTTTATTCGAAAGTGTGGTATTGAAGATGAAGAATTTAACAAATGTGATCATATTCCAGGATATATGATTGACCATAGAGAAGAAAGAATCAATCATGAAGACATGGATTCATTTAATCCAAGAAGAGTATAAGACGGAGGCTATATGGACAGAGCTCGAAATCGAATAGCAGTCGAGTTGATTGAAAATAGAAATCGTTAGAGTTTTTTATAATTTATATTTCTAATCATGAGCTATTTTCTAAAGTCTTTTAATATTGTTTATGGTATTTTTTTTTTTACAAGAATATTGTTTATGGTATTGTTAAGCTCTTTTTAGATGATTTACATTTTATAAAAATATTTTGAGAGATACTTTCATAAGACAGTTTATGAAATTGTATTCACATTTGTCTTTTATTTTTAAATATTCACTCATTTATATCATAGTTTGTCCTAAAACATTAAGCTTTTAGAAATGTATTTTACCAAACAACTTTTAGCTTAAAAATCACTTTGAAGTTAAAAAAAATAACAATTACCAAACAACTTTTAGCTTTGCTTCTAAAGCACTTATTGTTAGCTTTGACTTCCAAAAAGCTTATAAGCCGTAAAAAAGCTTGGCCAAACAAACCCTTATTTTATGTCACAAGGCTGACTGATAGCCTAATCCTGAAATTTGTTATCTGCACGAGTAAAATCATGATGCGGAATTCTTATCAGTGTTTAATTTTGTATTAAGAGTTTTTGGAAACAAAGAAAGATTAATGGAATAGCCAGTACTGCAGTGAGGTAGAGTGACTGTCATGACACCCTCACAACCACGTTATTTTCCCTAACCAAGTTATTTTCCTATTTGGCATTCCCTTAGTTTCATTCATGCATTTGTTGTATTTCAAATAGTAAACCTATTTGGCATTCCCTTAGTTTCATTCATGCATTTGTTGTATTTCAAATAGTAAACCAACCAAGTATTGCAATCTACAACAAGGTTAAATGGGGTCTAATGGCCAAATGAAAAGGAATCCAATCATAATGTTTCGAATACCCTGCAATTAAATTTAAAAAGGAAAAAAAGCACAATTAAATTTGCAAAAGGATAAAAAAATACATTTCGGTTCAAAATTTTGATTTTGGTTCAGTTCAATTAATAGCTAAGCAAACAGTTAACCGAACCATAATTTTGGTTCAGTTCGGTTAGTTCCAAATCTTAAACGGTTCGGTTCAGTTATTCCAAACCATTTCAACACTTTAGTTCAGTTCGGTTAATATAGTTAAACGAACCATGCCCACCCCTAGTACACACCATGCACCACTTGAGTGACTTGTGCACATTAGAAATTGCACTCAAATTAGATAATTATTTCAAGCATTTTTAAAAATTGTCATTGAAAAATAATCGGCAACAGAACTTCTTCCAATAAACGATTTGACCGATTTCTGATTTTGAAGTTTTTTTTTTTTTTTATAAAAAAATCTCTAAAAGCTGTAAACAAAAACAAAACAGTTGCATCCCCATATTGCATTCGCAGCCCAGTAAAAATGCAGTTTCCTAAAAATATATACAATTATGCTACTCGACTTTATACCACTGATAAGTAGGAAGAGTTAAATGTGAAAGACTACAGCAAAATTTTGAGAAAACAAAGCGACCTTTCGCCCAAAAATGAATACAATGAAGAGATTATAATTACAGCCTCTCAGATTAACAATTAATAACCAAAGCCATAATCGTCATCACTACTCCCGGATTCAAGTCCTTGACTATCATCATCGTCGTCGTCCTCATCCCCATCAGTCACAATATCCAACATGTCGTGTCCATCAAAGTCTACATCGTCCATCATGTAACCTCCATCGTCATCATCATCATCAGGATCACTTACACTATCATCATCATCTTCATTGCTGCTCATGTCTTCAGCATCACTGTCGCTTCCCACACCAAAACCAGGGCCTAAAAGAGGATCTTCATTGTCATCGTCGTCATCTTCATCTTCCTCCTCGCTTTCAGCATCATCAGGATCAGAATCATCATCAGTTGGCCTCCGACGACCAATTTCATATGATCTGGCTGACGAATACATATCACCTTGATCATCCATGGTAATCAACCCAACAAATGAATCTGTTGGTTCGGTTGCAAAATCAAGAACACAACGGTCCACAGGGATGGTAGCAATGTCAGAATAATTTATTGCATCCACTGTGCGAAACGCTGAAAAAAGCGGATGCTTAACACGGCGTGCATGCATCGCTGACATTACATCCTCAAGGTTTCTCCTTAAGATTGCATACATAACATCTCCACGAGCATTGAATGTTATTGCTGTCTGATCTAATGATGCTACACTACGTAGAAGTCTGAACTTGCGCAGATCCCAGACTTCGGAGTTTATAATAACCTGGGAAAACAGAAACAAAGGTCAGAAATACGACTTTGTACACAGGAAGTATATATTCAAATTTTATAATTTAAAAAAAACACTGAATAACTACAAATTGAAATTGCAAACAACAATTACAAATATTCATCCATATTTCACCATTTAATACATCAAAATATTGCTTAAAATATTCATAAATTGTTATATGATGAAGAAATATATTTAGATGCTTATGTAAAACCTATTAACACAATTGATGTATACTTATTACATCACTAAAATATGTGAAAACTATACTTATGTCTTGGAGTCGCTCAACAATCCTGGAATTTTGACCATAAATAATAACCCTTCTTCCACGATCTCCAAGTTAATTGTTTTATGGGTGCATAAGAAATACTCTTAATAATGAGGTTGATATTTGAACCTCCGAACATCATCTCACTTCTATAGACTTGCTAAGTAAAAAACAGTATATCTATAAGTCTACACTGGAAGTCGATTCAATGTAAAACCAATCTATAAAATAAGTATAATGTTCAGACATGCAGGATTTCAAATACCTCATTTCCAGCAGGATGAAAGCCTCCACCTCCATAATCAGTGAACTGATCAAAGCGATGAACAGGCGTAGACACTCGCGGGTCCCATAAGACACCATTCCAAAGCAGCATTGAATCGGCAGGGCTAAAGTGGATTGAAGAATAAGCATGACCCCGCCCTGTAGAAGTAGTGAATGTATCTGACAACGTTGCTTCTAACTTGCCTTCTTGGATATCATATAAAAGGATTTCCCGTGCTGTAGATTCTGAAGACAAGGCAGCAAATGTTTTCCCGGAATTACTAAACCTGGCAGCCTTGCACCCTTCAAATGATCGGGTGGGACCAGCTAATATTGATGTTGCATCCCACATCTTAACATCTTTAGAGGACGAAGAAAGCAACAATTGGGTCTCACCAGAAACAAAAGATTGAACAAGGGTCAAGGGAGCATCGTGGCCAGTGAAGCTCTCTACCACATTATTGTTGTTTGAATCAAAAAATTTGAGTTCTCCAGTATGGCTACCAACAGCAATATGCGAAGAGTCTCCAACAAATGTAATGCATGTTAATAATGCACCCGCATCGTCCCGATAAGTGCGCCATGGCCTAAACCGGCTAAAAACAAATTGACGATCCTTGCGATTACCATGTACTCCACCATACATAAACTTAAATTCACGGGTACCAAGCCGAGCAGTCACGTTAGAGGGGGCATCGAGGCTTCGCTTAGGTTCCGGACAAACATGTGGGTGCAGAAGAGATATTGGAGGAAGGGTGGTAATGGGGGCTGGGCATTGGCGATGCTGATGTTTCAGATACTGAACCACTAGAGAATCCAGTGTCACACGCTCAGGGTTGTTCGGCTGAAGGTCATTCACTACTTGGGAGGACGGTGTCATCTGACCTAGATTTGAGACGCAGTACTGATTGTCATCCACATAGTCAGCTGTACAACGGCCTTGCTGACTCCTCAGATTACTAGTTGGTGTGAAAAACCCAACAGCATCAGTATGTAGGCTGCTTTTACGAACTGAACTTGAGCAAATAGGAGAGCGAAGTCCCTGATCCCCGATATTTAGTCGCTTTCCAGATGACGAAAACACTGGTATGTCCTTTAGATCCGATAACTTTCGTTTGGTCGGCAAGGTGATTGGAGTCTTGAACTGAGATCCAGTTTCAGTGTTATGTTTTACTGAAGATTCAGATGGATTCTCAACTGTACTAGTTTCTGAAGACTCTTTCCCAGCACGTAACCATTTTCTGGCTGATGAATGCCGAGAGTCGATAACTTGGTGTCTTGTATGAGAACCAAAAGACGACGAGAAAGTTAACGACTTTTTCCTTGCAGAGCCAGCATCACTTTTCAAGCAAGCATCCTCATTCTTTGAATTATACTTCAGTTTACTAGTGAGAAATCCACTAGGAGTACGACCAGAAGGCCACTGAATTTGTGTTGAAGAAACTTCCTGTGTTGTGGGTTGTTGTGCAAGGGAAGATGGAGCAAGTAAAGACGGCAAAGAAGTTAACTGGGCCTCTTTAAGCAATAAGGAAGCAGTTTGTCCCAATCCAGATGCCTGCAAGTGTTCATGAATTAAGAGCAAGAGTTCCCTGCATAAGACAACCAACAAATAAACAGCCATCAGAAGGGATACTGCAATGAAGGTTAGCAGAAGAACTGTAAATGAATGCAAAAATCCTGAATGGTGAATTTTTTTAATGTAAAAAAGACTGGAAACCTTGAAGGGTAAGTAATAGGAGTGGCAGCAGCTATGGCAGCCCTTTCAATGCGCCTTAATGCAGGAGTAGCTGCATCACTAGCAACTAATGTACTTGCACGCCCTAAATTAGCCACAATCTACAAATGTAATTGCAACATATATATCAGTGGCAGACAATTTAAGCATCAATAGTAGACTTCATAGAGCACATGTAAATTATGTTTAGTTTAAGTAAGATCAGTAAATTATGTTAAGTTTAAGTAAGATCACTGGTTTTACTTGTCTTCTTTTTCAAAGATTTATTTTGGAAACCGTTTAAACAATTTAATCCTAAAAAGTTTGTTTTTCTTGAAAATTAAAAATAGTCAATTTCTAAGCAAAGCTTAACCTTTTTAAAAAGCTCAAATAAATAGTTTATAAATGAACTAACATAGAATGCAATACATATTGAGAATGTACATCCACTAACTTCCAAAGCATAACACAAACAAAATTGACGAGGAAAAAGAAAATACAAAAAAACAAAAAAAAACTCATAACAGATATTCTTCTAGCTGGAATATAATTGAATAGAATAATATATGCCATGGCAACAAAAAGTATCAATACCATTCAATTCAATCCTGGGTTAATATGGTAAAATTTCTAGTGAATAAACCTAAGCCTCAATTGTATGATATTTTTTTTAGCGTGGGTAGTGAAACTCGGACAAATAAAAAAACAGTAAAGCACACAGCATGAGTCCATAACAAGTTCACTCAACCCAACATGATACTCTGAAACACAGTTCAGCAACACCAAAAAGCGGAGATGCTTACCCCAATTAGCTCAATTGCAGCCTGGGATAGTTCAGCTTGCCACCTACCCTGTTCTGTTCCAAGTGTCGTGCTGCCTGAATCCCGGATTAGTTCTGACAGTCTTTTCCCAACCTAGAACACAAACAATATCAGGAAATTACTTTCCAATGACAACAGAAAATGTTGTGTTTCAAAAACTATCATAAAAAATAATAGTTTTCAGACTTAAATGCGACTAAATAGTTGTTAGGTAGACCCCTAGTAAGTTGAAATAATTGTCGGGTGTCACATGTCTATTGGTACTAAATTACCGCTAGAAGAGGAGTTAGTTGAAGGCTGGGAATAGCTAGAGAAATAAAGCACATTGCATACAAATAGAAGTACGTGAGAGGGATATTGTTTTCTTATGAGAGAAATTGGGCCTTTGACTAGGGAGGTGCAGACCCTCAAATTTCTGCAACATTTCTATAACTAAAGAATTTACCCCTGCACCTTGGAAGAAGATGCAAGGTTCATATCAAAGAAAGTTAAAGTTGTTCACCTGAAGTTTTGTCAATATATGTGCAATGGTATCATCTCTGGCTAATCCAAGCAGTACCCGACAAGCTAGAGCACGGAGACAGTCCAGGGCAGCAGGAGGTGAATATATACGCGGTTGGAGGAGATGCAGAAGAACCTTTATACCATTATTATTACGGACAGCCTCTCTTGCCTGATGATATCCTTGTTCCAACTGTGTAGCAAGGCCGGCACAGCGTGCTCCTGCACCCAAAGATATTCTTCGGTCACCAACCAAGCCTGAACTTGCAGAGGGAACGGGAGTTTGGGGAGTAGTATTCACAGATTGTGTAGTAAATGCTGCAGCACTTCCTCGATCTACAGCACTGGCCTCTCCATTCCTCTCCCTAGGATCTGTGATATTACGTTCGGCATTTCTGTCTCTAGTCTCTAGAGCACCATTAGAGGCTTGTGAAGACGGGACCTGCTGGCCTTGTGACACTGCAGGAGGTTTATTGCTGATTGAAGGAGGAGGGCAAACAAGGTTGACTAAAACATTTAATGCTGGTTGAATTATCTGAAATACAGAATATCATATATCAGCATTATTAGCATGTCAAAAATCTAAAGCACCTCCCTTTAACAACAACAGATGTTAGGGAAGCAAACACTACAATCGCTACCACAAGACACTTACCTCGGGGTCAACGTGACTACTGGCAATATTTGCTGCATCCAAAATTACAGCAATACCAGCACGATTGGTGCTTAATGTTGCATTTACAATCATTTTACGACTGCTAGGTACCAATGTAACAATTTGCAAAACCCCTAATGCATACTGAAGCAAATCATGTAGATATCGCTCCACGGGTGGGGCCTATAAAACATCAAGAACTAGGTAAATAAATATATTGCAAGACAAAGGGATCACAAACTATATAATAAATATGACATACCTGACATAATTCCAGCATAGTAATATGCCCATTAGATGCCAAGAATTTCTCCACTTCTCGCCAACCTGTTCTGACAAATGCCGGACCTAGCTTCCGATCTTTTTGTAATTGTAAGAATACTGCATCCATTGCCTCGTTACTAATATCTAGTGGCTTGTAAGCAGCCCTTGTGCTCGGAATATTTCTAGCAGAACTACGATTGCTTTTGTTTGGACGGATAGAATCTATTAATACTAGGAGGTGTGCTCTGAAATATTGCCGCAGAGCAACACAAGTGTGATAGGCTACCTGCTTCTCAGATGAGGTCAGCACTTCAGCAGATGATGTTCTATCATTTCGAAGCGATCCCGAGTTAGACGAGCCCAAGGCTCCAGAAGTTACTCCTGATCTTATGGAAGCAGCATCATTGAGAAGGCCCAGTAATTTCTGTAAACCATCCTGAGAGTCAAAAGCATCGAGAACTGCTCTAAAGACAAATGCGGCAGCAAAAAACAATGCTGCATTCTTCCGGGCTAGGTCTTGATTGCACTCGATGAGTTGGAGAGCCAACTCAACCACATGATAAATCACATCGGATGGAAGAGCACAAACCCGTTCCATTATCCCCTGAAATAAGAATCTAGAGTCAAAATAATGTAATAGCATTGTAGGAAGATCAATGACAAGGAAGATGTACACAAAGGTTTGGAGTATAATCGCTATTACACATCTCACATCACGATTATAACAATTAAAAATATTGAATACCTGAAGGGAACCGATGGTAAATAAACACGAAGAAAGGCCAAAGAATGTTTGGGCCGTTCTAGGGACAGCAAGAAGCTTTTGCATTCCACCACGGTCCACAAATAGTGCAGCAAATTTCCTATGGGCAGCCAAAGCGCATATCAGCTTCATGACATCGGGCAACACGAATGCAACCTTGGACGGCTCGTGATGTTTAGAATTTTGCTGCAGAAGTCCAAGACAAACATCAACACCCTTCTCGTGCAATACAGGTCCAAGAACTTCAACGTATTCACCAAGTAATGCAAGACACTGAATGCAATATTTTTCCCTCAACTGTGCAAGTGTTCGAGTGTCTGGGAGGAAATAATCTTCAACATCCTCAATGGATTCTGTTTCTCTGCTAGTAACATTCTCTGTCTCGGTATTGATGCAGACAGATCTCCTGCAACCAATCCAATAATAACATTGTCAAAACGGCTAAGAGAACCTATCTGGCAATTATTTGTCTCAGCACTCAAATTGTTCGTAATTATATTCTTAAGTACCTTGAAACTTCAACAGCAGATGCAGCATCAATAACAGTTGATGCAGCTCTCGAAGCAGCCAAAACAGATGCTTCTTCATCATTGGTGGATTTATATTCCTGAATATATACATGAAATAAGATATTTTATCATTTAAGTTTTGATTATAAGTTATGAAGTACAGTCACACCCACAATGTATTAACACAGTATAATTTTTTGTATTCGAAAAAGGTGATCGGGCATCAGCATACCTCTGAAGCTGCAGTTTTAACAAGGTCAGCAGCAGCATCACCAGCTGCTTTGACGGCTTCTTCAGGTGCATTGGCTGATCTGGCTTCAGCTTCAGCAGCTTGGACTGCTTTCCGAACAAGATCGGAGATATCTTTACTTCCAATACGACACTCTTGGAAACAATCATCATTATCCTCTCTTTCAGAAATCAAAGCCTCAGAAATAGAACTCGTAAGAGTCTTCTTAGAATCAGGCACCCGCTTAACGTCACCATTCCTCAACGAGCTCCTATCTCTAACACTCCGCCCCTGTCCTAGGCGACTGGCGGAACCAGCCGATGACAGAACAGGTTCACTTTCTACTGGCCCTTCATTGACCCTTCCTTTCCCCCTAGATCTTCCCCATCCACGGTTAGTACGCCGCCTAGAAGATTCGTCTCTAGCATTGTCTTCATGCTCACCATATTTTATCCTTCCATCACGAATATCTCTACAGTGCCATCTCTCTTCCCCGTCAGAATCAGCATCGCAGACATCAGCACCCTCGCTGAGTCCATCAGGTGGTTCACCATCTATCCAAGGATCTTCTTGGCAAGCTTGTCCGCTATCCTGACCCCGTTCAGGAGCTTGGTCATCAAAAGATCCCTCTTCAATCATCCTTGTATCATCCACATGACTTGATTCCAGGAGCTGGCGAAACCTTCCACGACTATCATCTCTACCTCTCACTGATGAAGTATTCCCAGATGAATGTTTGTTCTCTGATAAATGACTACTATCTTTCTGGCTGCCACTAGTCTCACCCAGCACGCGCAAACGAAGATATCGCATGAGCTTAGCTGACAAGCCAGATGTCAATACATCTTCCACTATTTGACCTCCACTGAAGACATTTCAAAATCAACAAGAAAAATATGAGTAGAAAATAGGGATAATAAGCAAACCACCAACGTCGTCAAGAAGCAAAAATAAAGACACAAAGTGAAGCAAAAACTTCTGCCCCCGACATCTAAAACAGACAACAGTTTATCAATGGAGCAACATAGCATACCCAACCAAACACACGGCAAGGAGTCCAGTAGAATATGCTTTCAACATTTCAGAATCCGAGGCATCTTTTCCCACCGGATCACGCTTCAGGTTTTGCTCCTCCACCGCCGACCTACTACTATCCTCCGTCGCCCAATTGTTTAAGTTCTCAAGGACCGGTTCTTCAAAAACATGGGGATACTGTCCAATTAAAAATTCATCAAATTCATGAGACACCAATACCCGCAGAATGACGAAAACGCGATAAAAAAAATCACAAAAGCCAACCAAAACAAGTGGAAAAAATAATCTTACAATCCAAGTTAGAGAACAGCACAAGAGTAGTCTGACAGAAGCAGCTCGAACTGCCATCGAGTATCCATTTTCTGAGAGAAACTTCAAAGATATTAACTCAAAGAAATCATCGTTTTCCTGTGTAAAAAAAAATGTAACAAAGGTCAAATTACTACCTCAGTAATTTAATAATCTTCATAAAAACTACACACACAAAAAAAAAAAAAAAAAGATCAACTAATAATACCCGAATTATACTCCCAAGGCGTCCAATGTTATGGGCAGCACGAGCATTGGTTGAAGATGAATGAGCATTCTCATCCATGTAGCTACATTTCAAAAATTAAATTAAATTATTAGAAAAAATGAAATACAATATTCATAGTGTAATGCTGAGAATTGGTGAATGCGATATATGAATGTCTAAGAAATGAATTAATTAAAAAATTAGAAAAGAATGGTTGGAACGTACTTGGACTCTTGAGTTTCAAGAATGGTAGCAAGAGCGTGAAGAACATTAGGTTTAGGGTTATCGGGAGAGGAAGTGATTTTATCCATGAGTTTGTTAACCTTTGAAATTAACTCTTCATCCTCCATCCTCGATGAATCTTCGTCTTCTTCTTCGTCACGTGGTGGTTGAGCTTGATTTTGATTCGGTTGATTATCCATCGAAAATCAGTTACGGCGGCGATACAGAGCTGATTGATTGGTCGGGCAACCGTGTGATTAGTTAATTAATTAATAATAATAATGAAAAATTGATGATTAATGTTTGTGTGTTAATATATGATGATGATTCTAACTACCTATCGAAATTTTCTAAAGTATAATAAAGGTTGTGTTGTGTTGTGTTGCAGAGATGGTGAAATATAGAGTTAGAAGAAGAGAAGTGCACAACTCAACACCGATGGATCAGAATGTTCCGGAGATATTCGACCCGGTTGCTGCGTGATTAACCCTAACACTACTTCTCCAAGTTTCCCACTTCCAAAGCCCTAACAATAACAACCAACAAAAAAGTTACCCAACCCAAGAGAAACCAGCCCGAATAAAGACTTCTCTGGATTGTATAAAAAAGTTTTTTTGTTAAGAAAATAAAAAAAGTTACATTATTATCAGAGAAATGGTATTTGAACATCCATTTTTTAACAACTTTTGTGACAACTCTCTCTCTTATATTTTCATTATACTTTTATTCTCTCTTCTTGTTTTCTCTGTATTGTTCCTTTCCGATAAAAAGAGAGGAAAAGGTTGTCGTTAAAAGTTGTTGGAAATTGGATGTCAAAATATCATTCCTCCTAATATAAACAAAAATCTATTTTTTCGTTGAATAGATTATTTGTTTTTATGTAAATCATATATGTCATTTCTTGTGTTTTCTTATAAGAGTGTATGGAGAGTGTATTGTATTCAGGGGTGACAAAGATATTCATGTCCACATGTATCCATGGTTTAAATCCGTCACGAACACGGGGCGGGTAGCTAAACGGGTATTGATGGGTATGGTAAACGGGTATTTGACTATTCATTATTATATGGATACGGACACTGATTTGATTGTATTCATACCCGATAATAAATTAATAAAATATCCGTATATATCTTATCTTATTACTTAAAGTTGTTATCTTATTGAAAGAAATTTGACTGTCCACCTAAAATTCTTTATTAATAACCTATTTTTATTTTTGATTTTTTTAATTCATCTCATTAAGTTCATCGTTTCTACTTCATTCACATCATAAAACATATCATATGGATTATGTAAGAATCATGAATTTTCTATTGATTATGTATGATTTATAAAATTTTGAATAGATTATGTATGGATGTTTAAAAGTTGAAGTTTTTTGGTAATTAAAAAAAAGTTATTATTTGTACAAAAAAATAAATAGAATCAAAAATCTATGGGTACCCATGAATACCCATCGACACCTCAATACACGGGTATTCGCATAGTGGGTACCCACAAGAGTAGAGGGCGGACACGGGTATCATGTTTATCCAACGGGGTGGGGACGGGTATCATACTATTCGTACTCATAGTTACCTATTAACATCCATAATTGTATTTGATTGAGAATTTGGAAGAAAAAAAATCATAAAATATTATGATTTGATTAGCCTTTTACGATGGGACAATCAGTCCTCAAAGTCGTGAAAAGAAAATATGTCAAACATGAAAAAACGTGTTCTACAAATCAACATGTTATACCATTTGCATTTGGGAAATGTTAACGAGTGCCTTCGGGGCACTCTTTAAGAACCATTAATAGTAAGTTTTTATGAAAAATTGTGTAATCAATGCATTGGAATTTATAACATTTGACTTTTTTAAATAATATTTTCTTAATTTAAGATGCACTCGATAATAAGACCCTTTGCATTTTACATCAAGTTTAAAAGATCATGCATAACACTATTACGTCTCTTAGATTCACGGATGTCGTGTTTACGAAATTAATTTTCATCATAAAAAAAGATTTAACGGTTTAGCTTGTTGTTTGTCTGTCATTTACTTGTGTACAATTTTTTGTATATAATTTTTTTTTTTTTTTATAACTTACAATTACATAAAAGACTCAATGTTTTGTGAAATTTAAAATATTATGTAAGAATACCGTATTTCCGCGAGTATAATTCAAATGTAAGAGATATGGTATTGAAATATCTACCATGTCGTACACAAATATTATGTAAGAATACCGTATTAAATTAAAAAAACTTATACCTTTTAAATTGATGGCTTATTCATTTCTAATATTCTTCTAAAAATTTAGTTTTTGTATCAAAATGACATCTTTTTTCACGCTCTAAATAATTTACGACAATTATATTCTATCGTGAGTGAGAAACAGGCAACTAAGAAATTTGTCCTAAAAATGAAAAAAAAAAAAAAAAAAACTAAAAAAGTGTATAAATTTAGTCAAAAAAGTCTAAAAAATTCTACCTAAGTTATTTTCTTCATAAATCTTTTATTTTACCAAAAAAAAATTGTAAGAAAAATAATATTTTTCAATTCTTATTGTCAATTCATTGAACCGAAATAAATAATCTACTATTTTATTAGTTTATTGTTAATAACTAATGAAATTCCATAAAATAATTTATTAATTATTTACTATTTCATTAGATCATGGTTAATAATTAATATTAATATATTAATTCCATACAATAATTCAGTTATAATTTCTCCAATACATGACTCTTTTTTTACGTTAAAGACAATTTCATTAAGAGTATATATTGCTAAATAATGAGTAGATTGGTTGGCTTCATGGCTAACATGGGAAAAATTTAAACTACAAAAATTACCCTTAAAACTAACACAATCTCGAATAATTGATCCAACATAGTTTGGAGATTGTTGGCGAACATTCAACGCTAAAACCACATTAGAAGCATTTGATTCTGCTACAAGATCCATAAGAGACATGTCTTTTGCAAATTCCAAACCCTTTCGCATAGCTAAAGATTCTGCAACCTCTGAATCTGGTGATGAAAAAACTTGCCAGCAACTAGCACCAGTGACAACACCTTCATTATCTCCCACTACAGCACCAATACCCCACTGATCACCCTCTACCAGACTGCTACATCAACATTAAGCTTATAGAAACCACTAAAAGGAGGTGTCCAATGAACATCATATATTGGCAAAATTGGACCTCCGCTCGGTGTCTCCACCAACACCGTACTAGCACTCTTAAAAATCACAATAGATCTTCGTGCCTTTTGAACAGTGGCAGCCACATCAATATCAGTCTCCTCAAAACATTTCTTGTTTATGGCACACCATATCTCATAACACAAGGCCAAAACATGGACTATAATATCCTCATCGACATCAATAATATTTTCCTCCAACCACTTATGAAAAGGAACATACCTGGAATCATGCGAATTAAATACCACACCTAAAGAGGAAGCAAACATATCTGCTTTGACCAATGACACTTCATAAAGAGGTGTGAAACTGTCTCATTATGTTCTCCACAAAGAACACACAATGAATCACTATTTATTCCTTTTTTAAAAAGATCATTTTTTACTGGTAGTTTTTCATGTAAAATTCTCCAGGAAAAGTGGATGTGTCTTGAAATACTTTTTATCTTCCATAATTTTTTTCATACTTTTCGGTCAAGCATATTAGTGTTTATTAATATTAGTATATCAAACACTTTTATGCATATGAGTATATATAGACTTTTTCGGTCAAGCAGCGTAATGGAGTAGAAGTTATTCTTTTTAAGGTAAATAAGTGAGATGTCTCTTATTTAAACTTGGATCTCTACATATATAATACAATTTTTCTACCAACCGAACAAAATTATTACTTTTATATTAAAAAACCTATTAGTTTACTATCGTAAATTTAATTTACAATTTTAAATACTACAAATTGAAGTGTTTTAATAGATCTGAAACATGAATATCTTCTGTAGAAGATGTCACCTGACATGTTTATCTATAAAAGTCGTGAAAAATGTTCATATGAAAATAAAAAACTCAATTTAATTAATATATTAAACTTATATTAAGGAGAATTAAAAATTCAAGTGCGGGAAATAAATCCCCATGCCCAGACCAATGCAATTAACACCTTGACAAACATATAGGCACACTTGGTGCCACGTCTCTTGATCACCAGGCTTACTGATGTCCTCCATTGAAGTAAAAACAAACCCCTAATGACGTTCAAATTTAAATCCACACCAAGTTGTTGATTTTACAACAAGTGAATTGTCATTTATACTAGCAGCAGAAAAAAGGAACAACTCTGCAAGTAATGGATAACCACATGCATTCCTTCTAGAATATCATCAAGACAAGAAATACAATTATCATGTTGTATAGAGTTATTATATACTTCCTCCTCCCCAATATCTAATCACTTTTTTGACATTTCTTAGTTAAAATAGTTATTTTCATATTTCAAGACAAAGTTAGTAGTATTAATTAAGGGTATGATAAGGAAAAAAATAATAAATGCATCTAGTAATTGAAAAATAGTTTACATTTAAGGATAATTTTTTAGTCAAATAAGTGTTTAGATATAAAGACAAGTGATATGCTGCGACAAATCTTCCTTTCCCTCTGACAAGGAAAATATTTATACTCCGACATCGTAAGTGGAGCCTCCTAATAGTAGAACACAATCTTCAGTAAAGAATGGGTTAGAAGTAATGCAGAGAGTCGTTGGACCATATGACATAGCACATGTAGAAGTAGAAACCTTAGATTAATGCATTATTACCAAGAAAAATGTCCAAACTAACCACAAGAATTAATCCCCTCAAAAAAAAAAAAAAAAGAATTATGCAACATACAACTAAGATCTACCAAACAGATTGCTTTGCACAGAGCAACATTATATTAAAGTTCATATATCTACTATAAACTCTCGTCACTAAATTCTATTGTAGTATGATTGATGTATTGCATCAAGTTTGCTACTCGATTGGACACATATACTTCAATAACTACACTATAGAAATTGTATCTCATTGTAATCAATTTCTGTCATTCTATCAAGTTTGTTTCTCATTCTATTTTTATTTTTTTGGCGAAAAGCCGAAAACCATACAAGCTTCACCAGCTCCACCAAATACCGGCTAAAATACATGATTTAAAGAACCTCGCTGAATTTTACCCATTCTTTGATCTGCTACTAGTGTTTTTATACACCGGCTAAGCTCATACATACTGAGAATTTTTAATAGACATATCAAGTTATCCATAAATAATAATAAATTAAAAATAAGAACATGCAAATCAAAATGTAACATTACACAAGAGTAAAAAAACCAAAGCAAGGAACACTGTTGTTGTTGACCCAACCATACCATTTAGCTCAGCAGAATCTGTCTGTATCATGATTCTGAATTTGCAAGTTCCAACTGAAGGATCTTTATCAGTAACCATCGAAAGTCCAGGGAATTTGCATGCACTATCCATCTGATCATTAACTTGGTAGTAACTGTTAAATGCATAAGAGATATTGCCTTTCACATCTAAATTACTACATGAAGTTCCATATCCAAGACTAGTACAATCAGCATTTTGACAAGCATAAGACACACTTGGTGCCAATTGATCACTATTAAGATTTGCTGAAGGCTTCAAAACGCACCACTTTTTCGCCAAATGATCAACACCGCTAGCTCCTACCAATCCGTTGGCCCGGCCTGTTCCAAGATTAAGTTGGTATTTGGGCTGTCCGTCTAAGTAAAACAACCCCCAATGACGCTCGAAGTTCCCGGGCTGAATGCTCTTATTATCTTCATCTATGAAACTAAACAAGTATGCGTCTATAGGACTAGGCCTCATTGGTGTACCCTTTCCGGAAACATACTTTGACATAAAACCTTGGTTAAATCGCTGCGCATTTTGAAGATTTGCAAATTTGTCTCCGTCCGTAGGCCACCCTATTTCCCCAACAATTATAGGCATGTTTCCATAACCGTGTTTTTGTAGTGCCCAAACCAGAGTATCATGGTTAGCATCGAGCACATTGTCGTAGGTCTTTCCATTATCAACTATAGCAGACTGGAAGCCATTAAAAAAGGCATATTCAGAGGGGAAACTGGGATCCAAGTAGAGGCTGATAAAAGGATAGATGTTAACGGTAAATGGAGCTCCGTTGTCGCTCAAGAATTTGACTATCTGCAGCATGAGATTGTTGATATTCGATCTGAAATCGCCGTCGGATGGCTTTTCTGATGAGCTTTCATATACATCGGCGTTTAAAGGGACGGTGACTTTGACCCGACTGCTCAGACCGGCTTTTGTGAGAGCTGCCTGGATGTTTACAAGAGCTGGCAGTGTTGTTGCTTCAAAGGTGCCATTGTATGTTGACAGGAATGGTTCGTTACCCACAGCAACATACCTTGTAAAGACCATGAGAAATAAATGTCTATGAAATGACAAAATATAGAATGTAGTGGGTGATTTCATAATCAGTGAATTGTCAAACATAGCAGCAGAAGAAAAAAGAGTAGCATAAGGACACAGCATTATACGTAATCAATGAGATACACTTAAATCCTCTTAGAGAAAGTTGGCAGAACCATTATTGATAATGCTTGTGTCCATGTTATGTCCCATGCGTAATTCAAATTTTGCATTTCAACTAAAATGTTCAAGATACGTATCCAAATCAGAAGAATAATGGAGCAAAAAACTGAAATCTGCCACATGCATTATTTGACAGCGGGGAGATCAGATAACTTCACAGCAACATAAACAAGTGGTAAACACTACATAAACTGAATTTTAAATCTTAAATCTTAACTTGGTTTTTATCAGGCTAATATAAAATAGATAAAAACAAAGAATTGTAAATGGAATTGTGGACTTGTATATCATTAGTAAATCATTTAAGAGCAGAAACAACAACAAACTATTTCTGGCATTTCTTAGTTTGCATGTCTTCACATTAAGTATGTTACATAAAGGTAATAAACGATTAGAAAATGTTCTTTTTTTCAATTCTAAGTTATTGCACTGTAAAACCAAATTAATTGTCATCTAATCGGTAGTAGGGCTGGCTGTGGCTGCCATGATGTTATTCATTCATGTTTCTAAATAATTTTTTTGGTTTATGAACAGTTTATAAACACCACACTTCTCAACCCACTAACTTGTTTTTAACTAAGGGTAAAGAGGGCTTAACAGGCCCAGTAGCCTTTTCAGCTCAGATTGGGGGGTAATATCCGTGTACTCTTCGTCTCACATTGGTTAGGAATGGAGGCTAATTATAAACACTAACACAAACTGTGAGGGCTTAAACGAGACCCAAATCGAACAAGCTTACTTAAGGTCAGAACAAAACCCTAAAAATATAGATTCAAATAGAGGGTGTACCTGATGTCAACACCTCCAGAAGAGACATGAGCAGAAACATTCTTGGAAACCCATTTTTCTGCAGCTGGAAGACTATTAGCCAGTGTATAAAGCATGTCATTTGGAATCCCTACCATGACTTGAATGCTAGTCTTCTTGAGAGCATTTAAGATATTTGGATCAGCATCAAATAGTTTCACCTTCTGAATCCCATTATCTTTCAGCATTTTCACCACTGTGGTTGGTGACAAAAGATGTGTACACTGTGTGCCCCAGTTAACACCAATTCCACTCACACAACACACCAACAACGCGTTAAAGAACAAGATAAAAACAACACAGTTACTAAACTTTTCACTTCTAGCAGACTCCATCATGAGAAAAAAGAGTGTTGGTTTGTTTAATACAATTAGCGTATGCAAAATCTAAAGCTCAATAACTTTCCTTCAATAATCTGAAGTGAAAGAGTTGAAAAGTACAAGAGAGTAAAGTAAGGGTGAAATCTTAGGAGATACTAATAGACATACACACTGAAGCTGATGAGTTTGAAACTGCTTTTTGAGTTAAGCTGCTTTTTTGAACACCTCCACAGTCCACACTTAAATGAGTAAGTGAGAGAATGAGAAACAAGTTATGTGTTGTGTTGGATTGGAGAATCTTTTTCCTTTTCCTTTTCCATTGGTACTAGTAACTAGTAACTCGGCATGCTTACTCAGAGACAGACCTTTTTCAAACAAAAGTTAAATCAAAGCCATGTCACCCATGTGGTTATTTATTGCTTAAACTACTGATATTTATTACTCCTCCATTTCTTTTATTTTGATGTTTTAGAAATTCAACTGGACTATATTCTAAAACTTTTGATGTTTTAGTGAATTTATTATTGTTTTCTCAAGTTTACCCTTGTTAAAAAACACCATAAACTATTAAAGTAGTTGTGACCTTTGGTTTATCACATGTGAATTAAATGATAAATAAGAATATTTTAGTCAAAAACACACAAATATTTATATACTTTAATTACTCCTTAAAACTTGTGTCAAAAGCTAAAACATCAAAAGAAAAGAAATGGAGGGAGTAAATACTATGTCTTATTTATATATATAAAAAAAACATATCAACACGTGTTTAACACGAAACATTATACTACTAAATGAGTCATTTATATCAATTAAATTATGGTACAGTATTCTATCGAAAACCATATTGTGTTCGATCCATGGAAATCAAAATGAATTGAACAAAATCGCAATACATTAAGTGTTCATTTGCTTCCACATCAAAACAACTCCAAATGTGCGTTTACTAAGAAGCTTGGATTTTTAGCTTTAGAAAATCACAGTAGATTTGTGTTGAAACGCGAGAAAAAAGTGTTGAACATGTTTCCAAACACACACTAAGTGACAAATTAAAACATAAATTATAGAGAAGGAAAATGTTAACAAGTCGGTAAACTAAATATAAAAAAATTTATGTTGGAAATTGCGTCTTCGACTTTCTTAAATTTGTGTTGAAAATTGTGAGTTTTTTAAAGTTTGAAATTTAAATTAATTTTAAGTACATTTTTAGAGAGGTCAAGATTAATTTTTTGATGTGTACAATTGACTTTGACATGTTTGATTGTTTTCGAGTATAATTGATTTTAATAATAAAGTTTTCTTAAATAATTAAATTTTAATATTTTGTTCTTATATAATGGCCTTGACTAAAATTAAATATTTTATATCTTTTAACTTAAAACAAATTAAGCGAAAATTAAAAGACAAAATTACCAAATAACTTTAACTTTATTTATAAAGTTCTTACTTTAAATTTTATTATTAAAATAAATTTTTATACGTTAAAAAAGTTGAGTCGAACATACCATTATTCTCCCATAAACAAAGAGAAACAAAAACATTTCAATCAAACACGTGTAAAAGGTTAAGGTTTATGATAGGATATACAAAAATAAATCTAAGTTTATGATATGATATCAAGTAACTGGTAAGTAACTCAAAAATAATGTATTAGAGGTTCAAAGTTGAAGACAAAACTCAATATTGTTACTTATGGCGATTGGCGAAACACTCATATTTGAGCAAAATTTCATTACGATGATTAAGATTACAATAAAACCCTTTGATTTATTTGGAAGAGAAAATAGATAAAAATCCAATAAATGAAACAGAAAAACAGACAATGATACAAATAGTAAATAAAGATCATAAAAGTGAGGTGACAAAGTAGTGAAAGGGCTAGTGTCTAGTGGTTCAGACTACACTAATGAGGTACCTATACCTAATATTTTTGTTTAAAATAAAATGAAAAGAAAAGATCATCGTTTTTGTTGTGTAATGTTACAGTGTAGGAAGAAATTTCTATTCTCTCTGGACTGGAATTTCGAGCAGGAGCTCACTGAGAAAATGCATCTTTCGCAGCAAGAGGAGCGTGTTGTTTGTTTTTGTCCAGAGTAAGTCCCACATCGACTAAATATGTGAAAATTTCAGACTTTATATTACGCTAGACCACCTCCTAGATTGTCCCTTCGGGGACATCCGATAAAATTGGAACGATACAGAGAAGATTAGCATGGCCCCTGCGCAAGGATGACACGCACAAATCGAGAAATGGTCCAAATTTTTTTGACTTTTTTTTTTCTTCCCGATTTCTTCTTCTGTTACTCGAAAGCTTCTTCTACTATGGTATGTTTCTGCCACCATGATTTTTTTTTATTCGGGTGCTAGTTTCATTTCAGCACGACTGCTCAACTTTTTGATGAACGAGGTTTTTGTTGTGGCTATTTTCAATTTCGTGATGTCTCCTTTATGTTGCAGAGGTAGTAACTTAACATAAATTGTGTGAGTATGAATGAATAAGGACGATATATGTTTCCAGATTTTATATTTTTTCACATTAGTTTGATTCTGAATCTGTTCTATCCCCTTGATTTCAGTTTGTAGGAGTAGGTTTAAGAGAGGAATTAGATGCTAATTTTGTCTTGCATACTCACCTATGTAATTTGATAAAATTAATTGAATGTAATCACATGTGTCGGTGTCATGTCGGAGACACCAACACATGTCGGACACTGGATACCCTTCGATCAAAGGTGTCGGTGCTACATAGATACTCACTAATCTATGAACACTATAGTGAGTGTTTGTACCCTCTTAGAAGTTTGGTACAAAGCTATGAAATGATTCGTTTATTCTATTTCATTCGTTTATTCTATTGCAAATTCAACCTAAGGACTCAGAATTTTTGCCCTAACATAATTCAGTTGCTACTTCCTCATTGCTTAGATTTTTTCTCCTTAATTGCTCCTTAATTGTTTCTTACACAGTAGGACTATCTATCTATGGCCTCTCTGCCTACACTATTCCTCTTTGATTGTTTCGAGGGGATTCAAACTCAGTCTCTTTGAATCCACACGTATTACAGATTACAGTATTTCTAGTGAGTTTTTCCTGAATACTCAATAATCTAGAATATGGAAGTGTGTTTTCTCAATGATTTTGCTTCTACATGCTATATATTTGAGATCATACTACAGCTTATCTGAACAAGCATTACAAAGGCCGTGCATTCAGAATTTTCATTTGCATTTCATGAAGTTCATTAGGTTCCAAAGTGATTACTAGTTAGTGTTATACTAATATATGGATGAAACAAAACAGTGAAGGACTTGTTATGCAAAATTTTACCAGGACAAACCAAACAAAATGTTTAGCCAGGTGATTGGATGCAACCTCAAGAAACATGTAAATATAGTAGAGTGGGTTCTAGTGACTCCATAATGAATGAGTACCCCCTAATTTTTATCTATGCCTTATTTACGAGCTCCTTAAATCATTTAACATTCTAAAGATTTTTCTGTTGTAGAACATATGTCCTTATTTGAAACGTATAAAGCAAAGAAAATCATACAAAAAAGTACTGGTAAAATTAAGCTCAGGTTGTTAGGCTGTATTCCCAAGTCCCAACATTACATTGCTAGAGATGTCCTTGTTTATTTTTCGTTTTCGATGCTTCTGTCTTGCATGGATTCTTGCATTTTCATTGTTCTTCTGATTTCAACAACTTTTAAGCTAGAACAAGATTGAAATTAAGTGTATGTTATGTTAAGTAGACTTTGAAAGGTGGAAGGGACATGAAAATAAGTGTATCACGTGTGTCGTCATTATGTATCCTGCATCTTAGTACCACATGGAAATATCTCAATGTTTATATGTAAGCATATACTACCTGAGGTGGAGGTTTTGCAGTTAATGGCTACTCATGTCTCTGGATTATGACGTGATTTAATTCAACTAGTTATGCTGATATATGGATAAGTTAAAACAACGAAGAAAATTCCCCCATTCTCTTAAAAGTTGTGCCAGTTAGTTAGTACCACAGGATTTGTATGAATGTGTGAAAAGATAGGGAGAGAGGATCAGTAGGAGTAGAGAAAAAAGTATAGGAGGGTGTAAATATGAAAAGTCCTCTGTTAAACTAGATATTTGTACAGAACTCATGAATTGGTTTTTATATTAGTTATTATCACCCTTCTGATATTTATTCAAATTCTACGTGGTCCTAGTGGGTCCGCGAAATTCGTATCAAATTCTCATGGTATGTGTACAATGAAACAAGGAAAACATACAACTGTACCAATAAAAAACATCAGGCTGCATTTAGTTCCTGGCAATGTAACACCAGACCTTTGTTTTTCTTCTTGTTTTTATGCTCCCACATGCATTTTTGCATTCTCTCTAGGTAAACTTAAGGTAGAATATGTGTGTACAACATAGTTAGTAAGCTTTTAAGGTAGATGGGGTAGGAGGATACGTGTATATTTGTAATGCAAGCTGGATAAGTAAGCTCTCTTACCTGTGTTGATCCCGAAATAAGATGGCTTGAAGTTCTTATATGCTATCTTTATCTGATAACTGTCAATATAATTTACTATAAACTTCCATCAAAAAATCATTTATAGTCTCTCTTATTTTTTTCACACATAAGCTCTATTGAGAGTAAAAGAATTGTATCTTGATTCAAAATTTGAATCTTCTCTTTCGCACTATATATCTTTCTCTACCATCATACTTTTATCATTTCTTTCCTCTCTCAAACAGCTTTTCAGGTTTGGCTTAAAAGCATTTGAGGTGTGGGGTTTGCTTGAATCTTGTGATTATTACCTTTTTTTAGTTTTGTTACTTTTTAGGATTAATGTTACTTAATTAACTTTTGAGTGTGAGAAGAATGATCAAGTTGGCCAATTTTATACATGTACTATGCAAGTGGGGCATTGAAGTATTGAGCTTTATTTTGCAGTAGAAGCTTTATTTCTCATCATCCATGGTTTGGACAATTCAAAAACGTTAAGTTTTCTAATTGCTTTTTATTTGTTCATTTTTTCAAGCTTCAAGTTTGCAGTTTGAGTTCTTGAGTTATTATCTTGGTGAGCTATGTTTGCTGGAACGCCATTGTTGGAGGTGTTTGGCTTCTTCGGTAGTAACGGTAGTTACATATCCTGCTGCATTTATTGTTTGGCCTACAACTTATCCATGTGCAAGTATTTACTGAATAGTTATTAACTTGCCTTTTATGTGTAAGTATTAGTGAGTACTATAAGTGAAACTGAAATTTAAATCTTTCATGTCTTAGTTGTAGGCATCAAGTGAGTTGTAGGTTCATGGTTTATGATTTTTGAAATACTTCCATCTATTAAATCTACAAGCTTTTTTTATTCTTCTGCTACTCGTTAGGTTGATTTATTTTGTATATAAAGTTGTTTTTTTTTTTGTTGAGTGTAAAGTTGTTTTTAAATACACTGCTATGTATTATGCTACTGGAATGTATTCTACACAGGTAACTATAATCAATGTTTAATCTACTTACTTTGTTATTATTGCCAAATTTAGTTTGGAAACTATAAATTCTCATATTAGCTCCTCTCTTTGTCACAGATTTTTGTAGAGCTACCTAATGTCTTTTGCTCAAGCCATGACATATGGCGTTGCAGAATATGCCCTTATCAGATTTGACTGGACTGCAGATAAATTGTTTTGCTATCTACTTTTCATGTACTTCACATTCCCCCATTTCACCTTCTATGTTGCTGCTGCGTTTATGCAATTTGGAACCTCTTTCATGACGTGTCACTGGATGCCAAAACATTTTATGCAATTTGCTATCTATTTATTTTCTTACCTTTTGATGATGAAGTGTGGTGGAGATGGTGTCATTGGGCATGTTCAGTTGCTTTGAAATATCTATTTTTTGATCAGATATGTAGCGTTTCAAGTCTTTTATTCACTACTGCTTAGTTTCATTTGAAGTTTGCATGAGAGTGTAATCAAGGTGAATCCCTTAAGGAAGAGTTGACTAACTTGCTTTGAGATTAAATGAGGCAAAATGCAGTGAGCATGTTGTTAAGCTGAATCCTCAACTTTTTCAGTTGAGAAGTGAGTCGAAAGAAGTATTTCATAGTAGAGGTTGTTGAGAAGCAAAATAAGGACTCACATAAGAATAAAAAAAAATGCTAAATTATATTTTTGGTCCTTTAAGTTATTTTTGATTTTCACTTTGGTGCCTTAAAATAATTTCATTCCATTTTAGTCCCTTAATTTACAAACATGTTAGACACTTTAATCATTTAAAACACTATTTGATAAAAAAAAATAGCGAATAGCTGATAGAAGATAAGTTAACTGATTGAATTTTAGCCCGTTTGGATTCAGTTTATTTTGAGTTTATACAAAACAACTTATGCAAATTAACAAGTTTTTATGTTAATTTATAAGTTTTTACTAATGAGAATTGCATATACATTGTTTTTTTATAAACTGCATTTACAAACTTATGAATAATATATAAGAGATATTTATTTGGACAAGCTGATTTGTATAAGCTCCAAATAAGCTTAATCCAAACGGGCGTGTTTGGTAAAATTAAAGGTTGAAATAGCTTATAAATATGAAAAGACAAAAAATTAAATCGGGTTAAATTGAGGCAACAAATGATAAGATATAAGATAATTGAATTAAAGCTTAATGGTTTTGGTCATTGTTGTTTTAGCCTAAGTCTCGTGAAATTATCTATAATGCCTCTAGCCTTGTATTTTCGATCATGATGCTTAGCTATAAATAAGCTCCCCTTGTACTTTGAGACAATGAAAGAAAACAATATGTGTCACCTCAGAAGATGATTAGAGCTTAGTTGTTTTAGCCTAAATCTCGAGATATTACTTGTAATACAAGTCATCTAACCTTGTTTTAGTTGGGAGAAGTCAAACCTTTTTTTAGCCAACTAGTCGGGTCAGGTTTGACCATAAAACATCAGAGGAGAGACCAAGAGAAAACCAAATGTGACAATGTGAGCAAAAAGGCGAGCACATGAAGTATACATACATATGTTATATAATAATATTAACTTAAAGCTTGTTAGTTTCTTGAAGCAAATCACATACCTTTCCACTAGAAGAGATTTGTTGGCACCTTTTGGCATAGGATAGCTAGGCCTCCCCGTATCTTAGATCGAGAAATCTTTTCCCAACTCGCCAAATTAAGACCGGTGTTTTGAGAACTGTTCCGAATGATTTTTTGGATGGTGTGATCAATGGCATCGCAAATGCTTTGACAAAAAGTAGTTAATTGTTACTCCCTCCGTCATGACCCATTTAAAAATATACAATTTTGATCTAATTTATTTTGACTGTATTCTTCTACTAATATATAAAGAAAAATAATATCATATAAGATATCATTAGATTCGTCTCGAGGAGTATTTTTAAAATATCAAATTTTCATAATTTTTTCTAAGCTAAAGTGCATTTTCTCCCCTTAACTTTTAAAAACTTGCAATTTTGGCCCCATAAGTACAGAAACTACAATTTTGACCCCTTAAGATTTAACCTCATTGCAACTTTAATCCTTTTAGCCAATTTTGACTGGTTAATGCCTACGTGGCACGCCACGTGTGTAATTATTGAATTAAAAAAAATAAAAAAACATATTATCATTTTTTAAATTAAATAAATGAAAATGAAATTAAAAAAATAAGAAATTTAAAATTAAAATCTCAATCTTTTATTTCTTCTTCATCTTCGTTTCTTCCTCTCAAAAAACTCATCTTTTTCTTCATACATTCATCCTCTTTTTAAAACCCATAATTTTTTTAAAAAAACTTATCCTCTTTTTCATACATTCATTTTCCTCATTCTTTATCATCAAAAAACCCAGATATTTTTTCTTCTCAAACAGAAGAACTCTGTAGGCTGTCACACAACCGAAATCACAACAACTTCCTGCATTATTGCCTAAACCAGTACTCAATTATTGAGCAACCTAAACCAACGAGTTATAATTTATGTGCCGGCAACTGAGACTCTGCCGGTTCCAGCGGTCCATGAAGCGTGACAGTGGAGAACGACAGAGAGGGAGTCGGTCTATAATTACTGATGCTACAGTAACGGTCGTCGGTGGCGGCATTGGGTTGGGATTACTGAGTTTGTCTTCAAATCCAACCCAAAAAATAAAAAAGAACAACCATGAAGATGAAGAGCATAAACAAAACAAAAGTGCAAATGGGTTGATCTATATTGAACATATCGAACTTCATGTTTTAAATGGGTTGTGTTTTTCAAAATTTTATGTTTTTATGGAACTGGATGCTTTGTTGTTTACAAAATTCTTTGATTGCTTTTTTTGGCTTAAGTGAGAAAGAATCATTGAAGGAAAGAAGAAGAAAACCATGTGCAGTTGTTGTTGGATGATGGAAAGAAGAAGAAGAAGAATCACGTTTTTTTTTTTCTTTCTCATTTCCTTTTCTATTTTCAATTTATTTTTTAATTATTTAATTTAGAAAAAGATTATATGAGGGATTTAATTTTAATTCTTTTTTTTGACTTTTTAAATTTTTTTAATTTATAAATGATTAGGTGGTATTTTTATTTTTTTTAATTCAATAAATCACACACGTGGCCTGCCATATATGCGTTGACCGAGTCAAAATTGACTTAAAAGACTACTATTGCAAATGGGCTAATTCTTGGGGGACCAAAATTGTAGTTTTTGTACTTAGGGGACAAAATTTTAAGTTTTTGAAAATTAGGGGTGGAAAAGTGCACTTTAGCCTTTTTTTCTAATATATTATTCAAGATATTTAACCTCAAAATTATGCATTGACATGCATAATAAGGTCAACTGTGTCCAGTGGCGGAACCACGTATAAGCGAGGGGATGCAGCTGCATCCCCTGGGCTTTTAAATTTTATACATGATGGTACTGTTTTAATGCTACTTGAACCTCCTGATATTTTAATATTGCACCACCTGACCTAAGATTTTGCACTAATAAAACTACATCTCTAATGGGAGGGTCTTAGCCTTTTAAGACCCGGTACCTATTAGGTATCCTCATTGGGTGAGAATTTTTTTGGGGTCTTATATGAAGGAACTTATTAGGTACTGCTATTAAAAAATTATAAATGAGTAGTGTGTACACGTGAGATCCGTGTAAATACCCAAATGCAAGGTGTACTCAATTTACTCACCCTCCCATTTTCTCCGTAACCAATAACCTATTCGAAAAATGTTTACTTCTTCTCGTAAAACTTATTTCAAGAACAGAAAAAATTATACATCAAATTATTATGCTTTAGAATTATAAATTTATAATCTACACAAATTCTACCTTTCATTTGATAGATTTTGAAATTTATAATTTATACAAAAAATTAGATATTTGATTAGGAAAAATGACAAAATTCATAAATTTAATAGTATAAATAAATCATAATTAAAAGAGAAAGTAACTGCACAAAAATTTGGTATGTTTAATGTAGTTGAAAGCTCTGAATCCCCTACCCCAGGGTCTTGGCTCCGCCACTGACTGTGTCAAGTATTATTATGAGACGGAGGGAGTAGTTAAGTTATGAGTTTTTAGTTTTTAGTTTTTCCGAGGGAGTTAACCTTACAACGGTATATAAATTTTTTTAAGGAATTATCATTTTTTTCAAATCATTCTTATAAAATGAATCTGACCAATATTTTGTTTGTGTTCATAAGAAGAAGAGAGACATTAACCCGTCCACATGCAGATATTTAATGTGTTTATTTGTTTTTCCATTATTGGTATGCGATTTTATGTACTTACTATAAAAGAAAAATACCGACTGTCAAAATAAAAAGAAATAAGGAAAAAAATGAATTATAGTGAGCTGTCATTGTATAGATTCGACCGCCAGAAACGGTGATTCGGAAGTTGACAATTTCAGCGGCATCCATTTAGCGGTAGATAACGTAATCTCACGTCTTTATAGATAACGATCCCCTTTCGTCAATCTAATTTCAATTCTCTCTCCAAGGTGGTTACTAACTCATCATCATCATCATCATCATTTGATTTTATTTTTCCTTAATAATTCTTCAAAATCATTGTTCTATTTTAATTAAAATTAAAATTGTTTGTCTTCTTCATCTCTCGCAGTGCGTGCGTAGTCATGGCTGCCTCCATCAAACACATGGCTCTCGCTGTTTCGTTACTTGGTTTCATCTCTTTCATACTCGGTGTTATAGCCGAAAACAAAAAGGTATTATTATTATTACTCTTTCCTATCTACTCTGTTTCATAGAAATTGAATATTTGTATTGTAACTGTAGCCTGCTTCTGGTACACCAATAGCTGTGAAGGACGGTGTGACGTGCAAGTTCCCTTCCGATCCAACAGTTGCATTGGGTTATCTTTCTGTTGCATTTCTCATCGCATCTACAGTGGTTGGATATCTTTCCCTTTTTTACCCTTACCAAGGAAAGTCTGTTCCACAAGGAGTTCTCTTTAAACACACCACTTTCCTTGTTTTCTTCAATATTGCACTGTAAGTACTATTACTACTTCCTTATTCCTTATCACTTGTTCACTCATGGGTCTGTTTGTTCGATAATTGATTTGACTTTGACTTTGAAATTCATTTTCCTTGTGTTTTAAAAGATGGGTTTGTCAGAGCAAATTTACTGATAAAAATGAAGAATGCGTCTCTCTGTTTTTTTAATTGGATTAAATGGGGGACAAAGCCCCTGGAACAAGACTAGAAATCACAAGTGAAAAAACCAACTCAGAGCATTATATGATGATAGCTAGTATAGATTTGAATTCCCTACATTTGATAAATAAATACTAAATGATATTATGCGGATTTTGAATTTGACTTTACATGCTTAGAATATGAGCCGTCCAATTTTGCATTAGGTATATATGCAGTTTGTCTTCATTCATAATTCCCCTCCCAACTCGCCTGCAGATTACAATTTACAGTTCACTGTTAGGTCTTCTACCAGCTTTACTTCCTTATATCTCCATCCTCCCATTTCTACTGAGTGTTTTTTTTGGGGCACTGGTAACTGTGTTTTTACTTAGGTTTTCATCTGGACTTGCTGCAACTCTGCTGTTATGGCCAGTAATAACGGAGCAGATTCACCTTTCGCGCAATGTACATCTTGATGCCAACTATGCCTGCCCTACAGCTAAAACTGGTCTCATTGGAGGCGGTGCCTTTTTATCCCTTGATTCATGCCTCTTTTGGTTGGTTGCCCTTATGTTAGCTGACAATGCTCGAGAGGATCATTTTGAAGAAAATAAGACTTTTGAAGATGCAAGTGTAGCCATATAGAAACAGAAATATGAATGGATGTGCTATAACCTGTTATTAAAGTCAAAGTAGAAGCATCAAACATTATTTTTATCTTGTCATTGTTTCAATTATATGATGGATTATATGGATTTATTTACTTTACGTGGGTGTTCTATTTTCAATGAATTTCATCGTGGTTCATGCAGCAACACATTGTTGTTTATGATCAAGAACAATGCAACACTGTGTCACTTTTTTATTTTTTGTAATGATAAATGTTAATATGATAATTGTTATGTTAGTATTTTCTCACTTAGTGAGGATTCCGAGAACCTTTAAACCAGGTACGCCAATCACCATGTCACCTTGGTTGGTCACTTTTCAATGTCTACATTACAGGGTAGGCCAATCACGAGGCATTTTCACTAAACAATTTTTTATACTCAATGATTATTATCCTGAAGCTAGCTTTTACTACAAAAGGAGACAGCAATTGTGGTTCATAGTCAAATGGTTAGCTGCTGTTGCAATTTATATTAATTGACAAAAATATATTTATGGACACCCAATTTTCCCTACATCTGTTAAACCTAACTAATTATTACATGCAAAATAGTGATTCATTCAACTGAATATATGATTAACGTGGATCACGTTGAAAACTTTAAAATTGTGAGTAATCACGTAGTTGAAACCACAATTTTTCTGGGAATTGAGTTAAGTTTCTATTGAATTGAATTAAACGTTTACCAAGCCATTCCTAAGAGATTGTTTAAATAAATTTGCAGTTTTATATGATTTCGTCGGCCATTCTTTCGCACAATTTAGCTTTTTCCTTTAGAAATAACAAATAATGACACGCTTATATTATTATTTTTTTGAAAGAAATGATGACACTTAAATGTAGTTTCCAATGCCATTTTTCCTACTTAAAAAAAAGAGAGAGATAGAATTTAGTGTTTTGTTTCTATTTTTCTAGCGCATATACTCTTCTCCTTTTCTACGACAACAAGATCAACAATGTGTGGTTGAATGATTTGATGATATTTTACACCGAGCGGGAGATATTCAAGTCGTTTGATGATGTTGATATTATTTGAACATTCACTCGAAAGAGATCGCGGAAAGGGCATTTACCTCCTAATTTTATTTAGCACGCTATTGACAGGTTATACTTCATCTTTTTAATTTAAAATTGTACTTTTGTTGAAAAAATGACGAACCTCTTTTATTTCGATTTATGGCTATTTATATATATTATGTCACATATGAATTTGCGATAAATTTATTGCCCAGACTCTATAAAATTCCTTGCTCCGCCACTGTTTGTCATGACAATAAGCAACCATAAAACAACATATGAACAAAAGCTAACTAGATTAATCTCAATGTTAAAGAAAACTTAAGCACCGACAGATTCATACCCGGAATCAATATTCATTGGCTGTGCTTGTGAATTCTTGTAGCCATTTCGTTTATTCAAAAGACGTGTAAATTTTTTATAGACACGGGCTTTTACCTCGTATGGCTCCTTCTCCTCAGTTGTACATTCAACACACAGAAATAACCAAATTTAAGTAACTAACTACACATGATAGGATTTTATCAGTGATCAAGAATAGGCGGAAATGGAACTGCATGAAATGAAACAACTGTCAACCAGCAATACCTGACATCTTTTTCCATTTCTCTACCAGTAGTCCTGACACATCCATAAATGAAAATCAATATTTTATTTTGCATAAATATTTCAACAAACTACCCATTATATCTTAAAACTAATAAAAGACACATGGATTTGTTTATATTTGCGGAAACAAATTTGTATTTTCATATATGAGATAGTTCATATGATAAAATTTTAAAAATTTACCACTAATTTTAAAACATCGACATTAATTTAGTGTTTTTATTAAATACTAGTCAATGACACATGCCAAGACGATGTAATGTGTCGTCACGTAGATTAATGAACATAAAAACACAAAAGTTGTCATACTCATTAATTGATTTGACAACACATACCATTGAATACATGTATCAAATAATTGTACTGTAATTATAACTTTTTTAAAAATCTTATACATGATTGCCTGTGATCAATTGACTGTGTAACATGTTGAATGTTGTCCAACTACTCTGTTATTACTCAAAAAGTACTTAGATGAGGTGGCAATGAATGTCTTCCAACTTAACCACACGTTATGGTAGGAATTAATCTCTATAGTTCACACAAAAGAAAAACTATAGGGGGAAGAAAAATAAAATTGAAGGGTGTGATTAGATAACTAGTAACTTGTGTTTGTGTTTTGGGCTAAGCTCTCTAAAGAATTTAGTTCTGAAAAGCCCACCCACTTGGCAAAGCCGTAAAACCCTAATTAGTGACGAGGAGGTAGCTGTTTCCTGCTTCGTCTACAAAAACCCTACCAAAACCTTGAGCAATTACTCACTCCATCTCTCGTTTAATTTAACGCGGTCTGAACTCATCAGCGAAAATGCCTCTAGGAGACAGAGGAGGTGATAAGAGTGAAGCTCGATTTTGCGGTGTAGAAACAGAGTTCAGCGATGACATGCCTAATGTCATTACTTTCAATCTCTCCACTGGAAAATTCGATTTCGTTGTTGCTCCTCTCGTAAGTCTCTTTCATATGAAATTCTTTCTTTTATTGTATTGTACAGTGTAGTTTATGGTGACTAATTAGCCATTCATACTGCAACTTCACTGTTGCTCATTTGTGTGTGTGGTCAGTAAGCTCACCTATATCGATAACTGTTTGATGAGCATTTTCCGCCGAAGCTGCTCGATTGAGAGCATCCAAGGATTCACTGGATCGCTCTATTGAACTACATTGTACAACACTATCAGCAGTTTTGCGAGATTCATTTTTCTATTTAGTTATGTTTTTGCATGTGAATCTTTAATTTTTGTGTGTATTAGTGTAATGTAGAATGTTCTACTGGATTACTGCTAAACAAGTTAAGTAACTGCTAGTTAGTTATATTGCGATCAATTAGCTAATGTCTTGTATGATAAGCTGATAATAGAAGTATTTTTATTGTATAATTTATAGTTTATGGTGACTAATTAGCCATTCCCACAGCGACATCATTGTCACTCCTTTTTTGTGTGTGTGGTCAGTAAGCTCACCTAAATTGATAACTGTTCAATGAGCCTTTTCCATTGAAACTGCTCCATTGTGAGCATTTGAGGGTTCACTGGACCGCTACACTGAGCTACATTTCACAACGCTGTCACTGGGAATAGTTTTGTAAGATTAATTTTTCTGTCTAGTTCCATTTCTGTATGAAATTCATTTCTGTATTGTTTGTGTATCAGTATAATCTATAATGTTCTAAGTTCTAGCAGATCGTTGTTAGAAAATTGTTTGTGTATCAGTATAATCTATAATGTTCTAAGTTCTGAATCCTCATTAATATGCTAATGTCTTGTATAAATAATGAATAATAAATAGTCTGAAGAGTCTTTGAGGTAACAAATCATGTTTCATTTCAAAGTGTGCGATATCATGAAAAGGGACGCCTAGTGCACTATATCATACACGCTATATTAATAATTGGAGTTTTTTTTACTGTACTTTATGGTGACTAATTAGCCATTCACACTGCAACTTCATTGTTGCTCCCCTGTGTGCGTGGTCAGTAAGCTCACCTAAATCAATAACTGTTTGATGAGCCTTTTCTAGTGAAACTGCTCCATTGTGAGCATTTGAGGGTTCACTAGATCGCTCTATTGAACTACATTTCACTACATTAGGAGCGGTTTTATGATATTCATTGTTGTGATTAGTTCTGTTTTTGCATACGATTCTGTAATTTTTGTATATATTGTAGTGTAATATGAAATTTTCTAAGATCTGTTAGACTATTGTTTGAGCAGTTA
>Ga0315915_1000774_pt1 | contig 35383 bp, 19 predicted proteins | sample MpolbnodulesMG_FD_207738 | JGI IMG/M metagenome (GOLD analysis project Ga0315915, IMG submission 207738) | Medicago polymorpha root nodule microbial communities from Los Angeles, California, United States - branched nodules | ecosystem: Host-associated > Plants > Roots > Nodule | place: USA...
AACCAAATACACAGCCACAAACTCAACTTCTTCATCGTACCAACAAAAAAAATCCATCTCCTCTTCTCATCATCTCAGAACCCATCTTTGTTCTCCTTTGTTCATCTCTTGGTTTCAGAATTTGTTAGTTTGTCAATTTGTTAGTTGTTAATTGTTAATTTGTTAATTGGGAGGATGAACTTGTTAATTCTTAATGTTCTGCACTTTTGTTACTTTAAGCTTTAGAGGCTTAAAGTGTCGGTTTCCTTGAATTTTATTATTAGTATTTTTTGCAAATATGTTTTATGTTTTGCTTAAGACTTGTGACTTTTATTTCAAATTACGAATACTTCATGAATTTTGAGTAATGTTTAAGAAATTTTAGTAATTTTTTTTAACAGTATAGTATTTTAATATTAAATATATTAGTGTCCGCGTCACCGAAATAGCGCCTGCTATTTTTGGGGTGGCCGCACCGCATTTCCGCTTTGACAACAGAGCTTTGGTTTCCGTGCAAATACCTACTTTTTCTTTGTAAATTATGGTTGTTGTATAAGTTGTCAACCAAATTGGTTGTTCAAATAACACTCCTCGTCCATGTATACACTTTGGAAATTGGTCCCACATAATGTGGTGGGACCCATATGGATTTTACCCAATAGATAAGTGAGCGTTAGAGCGTGTTGAGAAGAGAGTGTCCCTAGCTCTCTTTTTTCTTTTCATTTTAGTATGTTTGCTCTCTATGTCTTGACTGTGTTAAAAATGAGAGTAGTTGGAAATATAAAATCGTTTTAGGTAACAAAGGTGATTGAAACAAACTAGTTGGAAACAAACTTTTTTCTTATATGTTTTTTTCTGCATATTTTTTTATATTATTGAGCTTGAGTATATCATAAAATTGAAATTTTAATTCTGTATATTTCATCTTAGCTTTTTGTCTTTGTTTATAGTTATGATTTTTGTTGTACTTCAAAGTCGAAACTAGATTTAACGTAATAAACCTAGGGATACTTCGCGAACACATTATTTGTTGTCTAAGTTTTAGATTGATATTTTCATATAACTGCTTGATTAATCAACGCTTCCTTGAGTTCATTCCATCCCTGTCCTGTGGGAATTTTCTTGTTCAGATGACAAAACTTATCACATAGTAAAAAATCTCGTCACTTTTTTGCTACTTTGTGTATAATTATTATAGGATTGAAGGAGCAGAAATAAACAAGAGTCTTTTGGCTTTGAAGGAGTGCATTCGAGCTTTGGACAATGACCAGATCCATATTCCTTTTCGTGGAAGTAAACTTACAGAAGTGCTTCGCGACTCTTTTGTTGGCAATTCAAAGACTGTCATGATTTCTTGTATATCTCCAAATGCGGGATCTTGTGAACACACACTAAATACCTTGAGATATGCTGATCGGTATGTGTTCCCTTATTGTGAGCTTGACGTTATGTTCATAACCGGGTGTCCCTTTTTCTATGCACATGAATATTTGTAGATATTAATTGTTTTCATCATAATGTGAACAGAGTTAAGAGTCTGTCCAAAAGTGGAAATCCTAGAAAGGACCAGGCCCCAAATCCAGTCCCACAGTCAAATAAAGAGGTTTTATCCACATCATCCCTTCCAGATAGTGCTTGTGCCGAGGATGTTTATTATCAACGTCAAGAGGTGAAAACAGCAGATATGGGTAGGAAAGTTATCGAGAAAGAAAACTCTTTGTACAGCTCTGCTGCTACTGATGTTGACAAGCAGCCATCGAGTTTTTCTTCCAGTTTTTTATTCAACGGACGAGAGGAGAAAGGTTTGCCTTCTGTCTCAGTGGACAGGAACAGGTTTGAAATGAAGAATTCTACTAGTCAAAAGATGAACCCTTATTCCCAAAATGATACGGATGAGAAAGTGCAAAAGGTGTCTCCCCCACGCAGAAAAGGGACCAAGGAGGAGAGACCTGAAAGGTCTTTCAACTGGCAAAAACGGGATGCCAATGGTTCTGATCATTTCACCACAAGCTCCAAGCAGCAGAGCACAGAGAATTATAACACAGTTGCAACTGGATCCAAGCAGCCTGAAACAGAATCCTCACCTGATGTGAATATCAGCGCCGTACTTGAGGTTGGCCAAATATTTAGAACTTCCCTATATACCTGTTTTCAGTTGAATTTAAAACTCATTTCAGTATCAGTTTAACTTCTTTGTGATACATCTGCAGGAGGAAGAAGCACTAATTGCTGCTCATAGGAAAGAAATTGAGGACACAATGGAGATTGTCCGTGAAGTGAGTTACTACTCAAGTTTTTCTTATGCATCAAATCAACGTTCTGAGTTAACTTTTATTGTCTCCCATACAAATTTCTGGAAACAACAATTATATTAAAGTGAAATCAATATAATATTTTTATGATTAAAAATAAATACAGAACAAATTTTCACAAACCAAATAGATCCAGTTTCCTCTGCATCTATTGATCATGTAGCTTATGATATAACTTTTCTCAGGTTATACTCTAAGTTTAGTGATGATGGTATGTGCATATAAAACTTTATGCTCGTAGAATAGTTGTTTCTTGGTCCTCATCTTGTATTGCTTTTGGTTATCAGGAAATGAAACTGTTGGCAGAAGTGGACCAGCCAGGAAGTCTTATTGACAGCTATGTAACCCAGTTAAGTTTTGTGCTTTCTCGCAAAGCAGCTAGTCTTGTAAGTCTCCAGGCTCGCCTTGCAAGATTCCAACATCGACTAAAAGAACAGGAGATACTAAGCAGAAAAAGAGTACCCCGTTAAGTGGCATGGTTTCTCTTATTCAGTGTTGATGATGTGTATGTAATTTTTTTCTGTTTGTTAGCAATATAGTTTGAAGGCTTTTGGTCATTTTACATCAACAAATCTTTTGTGGGATATTCAAATTAAATTTACTCAAATGTATATTCGTCCCTTGTGTGATATGTGACATTACCTCATGCCTTTGCAAAATGGATTTAATTTTATAGCATTGTTAGCATCAAATATTTTTTATACTACTGCCTATTTTTTTATTGCCATATTAAATAAAAAGATTTAACTTTTCATAAAACCTATTCTAAAGTATATATTTTTTGAATTTGGCTCATCTAAAGTGTGTATGTACAGTGAGTTGGAAGGTCATCCCCTCGACCAAGATTTATTTTAGCAAAATAAAAGTGAGTTGGAAGATTGATCCTGCATAATCAGTTGAGATGCAAAAAATATATAATTAAGTTGGATATAAACGGAATCCTACTTGATTGGTATAGCAAAAGATTTTCGTTTTTATCCTTTTTTTTAGGGAATTTTCGTTTTTTTACTAAAACTAGCAAAAAATTACGAGCATATATTTTATTTGATGATGATATATCCTACTGATTGATTTTCGGATCCAACAAAAAAGTATTTTCCGTATCTAGTAATTAATATCTTGCGTATCTAGCCATTAATATATTCCTATAATTGACCATTAATTTCTTGTGCAATTGTGCATTGATATATAACACCCTTCTACTCGCTCAAAATTTTGGTCCGTAGAAAAGGTTAGAGCTATGTCTTCTAAAGAACTTGATCATCGGAGTAATGGAGTCCACTTTTTCAAGATTATTCTTCAAAGGAACCTTAATGAAGGAAAACTGGTAACAGTCTCTGTTCTTTCTTTTCTTTTTTGAAGTAAATATTAATTGCAAAATTAGGGCTATAAATTAATCGGTGAAATGCTTACGACCTTTGGAGTGTAGGTGAATGAGTAAGGATTGTTATTTTTTATATAAATTTTAAACAGAAATTGCCGATAACGTTATCATGTACTATTTACTTTTACTTGTTCTCACTTTCATAAAAAGAATTGTTGTTTAATCATACTAAACATTGTTTCTTGATAAAAATAAAATTGTTGTGTTAATATTGATTGTTTGTATGACAGAAAGTGCCTATAAGTTTTGTGAGAAGGCATTGGCAAGGTATAACAAATTCAGTTACTCTAAGACTTCCAAATATGACCGAAAAGAAAGTTTTTTGGGAGAAAACTAGTGATTATAATGTTTGGTTTTGCAATGGTTGGAAAGAATTTGCAAAATATTTGTCTTTGGATGATTCACAGCTTATGTTGTTTCAATATTAAGAAAATTCTCTCTTCGATGTGATTGTATGCGGTAAATGCGGATTAGAAATAAAATATCCTTTAAAAGAAACTAACAAAGAATATGAAGAGAGAGATACTTCTTTACAAATTATTGAAGATCCTTCATCATCGAAGGGTAAAAGGCTAAAATCTTCACCACCTTATTTTAAGAAGATGAAAATCAATTCAAAAGAACAAAAAGAATCTAAGCATGAGGAGAGAAAAGTCGAAGAACACGGAAGGTTTCATAACTTCAAGGATACGGACAATGGTTGGTTTTATTCTATCTTCTTCCATTTCTTTTTTATTTATTTGTATTTTTTTCATCTTATTTTTAGGTGCTGTTACTTAATAATTGATATTTTCTTTTGGCGAATTCTCAGGAACTAGTTGTGATGATCTTAAGGAGAGAACTGAGAAGCAAAGTTTTGTACGACAAAGTGAAGAATTTTTTCCACTCTGATAAGGATTTCTTCGTGTGTATGATCCAAAAGACATACATTAAAAAGATCTCTTGGTAACAAAACATTTCATTTGGTCACTTTATGTGTGTTTAAAGTATTTTATGTGTGTATGAATGTTAAAAAAATAAAGGTAGAGTTAATTCTAAATATCTATTTTTTTTTTATAAAGAATATGAGATTAATTGTTATGTACTAACAGTGTACATATTTTGACATATAATCCAATAAAGTTATGCTATAATGTCATTTTGTTATACTATTTCTTGGAACATCTATACAAATATCTACATTACATATTTTGACATATTATCCACTAAAGTTATACTATAATGCCATTTTGTTATATTTTTTCTTAGAACATCTATACAAATATCTACATGATAGATTATGATTAGTTGCATGTGTAAAAAATAATTACACAGGCAATGTATACAAATTAATTCATTTAATGATATTCTTCATGTGTATGTGTGTGCATTGAAAGTTAGAAATTGCATCCATTTAGCCTTTTTGTATTTGTTCTGAGTTGTATTGCTGATTTTTTAATGTATAAACAATGATCTAAAATAGGGCATACCAATTGAATTTGCTAAGAAACATCTGCACAGGATGGAAGGAAGAAATGTTACTCTTTTTGTTGATCAAGACAGACCATGGACTGTTGATTTGAATCTCACTTTAAATAATCAATATACACTGAGTGGTGGTTGGAGTAAATTTCGTGCCCATAATAATTTGAAGTTTGGTGATATCTGTGTTCTTATGCTGAACAAATGCAAAGGAACAGTTTCATTCTAAGTTAAGATTTTCTCTCTAGAAAAAGACATGAACACTCCTTATTTTGAAGGTGATTTATTTACTTGCCGACTTGCCGTTATTTTTCTATTATCATCTTTTACTTTTTTTTCTGACAGAAAGTTTTCCTTTGATCATAGTTTTTAACTGTTTCTCCTCAACACTATTTTTATCTCTTGATATATTTTTTAAAATATATTTTGAATGGATATATCGAAATTAAATTTCTCCTCTTGTATTTACCCACTTAGAGTACTGCAACATTTTTTTAATGACAAATAAAGTATCGATAACATATGATATATTATTTTAGAAAATTCTACTAGAGATAATATTTTGATTAGCAGTTACATTAATGAATTAATTATGTTGGTGCAGGGTAAACCAATAAACTTTTATTCAGAAAATGAGAAAAATGCGAGTTTGCGATTTGCGAAAAGCGGGCGATACTTGTTTATTAAAGGTGGTCCATGAGAAAACACTGGTATTTGAGGGTTTTTTTTTTGTTTTTGAAAAACTGGTATTTGAGGTTACAATTTCAAGAAGCAGTTGCAAAATTAAAGTTATGTGTCTGTTAATCTTGTTGTTTCACGTTTTGAACAGGTTTTAATATCCAATTAGAGAAATAATTTATATTTTGTTCACTTTTTTTTGTTAGAGATTATATCTTGTTCACTTATTGATCTAATTATGATCTCGTGGAGACGATTCAATGGATTCATTAATTTATAATCTATGACATTGCATGATATCTATAGTTATTATTTGTTATAGTAAATGGAGCGTTGATTTTTTCTTAGAGAGGATGACATAGATTTAGGGACGACAATTGGACCAATGTTCAATGAACATCTACAAAAAATATTCACAATGGTTGGGTAAATACCCTCATTAATAGGCATGGGTTCAAGTTTGGATAATTACCCTTAAATTTGAACGGGTATATGTGCAGATACGGACATTATAGTGTTCATCCCACTCTATCCTGCACATTATTTAGACTATATCAATGATTTTATTTAATTTTAAAGTTAGTTAATTAATCATAAGCCTTTGATATATATTGTAATATACACTTTTTTTTTTATATTTTAAATGCTTTTTATTTGGCTAAATAATATAATGTGTAATATTTTATATGTTGATTTAAAAGATTTCACATCATATTTTAATTATGTTGTGATATTTTTTGTTATTTATTATTTATTTGTTCTGAAAGTGCGAGTAATAAGCGCGAGTACGAGCACTTAGATACCCATAGGGTATGAGGACGGACACCAAACTTGTTGTCCACGAGGGTATGAGGATTTTTTAGAAATGTGGGTATGGAGATGGGCACTATAGTGCCCTTCTCAAAGGATACCCATTGTCACTACACTACAAAGATGTAAACAAACTGAATGATTATTCCCTCTGATTGCATTTATAAACAAAAAAAAATAGTTTTTAAGTTTGTTGAATAACTAATGTATTCAAGTTTATATATAGGTCACTTACACGATATCTCCCAAGTAGGAATGGTATAAGAAAGGGATAGAGTGACGAATGACCCTTAGACACGCGTTTGTATACAGTTTCCAAGTAAGAACATAAACAAAGAAGGGTCAGCTCCTGAGCTCTGCGCAGGCCGCGTTCAACGCACTAAAGCAAGAGAAAGCCATGCCATGCCATGCCATGCCTGCACCGACAAATCAACTTATAAACTATTATATCAAACGAACAAATTTCATTTCCATATTTTAGATCCGTTGGTATTTTTTCATCTTAACTCCGGGTTTATAAGGTGGTGTATGCTTGACACTCTCCTCCAAATTTACATTTACAGATTCGATTTCTCGTTGGTGTCAACTTCAGTTCTTAAAAGAAAGAAAGAAAGAAAGAACAAAAGTAATGTAATGTAACACCAAAATAATATTGATCAAATTCCATCCTTGTACAAAATGAACTGATATACATATACAAATAGCGCGCTTTCGGAAATAAAATAAAAAAAATAAATAAAGCTTAAAGTCAGATCTAGAATGTAGAAAGTAGAGTTGTTTTCAGTCATCTGAATCATCACCACCGAAGATCGAAAAACGGTTAAACAAAAGGACAAGAACGAGAACAAGGAAAAGAGCAACACCGAACGGTGATCCACTAACACGATGAATAGTATCAGGTTCACCAGTGGAGAAAATGGCGGAGATGAACGATCCACGTTCAGAGGAGAGAAACTGAATCGTAAGGAGAAGAATGATTGGTAGAAGAAGGAGACCGAGTGGACTTAGCAGCTCCGATATAGCTTCTGTGATGGCTTCACCTTGATCTCCAAGAAGAAAAGGAACTATCACCACTATAGCTACCACCACTGCTAGAAGAATACCGTGTGGTGCTCCTCCTCCTCCACCACCTTGTTGTCTTTCTGGATACATTTTTTTTATTTTATTTTTTAGCTAGAAGTAGAAGCAACAGCAAGAGTTGAATTTGTGTTTGTGTGTGATGAAAGGTTGTGAGTGTTGTCTTTTTAGGGTCTTTAAATAAATTTTCAATTTTCAATTTGTTTTTGGACACTGCATTGGCTTAAACTAGCATGTCATCATGTGCTTGGGGAAAAGGAAAGGAAGGTGGGGAAATAATAAAAGAAGGTAAAGGGAAAGGGTTTGCTTGCGTCATGTGGGGACTTGTGATTTGGTTTTCTGGGGCTTTTTAGAGGTTGGGCCTAAAAGTTGAGTGGGTGTAGTTTCAAATAAACCAGGTCGAATATAGTAATAGAATTGACGCTGGATATTCAAACACCAAAAAGACTTTTTGTTAGATTGGCTCATGGAATTTTGTCAAACTCGTAATCGATCCAAACATACATTCAATTAACTAGTGTTTCATGGGCACTCTTTGGCACTTCTATTAAGGTTAATAATGTTGTTGATCCTAATACTTTTTCAGTTAATATTGTATCCTTGTTATTTATGATTCTTCCATAGTCTCATTTTTAGTCCTCCAAAGTACTTTTGTGGCACATGAAAGATCCGCAACAAGAATCTTGCGAACACACATTGAAAATGAATGTAGTATTTATTGGTTAGTGTTTGAGTATAAACATGTGATTGGAGTATAAACATGAAAGAAACACACTTTCAATAAGGAGGTGTTCAAATTGAAAACAGATACAATTAAAATTAGAAAATTGATTAAAAAAAATCAGAATAAACACATGTTTTATTAAACATGTTTGTATTTTCTTGTGAGAATTGTTCAGGATAAGTTTGATTGAGATTATAGTTGTTCAAAGTGCAATCTTTATTGATCTTGAGGGGGGAAATCACCAAATTTAAACATTGAGATCACATGCGTTTAGGTTTTTTTTTTTTTTTGAGGGGATGCGTTTAGGTTTTGATGACTCCTTTAATTAAAAAAAAATTGGATCCACATGCTAGGTTAAAACCGAATTTCACTGCATATTATTTTAATTTCTAGATTGGCATATTATTTCCATCTCAAAATCAATTTAAACTGAACCACAAATACTTCTAGTATTAGCATATTTCATATTCACAAAATTTTGCAAATCAAAAAATAATATTAAACGTGTTTGTATCTTCCTTTGTATTAACAATCCAGGATCATATTGATCCAAATAAGGTGTTTTCAAAGTGCAATTTTGATTGATTTTGAGGTAAAAACCATCCAATCTAAATAATGAAATCACATGCGGTTAGGTTATGACGACTCCTCTAACAAATTGGATCCACGTGCTAGGTTTAAGACAAACTGTTAAAAAAAATCTTTATTATAGAATAAGTTGTTGTTAAAGGGTATAATTGAGATAGTGAAAAATTAAATATAAGTTCTTTAAGTTTGTCAAATAAGAGATTAGTCCTTTAAAAAAAAATTGTTACCAATTGATCCTTTAAGTTATTTTTTGTTATAAATTGATCCTTTAAGTCATGTAATATATACACTATCATCCATATTTTCAATAAGCTTCATTAAAAAATGTTTATAGACCATTTAACATTAAGATAGTAGGTTCAAAAGTGTTTATGACATCAAACATGATTACTTATACACATTTTATTTTATTTTTATTTTTTTTGAATCCAAGACTTATCTAACTGATAAATATTTGATCAACAACATTATAAATTAATTAGTAATCAGTCCAATTTGTTTTGAATCAAGACCGAATAACACGAGCCCATCTTTGATCCATTTGCCTTGGCTCAATTTACCCCATTTACCATCATGGATGTGTGACACGTGTTAAAATAATATCCAACGGTTGAAATAAAAAAAGGCAACAATAAACAAACACACATGTGATTGTTTTTAGAAACACAATACACGTTTCCTCTTTCTTCTTCCTCAGAAACAACATCGAGCATCATGAAGCTAACCTGGCTTGTCAATTAGATGAAATTGAACTTGTTGTCTATAGTCTCTCCACAATTTGGCTTGATGCTTAGGGGATAAAGATTGATGAGTTATATGTGTGCTACAAGATTCACATGATTTTGAATTTGATGCTGCACAAGAATATAAATCAACTACTTTATACATACACAGTTTGTCATTCTTTAAGCATCAAGTTTAATTGTAATTAAAAATCATATCTACAACAAGTTCAAATGCTTGCAACTACTTCACAGGGCAGGTTAATTTTACGATCCATACGCAATGGAAAATCATATTAAGTTACAGGGATGAATGAAGGTATCAAAACAAGTGATTCAAATCATTGTGATTCCAGTTCTAGCTCTCCATTTAATATGACAGGTGTTTTATAGAGGATGAAATATAGATATTGATTGGGTAACAACACCATAACCGCATGCTTTTTCCTCTCTTCTTTTTTCCTTTTTTGATTTTATATTCCGATCAGAGAAAAACGAATCCATAAAACGAATTAATAAAACAACGATGTGATTTGAATAATTTTCTGCAATTGCATCAAGACATGTAATCTGAAAAATCAATCACATATACATGATAACAAATCTAAGATTTGTAACATGTTTGATCTGAAAAAAGGTTGTGTGTGAATCAGAAAAAGGAGCGTGCGGCCGTTGGATGAACGGAAAGGGTTGGCGGCGGCGGGGCGAGAGTGAGAAGCAGTAGCAGCGAGATGCAGAGATGGTGAAAGGAAGAAGAAAAGCTGCGGTGTTGTTTCTGAGAAAGAAGAAAGAGGAAACGTGTATTGTGTTTCTAAAAACAATCATGTGTGTTTGTTTATTGTTGTCTTTTTTATTTCAACCGTTGGATATTATTTTAACACGTGTCATACATCCATGATGGTAAATGAGGTAAATTGAGCAAAGGCAAATGAAGCAAAGATGGACTCGAATAACACATGTATAAGCACTAGTTTTGAGAGCAATGAACTTAGACAGATCAACTTAACATTAAACATCCACACAAACACTTTTTGACTTAGTTTGATGAAATTAGGATAATGGTGCAAATATTTTATGACTTAAATAACCAATTTATAACAAAAAAAGAAACTTAAAAGACTAACATGTTATAATTATCTAACTTAAAGGACTGGAGATGGTATTTAACATGTTGTTTTAGTCTCTAGTTTGCATGACTTTTCATCTCAAAATAAATTTAAACCGAACCCCATAAACATATTTCAAAATCACAATTGTTCTACAATGGAATCACATATTCTAGGCTATATCTTTAATGAGTTTTGCTAGAATACACATTTTATGAAGGTATCTTTTGACAAGTTATTCTACGAACATTTGGTAAAAAACACCAACTAATTTTTATAAAGGTGTCTTTTAGCAAAGTTATAACTAAAAAATAAAAATCACACATTGAGGTGTGAGTTATTAAAAGACACATTCATGGATGACTTCTAACAAAACTCAACTTTATAGTAGCATGATGATACAAAGTAGATTATATAATAGCGAAAACGTAGGCAATAATAGAGTTTTGTACTCTCCCCACCCTTAAAGATTCAAGACTTGAAAAGGTTCTAAAACTAATTCCTAATCCAGTGTTTTTTATCTATACTATAAATAAAGAAAACAATATCTTTCAGTTCTTTTTGGTTGGATTTTTTTCTTTAAAAAATGCCCTCAATTTTCAATACAAATAATACATGTAAATATTAAAATAAAAGTGTAAGAAACACAAATGTTCAATTTTTTCTTTTATCATTTAAAAAGTGTAACAAACTAAACGAGTTATCTATATTTACTTTTTCATTATTTCAATTATACCCTTAAACAACAACTTTTTCTATAATAAAGATTTTTTTGAAGGAATAAAGATTGTTGGTTGTGTCATTAAAAAATTTGAATTTAGATTATAATTTTGGTTATATTGTTGGTTTTATTGAAATATATCATAATGTGTAGTTTGATCTATTATAATTTGAAAGAAAAAATCATTTATAATTTTACTTTTAATCAAAATTAAAATTTCATAAAATAATAACGTTCATAATTTTTTAAATGTTAACGCAATAAAAAGAGCGGAAAGACGGGCACGGGCACGTGAGTGCCCGTCTTTTCGCTAGTACTATATATAGAAAACAACATCTTTCGGCTCTTTTGGCCTGAGTTTTCTTTCCAAAACTACCCTCAAATTTCAATACAAATAACATATGTAAAATAGATAAGAATAAATTTAAATATTAAAATTAAATTGTAACAAACACAAATGTCCAATTTTTTCTTTATTATTTAAAAACTGTGACAAACTAAATGAGCATATTTATACTTACTTTTACATTATCCCAATTATACCTTCAACAACAAATTTTCCAATAATAAAGATTTTTGTTGGTGTCATTAAAAAAATAAGAATTTAGATTATATTTTTTTTGTTACATTGTTGATTTCATTAAAATAGATAATCATGATTAGTTTGATTTGTTATAATTTGAAAGCAAAAAACAATTATATTTTTACTTTTAACCAAAATTAAATTTCATACAAAAAAACTCGTTTATAATTTTCAAATTTTAACGCAATAAAAAAAGCAGAAAGACGTGCCCGTTTTTCGCTAATTTTGTACGGTAGCATTGTGATAAGTTGATTAAATAATGACGAGGACATAACCAAAACAATATGGTTTGTACCCTGCCAAACTCCCAACCCATAAAGGCTAAAAAATTGAAAAGTCGTGTACATTGACAAAATAAATTTTCAATTTAGCCTCTAAATTGATAGATTTTCATGTTTTCAAAGATTAAATAGACAGATTTTATATACAAAGTCTGCATATAATTTTCAATTTAGCCTCTAAATTGATAGATTTTCATGTTTTTAAAGATTAAATAGACAGATTTTATATACAAAGTCTGCATATAATTTTATATAGCTTAAAGATTAAATTGATACTTTATGTTAGACACGGTCTCACTTTTTTTGTTTAAAAATAAATAATTTTTTTACCTTTTAATACACTGAAATGAGATGAATGTATGTTGTAGATTGTGCTTCCTCTATGTTTTGATATTATTTTAAAATTTGTGAGGTGTTATTATAAAAATTAAAAAAATAATTTAAATATGTCTTTTGTTTATCATTTTAATCATTAAGTATGTTTTAGTTAATTTGGTACTCAAACATATTTTTGCTAGTCAAATTATTTTATAAAATTAATAACAAAAGAGAAATTTGAAAATGTGTTTGTTGTTTTGATAAACTCAGACCTCACAGTAACAACGCACCACATATCCAGAGACAAATAATTATCTACATATGACAATAACTGAAAGAGGTATATGGTGCCCTAACTATTTAAGACTACTATAATTTTTTGCCCCCTTATTTTAAGAATCATTCTTTTTATCTCCCTATTTTACCTTTTTAAGAGTTTTGATCCATTTTTTCACTGTTGACAGGGATGCCAATGCAGGCTGGGCCGTTCCACTATTATCCCGTAAAAAATGTGGTGGGAAGTCACAATCAAGTTGAGGTGGTGGACTCAAAGGTGTATAGTTGGCGTGACTTAATAAGCGTTACTACATCATAAACGAGTAACTACAACATTAAAAATGTCAGAAAAATGGGAAGAGAAACTAAATTCCGAAAGAAAGAAAAAAAAAAATAGCACAAAAAACTGGTTTTTAAAATAGGAGAACGAATACTTCAATTTTTATAAAAAGAGTACCAAAAATGCATTTAAGTCAAAATTTTTATTAAATTATATATTTTTTTATAATATAAAAAAACCATTTTAGTTTTATTCAGTCAACGCTAATTATTTAGTTTTAACAATAACAATATTATAATAAAAAATGTAAAAGAAAGTTCTAATAATTAATGTGTTAAAAAAGCAAAATCTTAATGACAGGATGTATATTCATGAATGATGACAAGAACAACGGCTAGGATGGCGGGTGTGGCCCCATCATCTACCGAATTCCTCCCTATTGGTCAACACATGCTAAACTGTTTCCAATTCCATTGCTTCATATTGCAAGAAGCATAGTACTAAGGTAGTTATACATAGATCCAGGTCCATCCATCATCTCATTACATTTTTTGTACACACAAAAATATAGTAAGTGAAACATCAAAATAACATGCATTATGAATTATTATTCCATGGTCACAAACCATAATATTTGGACACACACATAGAAAGATTCTCCTCAAAATATTCAATCATCTTTTTTATCAATTTATTATTACAAAACACTTTTTCTTTGGTCATGTGAATTTCTCCATGTATTACTTCCTTGGCTCTCGTGTGATTCGTTGAATGAGAATTACTCATCACCTCACATTTATTTAATTAATTAAAAAATAATAGAAAAATATTGAACCTCAAACTTGGAAACAAAGTAAAGGAGAGAAAATGCACCAAATGCGGGCACGTTGGAACGATTATAAAGCCAATATTCATGCATCACTATTCAGAGCAATTCCCTCTCCATTTTCAATTCTAAATAAACAAAAAGTGTAATATTCTTTTGCAAATGCAACTGTAATAAAAAAGATCAAAAACGAAGAAAATGAGCTCTGAACTAATTCACAGAAACCAAACAAGAGATCAATCTGAAAATCAAACCACAAATTCATCATCACATCGTGATAATCCTCTTCCAAGAACGAGAACAAGCATGCTTCTAAATCGAGTCCCTTTCCTTCTCATTGGAATAGCAATTTCCACTCTCTTCTTCCACTATCTCCCTTCTCGATCCACTCTTCCACAACATCATCATGATTCCTCCTCGTTCGTTGAAACCGAGTTAACTCTTCCAACTCGGCGTGTTCTGTTAGAGGAACACGGTAGAGATGAAAGAAAACGAAGAGTTCCATTGGCCGTTGGATTGAAAAGCAAGAGACAGAAGAGAGTACTGGTTACCGGTGGAGCTGGTTTTGTTGGAAGTCATCTTGTGGATCGTTTGATTGAAAGAGGTGATAATGTGATCGTGATTGATAATTACTTTACTGGAAGGAAAGAGAATGTTGTACATCATATTGGTAATCCCAATTTTGAACTTATTAGACATGATGTTGTTGAACCTATTCTTCTTGAAGTTGATCAGATCTATCACTTGGCTTGCCCTGCTTCCCCTGTTCATTATAAGTTTAATCCTGTCAAGACCATCATATCCTTTTTCCTAATTTATTTATTTATTTCCATTAGTATTATCTATATATTTGCATCATTGAGATATTTCTGATCGAACCACAAGTATATGTGTCTGACACAATTTATGTTCGACACATGTGATTACTTTATATTATATAATTTTTCTTAATTTATTGTCATTGTTGACATGTAAGTGTAAATATTACGTCCCACGTCCATGTCTACGAGTGTTTTTTCTACGTTTATATTTATGATTATGATAGTAAGCGCATGTTTGATATGACAATGTATTACCAGAATCATGGTGAACCTTGATAATGTTATAAAAGTTATGGTGAATCATTTTGATAAGAAAATATATGTTATATGATATTTGATTGAAAATTTTGGAATCCTTGACTCTAATAATTTGGCACAAGACGAATGTGGTGGGGACACTAAACATGTTGGGATTGGCAAAGAGAGTGGGTGCACGATTTTTGCTGACTAGTACAAGTGAGGTGTACGGTGATCCACTTCAACACCCTCAAGCTGAGACTTACTGGGGCAATGTTAATCCCATTGGTAATAAAGTTTATTTCATTTAACTCTTTCAAATCTTAGCCTTGATTTTAATTTTAATTAAGCTATGTTCTATTTTATTTTATTTGGATTCCTTTGGTGATGTATAGGTGTAAGAAGTTGTTATGATGAGGGAAAACGTGTTGCTGAGACTTTGGCTATGGATTACCACAGAGGAGCTGGCATTGAGGTTTGTTGGTTTCACTTATGATCATTTCATATATGCATGCAGTAATGTTTATCGATGGAGATATATTTATTTATTAAAAGAGTTTGAACTTAATAATTGTTAGGTGAGGATTGCCAGAATCTTTAACACATATGGACCAAGAATGTGCATTGATGATGGGCGTGTGGTCAGTAACTTCGTTGCTCAGGTAAACAAACCTCTGCCATATATTTTTACTATTTACTTGTTGATTTGTTCTTTCCTTTAACTAATTATCAATCAATTTTAAACTCTATGCAGGCATTGAGGAAGGATCCATTGACTGTTTATGGCGATGGGAAACAGACAAGAAGCTTTCAATTTGTTTCAGATTTGGTATATTTTTTTAATGGCACCTTTTTACATGTTTAAATATTCATTGAATTGGAAACAGATTAGGTGTTTGACTTGCTTAATTTTAATGGATCTTACAAGATATAAAGTATAAACAGTGATTAGAAAAAAGAACCAGTTGACTCTGATGGATTGTGAAGAACAGATTTTAACCATTAATTACTTTCTATTTTGAAGAATTAAAAAAAACCGAGTCAAATATAAACACAATGTATATGAACTATTGTTACATATTTTTTTATCAAAGAAAATTATTTACATTTTTATTGTTGATTTGTTTATCTTACAAGACTAAGAATAACTGGATTTTGTTTGTTTATATTAAAAAAACTTGATTTAGTTTTTTATTAAATTAAATAATTTTTCAAGATTATACACTATTAAAATATATATAGCTAAGTAACTTATTTTTGTTTAATTGACACATGAACTAATGTATAAATTTGTACCGTGGAATTATCCTTCTAAATTTTTTTGGTCAACACTATCCTTATAGTGTTGAAAAATACACATATTTAAGTGCACTATAGAAACAACTGGGAATCTTTAATATGATGATGATTGATGAAGATGTACATATGACAACAGGTAGAGGGCTTGATGCGGCTGATGGAGGGTGAGCATGTTGGGCCTTTCAATCTTGGCAATCCTGGTGAATTCACCATGCTTGAACTTGCTCAGGTACTGTACTTTTTTGCATTTCTCTGCAACCTTTAAATTTGCACTTATGAGACTATTTAATTACCAAATTAAAGCTTCATCGTAGTATATATACAATGCATATGATATAATCTTAAATGAATACTCTTGGCTAATTTATGCAGGTGGTACAAGAGACTATAGACCCCAATGCAAAGATAGAATTCAGAGCAAACACAGAGGATGATCCACATAAGAGAAAGCCAGACATCTCCAAAGCAAAAGAGCTTCTTGGCTGGCAACCATCTGTGTCCCTCCGTGAGGGACTTCCTCTAATGGTCGCTGATTTCAAGCAAAGATTATTTGGTGAGAAAGGTGCAGCTGCAGCATAGGTCAGTACAGCTGAGGTGGAAAATATAAATAAATTAAAAGGAAAAAGTTAGTGAGAATAAACATTTATGTAAAACAAAAATTAACTTGTTGGACTTGTTTTGGATGAAATTAGATATATACATCAGATGAGGTTTATATACGTCTGGCAGCGAAATAAGCAGCACTCGCCGGTCAAGGGAAGAAGATGCAATTTTTTGTTGTATTTGTATAACGTCGTTTACTTTACCAACTTATTATAGTGAAATGCAGTTCTATTTTTATTGGGTAAACACTTTTTGAGATTGTCTAAACTCTAAACCTCAATTGTTTTGGCCATTAAAATTGATTGTCAAAGAAAATTTCGGTTTATTCATTTAATTCACCCGTGCTAAGGTATGGTGCGCAAACCGAATTGAGTAGACACAAGTTTTGTCTGCTGGCCAAAAAAATAGTATATCTTCCACGAGCCTCAAAGAGAACGGGATGATGGAACAATTCAACCAATTTAGGTTGGATACCGAGTTAAATAAAAAAAACAACCAATTCATCTCATCTTGGTTAACAGAAGACTCCATATTGAAGGGATGACTTGTGAGGGCATTTGATTGTCTTTTAAGATTTTTAATTTTCTCTTATTATTACCTACAATTATCATTACCTTCGAATCCCCTCATAACCCATCAATCTAAAAACTAATCTTTTGACTAAATGGAGTTTCATATGTTAACGTGGTTCATGTAAAGTAACTAAATTATGGGTCAAGATCCTCTCCATTTATAAAGAGAACTGATACATAGACACACTAAGCTGGCAAACCCCCTTTGTACACCCCATATGTGGCATTTTTAATTAATTTTTTAAAGGGTAATTTTGTCCATTCAACTTCACCTTCTCTCTTCTATCTGATCAGTCATTTCTTTCTTCCATCCACTTACGTCCTCCTCTCTCTCACCGACCACTATCAACACCGCCGCCCACCACCTACGTCCTCCATATCAGCGTCAGATCTTACCGTTAGATCTCACAACCGCAGTCTCCTGCCGCCTCATCTTCGGATCTGACCACCACCACCGTCGTCAGATATCTTACACTCATCACTGGAACACATGCGACGCTCACGGTTGTGAACACAGACTGCGGCGACGCTGATGATGATGAAAAGGGGTTAGGCGGCGTCGTGAACACATAGAGAGGTTTGAGGAGAGAGAGAAAGGGGAAGATGATGAAAGGTGAGGTCAGAGGTGATGACTGCGGCGACGGTGGTGGTGACGGAGGGTGTAGGCGATGGAGAGAAGAGAAGAGAGAGTTGTTGTGTGGGTGGTGGAGAGAAGAGCGCTGGAGTTGTAGAGAAGAGAGAGAATGTTGTGTTGGTTTTCTTTTTTAATTAATAAAATAAAATAAATAATTAAATAAACTCCACATAAGGAGTGTGTATGGGTGGTACAAGAAAAAGGGTGTACATGTATAATTATTCTTTATAAAAGTATATTGTGAAATAATGGCATGATAGTTGTATTTCACCTTTTAGTGTATTGTGAAAGTATGTCATATTCGTGTATAATATGAATATTTGTGTTTTCGTTTAGTGTACTTGTTTGGTTATAATAAAAAGAGAAATGTTGTAGCATATTGAGTAATAAGCGGAAGCAAAACGAATAAAAATCCAGTCCGTTAAATTTAAATAAAAATACATCCTTTTAAATTTTTCTTTTCTTTTTAAAATAGTTTTTTTTAAGAAATCAAAATGGAATTAATACTCAACAAGAGTGATTCATCTCGCACAAGGTGTGCAAAAGAGAACCATCCAAAATGAATACAAAGTTAACTGTCTATTGCCAAAATGCACAACGAAAAAAATAACAAAAAAGAACTAATTCCCAACACCCATGCATAATAAAGGGTGCCGCCACCAGTCAGTATAACTGAAGGCAGAAAAGTGAGAGACTTAGCCTTTAACCAAGAAAAAGACATAAATTTGACGGTGTAAAAAAAAAAGAACCATATCTTGTATTTTACTGTTGAAAATCTTGTTGTTTCTTTCCTTCCAAAGAACCCAAACAGTAGCATGCCAAATAACTTTGAGGAAGGTGTAAGTAAATCGCGGTAAAACCGCTAACTGACCGAAATGATGAAGGTGGTCAGCCACCGACTCTGGAGGAATGAAAGAAATACCGATCCACTGATAAATAAGTTGCCACAAGCTACCAAAAATGTCGCATCTGAGAAGGAAGTGAACCGCCGTCTCCTGGCTGTCACACCCTCCAACACAAATTGTATCGTCATGATGAAGAACTCTCCTACGCAATAGATTATCTTTTGTTGGAAGTCTATTGCGAAGGAGTCGCCAAACGGACACTGAAACCTTCAGAGGAACCTGCTTCAGCCACACCATATCAACTACAACGCGGTCCGCATGATCTACCGATGTCATAAGGTACTGATAAGTCCCTCTAACAGAGTAACCATTGAGAGGATCAAGAACCCACGACCACATGTCAAGAATAGAATCCTGCAAAACAATATCAGATAGCAGGGCAACACACTCCATAACTGACTCCTCCTCCCATGCCAAAAGCCGCCTCCTCCACTCCCAAGCACCTCCACCAACCGCCCACCCTCTACCCTCCATCTCCTTCACTGTCACCTCTTTATTTTCAGCCAAATCAAAAAGGCGAGGAAATTGCACTCGTAGCGGTGCTCTAACAAAAAATAAGCACTACCACCTCCACCTACGACCCTACAGACACTATCCTCAAACTAGTCATCCGCCCCCACTCTAACACCAGAACGAATGGCAGACAACATCCTCCACCAAACCAAACTTTCCCTCCCTCCTTCCCTCAACCGGCCCCCTTCCTCTCCGTACCTAGCCTTCAATACTCGATACCACAACCCCTCCTTGTCCACCAGCATACACCAACACCACTTACCCAACAACGCCACATTAAATTCTCGTAACCGTCTAACGCCTAACCCACCCTTTTCCTTCGATAGACAGACAGATCCCAATCAACCCAGGCAATTTTCCTAATGGCCTCACCACCCCAAAAAAAAAATTAAATATAGATCCGATGGAAGAAATAATACCTGTGGGGGCCTGGAGGAAGGAAAGAAAATAAACTGGTAAGGATGACAGGATAGATTTCAGAAGAATCAAGCGGCCTCCAAACGAGAGAAATTTGCTTTTCCACCTCAACAATCTAGAGTGAATACAGTTCAATATCAGTTTCCAAAAGTCCAACTTCCGCGGATCACCTCCTATGGGCAACCCTAAGTACACAAAAGGGAAAGCCCCCACACGACAATTCAGAGCCAACGCGACTTCAGACAACCAAGAATCAGACACATTACTCCCGTAAGTAAACTCTTGTTGAAATTAACCTTTTAACCAGACAGTTGCTCAAACATCAATAAAACAGTCTGCATCGAACGCACGTTCAGCCAACTTTTTTCACCTATGATCAAAGTATCATCAGCAAATTGAAGATGCGACACTCCCAATGCATTTTCACGCCCCACTCTATACCCATTGAAAAGGTCAGCCTCCATTAAAGACATCATAAGAACATTGAAACCTTCGGCTGCTAACAAAAAGAGCAACGGAGAAAATGGATCACCCTGACGTAGCCCGCGTTCCAAAGGGAATTCTTCTGTGGGGCACCCATTAACCAAAACTGAAGCTGTAGTTGTTCCAACACATTCTGACATCCACTTTCTCCAAAGGGTCGGAAAATTCATTTTCTTCATAAACACATCTAAATAATTGAAGTCCACCGAATCATAGGCCTTTTCAAAGTCCACCTTAAAAAGCAACATTTCCTTTTCTAGGCGGCGAGCGTCATCTATTGCCTCATTGGACACCAAAATACCATCTAAAATCTATCTGCCTTTAACAAATGCTGACTGACAGTCTGAAACCACACTTTCGATAACTGATCGTAACCGGTTTGCAAGAAGCTTAGCTAGCACCTTATACATGCAACCCACCAGAGAAATTGGGCGGAAATCATTTAAGCGTTGAGGACTAACCACCTTTGGAATTAGAACAATAAAAGTTGCATTAATCCCTTTAGGCAATCTGCCATCATGATGAAATTCCGTTATGAAGCGCATAAAATCCCCCTTCAAAACGGACCAAAACTGTTTTAGAAAACCGAAATTGACGTCATCCAAACCCGGGCATTTATAGCTATCACAATCCCATATCGCTTATTTCACCTCCTCCAACAAAAAGGGTCGAATTAGAGAACCCGCCTCACCCAAAGATAATTGGCTGAACCTCAAATTGTCCATCCCAGGCCGCGCCACTGCTGTATTTTGAAAGTGGGATGAAAAATGATTATAGATAGCCCTGTGAACGTTCTGAACCCCTTCAATCTGGATATCGTTGACCTGTAACAACCGAATGGCATTACTGCGGCGCCTTGAAGACATGATACCGTTAAAAAAATTTGTATTAGCATCTCCTTCTTGTAACCATTTTAATCTCGCTTGCTGCCAACACTTACTAGTCTGAGCACGCGATAAAGAGTGCAAATTTACTGAAAGTTCATGAAGCTCTAATTCTTCTTTTTAAAATAGTTATTTTATTCATGTCATTAATTCTTCTATAAATATTCAAGTATGTTTTATATTCGCTTCAAAAATGAAGGTCTTGTATATCAAAATATAGTACATGTCACCAGAGAAATACTTATATAGTTAGATACACAAATAAAAAGTGGTTAGACACACACATATTTTAAAAAATATAAAAGAAAAAATAATTGAATGATATGATTAAACTTTTCATCATTTATTTTCTTCAATCTATATGAGTGTGACTAACCACTTTTGATTTGTGTTTGTGCTCAAGCAAGACTTGCTCTATATCACTATTGATTTATGCTACAATCATCTCTATTTGCGAGACACTTGCTCCTTTCAAAATATAATAATATTGTTTTGTCCTCTAAAAAGGTTTGACGATATAGTTTGTTGTCCGTTTGCCTTTTATTCAAATGTAAATAATGATTTATATTTTAAAAAATGGTCGTGCTAACCAGTTCCTTCAAGGTAATGGTTAAAGTATCTATTAATAGAAAATTTGTTTTAACTTTTAATTAAGTAATAATTTCATTATTTTTAATAAAAAATTATTTGTTTTAGTTGCTTAACCGATAGGTAAGGTCACTCTTTGTGAAGTGAACGACAATGGTGTGCTTAGCCTGCTTAAAAAATTAGTAACCACGTGTCGTGATGGCAGCGTGCCTAGTATTAGGTGGTCCCACCCAAATCTTTACATTTGGTTTCGCCCCAAGCTTTCAAGAAACAGCCGTCCCATCAATCTATCTTCCTATGTGCATTATAAAAGCCCTTACAAATTCCCAAAGATGAAGGGCAGAGAGCAATAGCTGGCTGCTGCGGAAGCATTCTGAAAATTCCACAACTATCATCAAAGAGTACCTTCCGCAGCAGCACACTAATAACTACTTAAATAAAACTATGGCCTGCTCTCTCTCACAAGCTAACCGTCTTGTTGCTCAATCTCTCCCCCTGTTTCATTTTCATCGGTCAGTTCCTACTTTGATTCATAATATTATTTGTATTTTTATCTATTTTAAAAGTTCAATATGATCTGATAACCTTAAAATCGGTTAAGTTAGTCGCTTGGCTTATCTATGTTGGTCCCTTTCAACCATTCTTTTAATCAAAATCAAATTAGTAGTTAGGTGTAGTACTACTTGATAGGTTTGATTTTAGAGACTAAACTGACCGAACTATGTAAGCATTTTTCTACACTTTTAAGAGGTTGACCATATAAGTTTCAAGATAGTTTTCCCCTCAAAAAAAAAAAAAGTTTCAAGATAGTTTTACTAAATTTAGTTCTTTAACAAACAACAATAAAAAAAATCTTCATGTTATTTTATTTTACAATTATTTTAGGTTTAGCTGTAGGGATCAAACTGACCAAACTAAATTTTGTATATAAATCAATTGACCAGATTAAAAACTTTATGGCCAAACTAAACTTTATACATAGATTAGGACCAAATTAAACTTTCAACTAAGGGACTAACCTGAATTTTTTGAAGCCAGATTTAACAATTTACCATAGAGACAATGATCAAGCTGAACTTTTAAAACAATGCAAGAGACCAGAGAGTTATTTGAACATTTAATTTATCAATCATTTTCCCCTGTAGGCGAGGTTTTGCAGCTGCCTCTGATGTTTCAGCTAGAGTTGGATTAGGTGGTATAGCCCATGGCCACGGAAAGCTGGGAAGCCTTGAAGAGAAGCCCGTGTCTAGAGAGGGCCAAGAAGCCTGTTCGGCTTGGGCCCCAGACCCAGAAACTGGATTCTACAGGCCCATCAATTACACTCCTAAAATTGACCCGGTGGAGCTCCGACAGATGCTACTCAAACGCAATACTAGATCGTCCCACTAGAGGCTAGGGGAATTTTGCAAGCTACAATCACAATACCATAACGGGATTTTTGGGTTTTTCTGCTAGTGTAAGCTTATGTTTATGTTAAGCTATATGTGTGTGTCTCTAAAGCAAAACATTTTGTTTTGTTATGCTTTTTGAATGTTTCACTTTATTTATAGCAGTTTCCATCTATCGACTACACTTGCTATCTATATCTATCTGTGACTATCAATGATGGATACAGTGAAGAACTAGGTTATGTTGCACCAAAATTAATTGAATCGATCAATTCTTTTACTTTTCAACCAGCGCGAGACATAATGAGATTATAACTAAATTAATTTATATTTTGTTGTGGCCACGGGAAGGACTAGGGCAAGATGTTTGTGTGCCATGTATGTAAGTGTATTATGAGATCACAAGATTTGTTATAAGATCTTCGCACACAGTTAGCTTCTTTGTAGACACAAGAGAAGAAAGAACATCTAGGGGCAATACACTGTTTTGGCGACTCCGTAACATACATACCAAATCGAGGAAAGCTCTAAATACTAGATATGACCTCCAAAAGGGACAATGTCGACTAGTGACCAGTGAGACGTTGGGGGAATGATCTTCATTGTCAAGAGGGAAACAACCCAGATCACAGGCTAGGCCCCTAAATGATCACAACCTTTCAACGAAAGGGGTTTCATGTTGATTGTATCATTACTAGGGGTGGACATGGTTCAGTTCGGGATGAAAACTGAACCGAACTGAACTGAACTGTTTGCTAAATTTAAAATAACTGAACTGAATTGTTTGCATTTCGAACTGAACTGAACTGTTTCAAACCGAACTGAACTGAACTGTTCCGAACTGAACTGAACTGTTTCGAATCGAACTGAACTGTTTTGAACTGAACTAAACTGTTTTAGTTCAGTTTCAAAACTGTTAGTAATAGTTCAGTTTTTTTTTGGTTCAGTTCAGTTCAGTTTTTGGTTTTTTTACCCACCCCTAATCATTACTCAAGATTTTTTTTCTTTCTCCATGGCCCTCACCATTTGAGGCAATAAAGATCCGGTTCAGCTTGTGTTTGATCATGAAGTGAGAAATTATAAATGTAGCAAGTAGCAAAGATGAATGAAATTGCAAACAAGGAATATGTACCAAATTTGAATAGGAATTCAAAGATTATTTATCAGAGTGTTTGCACCGAAATAGGAAGATTTGAGTTCTGTTCAAAGCCAGTAACAAAACTTAACCTCAAAATGGTATATGGTTTTTTTGGATTTCGGCTTATACCGTGCAATTTATTTTTTTAACATTGGTCAATTCAAGTGTGACACGTGACGGTACAATTTTAAAATTTCTGCATTAATGGTACACAAGTAGAGTCCAAGAATTTGACCGTTTCTTTTTTCATCCAACCGATTTCTCGTGTGTCTCATAGATTTTAGATTACATACTCGCTAAAGCGTAAAATACCTCAAAAACATGTTAAAATACACCTTCAAAAACAAACAATTTTTTTAATTTCATAATCTACGCGAGAAAGGTTGAAGCGTGGGATACGAAACTATCAACAAAATTGGTATGAGTTATTAAAACTTGTGTTGTCTGGTTATTGTGTCACTTAAGGGTATTGCTCCCATTTTTTTAACACCCTCGTCTATGGAAGATACTCGCGATAACGTTAAGTCATTCTTTCCTTTCGATGAGGCAAAGAGCATTTATGATAGAAACTTGTTTATAAGGTCTAACATAAGAAATAAAGGTCGTGCTAACAAATGTCTTAAGATAAAAAAAAATATAAGAAATAAGGGTAACGCTTACAAATGTCCTAACATAAAACTTATTTTTGATTCAAAATGAAAAATAATTGATAAATCTTACGTAAAAAAATTACATTTTATTGTTTCAATGTGTTTAATGCATAATTTCTAAGATAGTAACAATGAGCTCACAATCATATTTAATTCTTTAACTTTTTTGAAATTTCTTGTGAAAATCGTCGTGTTTGTGTGTATGGGTGTTTTATAGTTTCCCAACAGTAACATGTGGTAACATGAAGATCATTGTCGCATATATATATGTACTTTATACTTTAAACCTCTAACAAGTGTCTCGCACTTGTTAGCGTTTCTCATGAAAATGACATGAAGATCACTGTCGTATATATGTACTTTATACTTTAAACCTCTTAACAAGTGTCTGGCACTTGTTAGCGTTTCTCATGAGATAATAACGTCCCAAAGTTTTATAGGTCTAATAAATGAAGCAACATGTTTCCTTGTTTATCCATTTTCAGAGAAGTGCTTACTCACACCTTTTATATTGTGAACAATCCAATCATGCATATCTACAAGATAAAAAAAAAATCACTATGTGCGGGTCGACAAGATGCAACCATGCAGGCACGAATGCACATAATGTAAATTGGGGGCAATTGCCCCACTACTTTTTTGATATTATTTGTTAAATCTTCGATATTTTAGCTATTGCCCCCTCTTAAATTTATAGATTGCTCCCATTAAATGAAAATTTATACTATAAAAAGAGTATTTTTTTATGAATTTTATAAAATTAAATGTGGAAATGCATTTGAGATGAAATTTTAAATGATTTTTATCATACTTTTTAAATATAAATACACGTAAATAACAATTTTAATTTGTAGATGTTAATGAGTCTTTTATTTTTCCAATATATAACAGTATAGTGTTTATAATGTCAAGTATTTTGCTCAATGATAATAATGTTATTATTTTATCAATTTTGCATTGCTAAAAATTTTGTATAAATATATCATATAAAATCTTGCCCCCGCAAGTGAAAATTTATGGATCCGTCATTGACGCAGTCATAGCTTGATGACAATCTCTATAAACATGAATACTTAATTCTATAAACTATACTGCAATCTGGACAATATGGGTCGCCAAACCCTATTTTACTCTTCCTTAGATATTTTAATGTACCTTTGTTGTGACTGAAATAAACTTTTTATCAACTATATAGTTATATTGTACTATTATAATTTGGAATTGCTTGGTCGAACAAAATTACGGTGGTTAAATGGTTTTGTCGAAGATATAAAGCGTAGTTTTTATAAAATTACAATGGATCACCGTGATTTTGTTAACCCTACTTGCAGCGTGAACAATTACCTTGTTGGATCTTGCAAATAGAATCAATCTGTCCACACCTAACAGATGACGCCAGGATTGGAAGATTACTTTTGTCGTGTTGTCTTGGACTGGATAATACTTGTACTCAGTAAACTCCAACCATCACCTTAATTGATTCATTTTAATTTTTTTTTTTGAGTTGGTTACGTTGATCCAAATTCATCCACACCTACAATTATGATTCACCTTTCAGAGTTTCCAAGCTTTTGTCACTTTGTACAAAAACCTCCCCGAGTGAGAGAGAACTATTGTTAGACCCTACAACCTGAAGGATCTGAAAAGCCACGTTCCATTGCTGAGCCCAAATTTCAGAAAACATAACAAAAGTAGTAGACCAATGGGTCCTCAAATAATTATACATTTTTTCGTCGAAGTGATTGAAGCTTGGTCGCAATGCCCGTTGGTTCAATTAAATAAGCTTCCAAGTCAAGCCCGTAGGCCCATGACATTGGAGTGCCTAATAGTCTGGTATTTGCGTTGTCAATAGCTTATAACGTAAAGATAATGACTATGACTCATATTTTAAATGTTGATAGATACAACGTAAGGATAATAGTTGATAGTCACATATTTTAAATGTGGAGAATTGAGGAGTTCGAGGTTTAAACCCTTACCTCTGCGTATAAATGTTGGCAATCATCATCAACAAAATTACTAGAGTGAGCTAAAAATGATGTTACTTTCATTAGCTTTTTTTGGGTTTTCTTCTTTAGGGAATGATGCTACTGTCATTAGCTTTATCACGGATTAAACTCAACAAAAGAGTACAAGATACATAAAAATAGTGAGCGGCTGTGGGTTAAGAGTACAAGATTGGTGGTCCAGTACATCTTAAATATGCACATCCACCAAGTGATATCAACTTTGTACCTTCAGCAGTTTTGATCTGTCTCACTTCATTGCATTTCTGCACATTTCCTTAACAAGAGGTTGTGTCCTCATCATGATTCTCTCTAATCTTACCTTATCTCCCTGACTTATTATTATTATTCCAAATTTTTATTCTCCTTTTAATTTCCTGTTAGCTTCCAGTAGTATTTTACAATGTTAACTTGGTTATAAAATGCATAATCTATTCTATACCAATATATAAATTATATACATTCAACTTTTGGGATTAATTTTTCTTTTCATTTAAACTATTATATCATTTTTATTTAAATCATCGGTTAAAAATTAAGTAAATGTCATTAAAAAAGAATAATCTTTAACAATAAAAAGTAACAATCCAAAACAATTGCAAATGAGTGTACAGTTTATGGTGGCAGAAGTCAGCATGATTACTCATACACTAGAGTGGTCATTTCCTGAATTGGTCTCTACATTGTTTTTATTCCTCCTTGTATTGCCAAATTTATTTTGTTAGTTATGATATATGATTTGGTCAAAAATCAAGTATATGATTTATTTCAGCTTATACATCCTTCAGAAGTAATTTTGGTAGCTTTAAAAGTGAAAGCTAGCAATTCAAACATGTTCGGTTCAGCTTCTCAAAATCAATTCTCATCTCCAAGAGCAATTCTGCTTAAAGCTACAATTCCTAACTTTTGAGTTTACAAGAATCAATTTTCCATTAAATTTTTATATTTTAAAATTATTACAATCCATTATTTTCCTTTATTGTCCTTTATCAAGACTCCTTCTTTTAGGTTTGTATTTAATTTGATGAACCAAATTTAATCAAAAAATCTAAGGAACCAAATTAGCCCCAAAAAATATTTATGGTCTTGAGTTACAAAGTTTTGGATTTTTCTTTACGATTTTTCTATCCAGATTTACTGTATTTTTTCTTTTACGCTATGTTTTATCGTTTTTGGCAACTAATTCTATTATTATTAACTTAAATATATTTTTATCGAAAAATATAAAATACATAGAACAAATATTTTGTCAAAATTTTTTTAATGATCGTATAATATATATGCATTAGTATTGATCTACGTATACATTCAACTATGTCCATTTATTTGTATTTAGCTATATCCATTTTAGTAATTATACATTCAAAAACAATTTTGATCAAAACTATCCAAACAACATCTATTCCGTTTAATCAATTCTACATTATTGTATCCAAACATAAATCAATTCAGTCAGAATCAATTCTATCCAAATGAACCAAACACACACACAAATTATAGATACGAGTGAGACTTAAAACAAGTAGTTCTACGCTTTAGATGCATTTAAAAAACACAAGTCCTGCATTGAATAAAGATAAAATCTAAAAAGAAATTAGTTTAATTGGAGTTGGAATTAGCTCAAATTCTAATCCGCTGTACATTGCTGTTAGAATTAGTGAGATAATTTTCTCTCTTTAGATATACACCAATGATAAGGGATCCAAACACTTTTATTTTGATGAATTTCTTAGGCTGATGATGATATACCAGGGTCCAGGACCCTTCACTCCAGTTATGCACATGGAATGGAGGAGACTAGAGAGATTGCGTTAACAATTGCAAGTACTGCTGATTAGGTGCAAACGAGAACCATTGAATAAATGCCACACTCTATATTGCTAGTACAGGATCTACTCATTGAATGCCAATCAAGGGGACCACTACCACCATGTTGCTAAATTTGACTAGTTAAACAACACATTGCAAACCTTTCAAAAGAGTTTGGATATTTCCAAAACTAACCAACAATAAAACATAAATAATCATAAGTTATTTAATAAGAAAGGTAATGTATCATCAACAACTTATTAAATTGCATATAAACTCAATGATACAAGCCAAAAGTGATTCTATGTAGGTACTCCGTATTGTCTCTACACTACCCAAACATGTGTATGCATGTGAATAGTGACATTAGAAAAATTGAAAATTACATTTCTTTGGCATAACACAGGTACACCACCATAGTGTGCATTACAATAAGGTAGCTACAAAAAAATACTACAACCAATGTCATAGTAATTAAGACAAGCCACGTGATGACAGAGAATGCATCGAGATTTTCTTCTTCTCCACTCCCCCATCTAAAAAAAAAAAAAAAAGAGTACCATTATGCCATAGAGGACTTCTGAGTTCTGAACACTGAAGACTCTACTCTCTAGCTCATACTCAGAACTTCACAATCATAACACAAAAAACCTGAATATTAACAAGAAGCAAGTATCCACAAAACTGAAAGAGCTAGCTAGCTAGAACTTAGAAGAGTTACTAGAAAGTTATGATTTAATTAAGACAAACCCACAAGATAAACATAGTAGAAGTAATAACAATAGACAGTAATTAATTAACTTCACACTAATTAATGTGTATAATAAACCGAATGTTAAATCTCCTTTTATTCTTTACCAACCTTGTTCTGTAATCAATCATCCTCTAGCAGAAAGCAAAGATGGCATAGCAGATAAATTTGGTGTAGCATTCTTATTATTATCATTAGCATCTCTAATAATATCTCTTCTATTATTCTGATGATTCTCTTTAGAAGATCCTTTGCTACTAAAAGCTCTCATAGGACTTGCAAAAGCCCAACCCCAACTCTTTCCACCACGGTTTTGAGAAACTGTTACAGAACCTTGTTTTCCTCCTCCATTCACAGCATCATCAGCAGAATTTGAAGAAACCCAATACGATGAAGTAGATGAATTTGAAGATGAAGATGAAGTCATCATGAAGCCACTGAATATTCCTCCACATCTTCTAAGTACTCTCTCTTTCATGCAATGGTGATGTTGGTGGTCTTGAGCACGGTTAACAGAAGCAATACCATTAGAACTAGCAACTACACCCTTTGGTTTACCTTCACGTTGAGATTCAACTCTTCTTAGAGTACAATCTCCAAACCCAGTTGAAATTCTTTCAAAGAAATCACCAGAGAAGCTTCTGCTACCACATCCAACAGATCTAGATCTTGAAACTTTACGTTCAAAAGAACCTGTGTTGTTGTTGTTGTTGTTACTGCTATTAGGACTGTTATCTTCTTCTTCTTCAACAATAACAATGTCGTTCCTTCTTCCTAAAGAAGAACCTGAACAACACTTTTCCTTAAGCTTTGCTGAAGCAGTAGCATTATTAAAGCTCTTGGAATTCAAACTCTTGGAAGAAGAAGAAGCTGAAGATTTTGAAGAATGATATAGAAAAGACCAAAAACCATTTCTTTTTCTTGGACTAAAATATTCATCATCCCCATCAACCATAGAGTTACTACCTCTTCTTGGTGTTGCAGTTGATTTGCTACGTTTCAGGATGATATTAGACGACGTAGCAGAACCAGAAACAGATGAGGAAACAGAGGTTTTCTTCTTCTTTCTCTTGGCTAAGAGAAAAGGAATACGAGTTTTTCTAGAATAGTATTCATGGTGGTAATGTTTACCATGATTTTCATTTTTTGTAGGACAAACAGAGAGTGAGAGAGAAGAAGATGAAGTTACAGCAGTTGTGGCTGAGACAGTGTTGATGGAAGAAGAAGAAGGACAATGACGAGTAGTGGAAGTGGAAGATGAAGAAGGTGCAATATCGGATCTGAAAGAAGGTGAAGAAGAAGAAGATGAAACAGCATGAATAGGAAGAGGGAAAGAAGAAGAAACAAGTTTGCCAAGTTTTTCTTGAAGACAAAAGGCACAGATCCCACCAGGGTTGTTTCTGTAAGGATGATCAATGCATTGCATGCCATCAATGGAATCATCTTCAACACCAATGTTAACTCTTCCATTATTTACTCCTACTCCTTTCATAGCTTCCATGTGGAGGATGTGAATCATCCAAATCTAAAATAATATCTTGTATGTTTGGTTTGGTTGATGAGATAGGTAGATTTTGCTTTATGTAATAGATTGTGTTGTACTTTGTTTAGGGACTGTCTTGAATGCCTTTTAGCTAGTTTAGCCCTGTTATCTATCTTTGTGTAATGTGATTTGCTTTTTACACAACACAAACTCAAAAGGAAGTGAGAGAGACAAAGAAGAGACGCAGATTAGATTTGATAAAGAAGCAAACAACTTAGGGAGGGAACATATGGTCAGAGGGTGTAATTGAGGAAAGATGGAAAGACAAACAAAAATATAAATAAGAAAATTATTAATAGTAATACTAATTCAATATTATATGTCCATAATGTTAATGTTAATCTTGTTTCAATTATTTAAAAGACACTACATCTTTAACCTAAAATCTTAAAATATTAAATTTATAAAATAAATCGAATTTATTTTGTACTCGTAATTGATGGATCGAACTCCTCATCAATTGTTTAAGGTGTCATAATATCTTTTACCTTAAACACATATGTTTTTTTTAAGAAGTTCCTTAATTCATAATAAAAGATTTACTTGAAGAATTTGAATACAGGATTTTTCAAATATATTTATTATATATAATTCTTTAACATATTTTTTAAGAAGTTCCTTAACTTATATTTCCTTAACGCATATGTTAGTATTTTTCATAATTTTTAATGAGAATTATTAAATTTACACTCACTTATGTTTTTAGTTGTGTAGCGTGACAATGGGGTTGGGGTTGGGGTTGGGGTGTGGGTGTGTGACTAATCTCCCACAGCCTTGTTCGACCAATGTCTAGATACCGACTATTGTGAGAGGTGCTATTTTAAGCAACACTAAATTTATTTATTTATTTCATCAAAAGCAACACTAAATTTCTACTTGATGGTTTTAAAAGTAAGCAACTTGTAATTTTTTTTAGAGGAACTTGTGATTATTTCGGTTTTATTTAATGTTATTATTTCTAAGTTATCTTTCACAAATTGTTTTAAATATAAGCAACTTTTTTTTTGACAAAATAAATGTACTTTTATAAAATACTTTAAAAATGAATTATTTAACTACAATTCTAAAGATATACTGTATTTTTATTTATGAGTTTTTTTTGTTAGAAGGCACCCATGAAGGTGTCTTTTAGCAACTCATATCTCAAGGTGTGATTTCCACTTTTTAGTTATAACTTTGCTAAAAAACACCTTCATAAAAATTAGTTTGTGTCTTTTAACAAATGCTCATAGAATAACTTACTAAAACATATCTTCATAAAATGTGTCTTCTAACAAAAGTTTTATTATAAATAAGTAGTACAAATAGCATTAAAAATAAAGTGGAAAATGTGTAGGGTAGTGGAATAGGGAAGTGGGTGTGGGAGACTTTCCAGGAGCACGTGGAAGCCTGACTTGGTAGTGTATTAAAAAACAGAGAAAGAGACAAGCTTAGCAAAAAGCAAGACCCTTATGAATTTTTTTCCCCTAAAAATAAAACCTTATGAATTTTTTACTAATTTTATTTTTATTTTTTTAATTTACTTGAGACCCATGTAGTAACTCGAAGCAAGCAGTGACTGAGTGGTGCAAGCGAGGGTGCTACGAACACGAGAATCTAATCTAATCTATCAAGGGCAGTGAGTCCTTTTTCTCCAGAATTTGCAGACCTATTTTCTTTGGTTTCCCTACCCTTTGTCCTAACTAATTCAAAGAACAAAACCTTCTCTCTGCCCAGATTCCTTCTCAGAGGAGAGTAGAAGACCTGCTTCATTTCCATTTGCAATTCCAAAACCTTTTTTCTTAATAAATATAAATGTACTGACTTGGCCCTTATTTTTTAATTTTATTGATAACTTGCTTCATGGGTTTTCTATCACCATTCATGCCTCCAATGCAAACTTAATTTATTATTCTTGGTCTTCGTTTATTTAATCTCTAAAATAACACTTTTTCCAATTTAATTTATAAAAGGTTGTGAAATGTTAGACTACTGCAAACACAATATGGCGAATCAATATTCAATTTTGAACTAGGAGAATGACCCATATTTAATTTAATGTTATACAGGTTTTAAATAAGATTATACGGATGAATTGGTTATATGATCTTCAGGCTAAATGTTGATCAATGCTCCTCGCTTAGGGCCGTAGGCTCCTTCTCCAAATAAGCGGGATGTACTTGTAAAATAGACTGATACCAAGGTAAAGCATGCATTATGTAGGCAAAATGCAAGTATGTGAGTAGTTTAAGTGTGTGTTCATATTTATATTGGAACTCAAAGTGAGTTCGATCCACTTAGTTGTTATTTTCGTTGCAGTGATCATCATGATTGTTACTGATTTGTTATGGAAACAAAATCCGAAATTAGTGGTGGTGCTTATTTGATTTGAATACGTCTCATGTTGCTAGAAGAGCACGTCGGTGCTCTAGAATTATTATCTATAGGCCTATTAGTTTTCTGAGATGAAATTGAAGATAGTTTTTTGCGATGTGTCGTCCATTCTGCCGATGTGAAATCTCTATTGTTCTCGACATCTTGCTATTGGACATGTGTGCTCCTTTTAAGTAGACTTCTTGACAATTCATAAAATATTTGAGATATACATTTTTGGTCTATTGCCACTACACCGCCGATGGATGAAATTTCTGAAGGAAAAAAGAAATGTAATAGGTACATAGTTTTTAGATGTCTTTATGGTACACCCATACACAAATGTTTCTTTTACCATTAAAATTCGATGACTTAGATTTGTGAAGAACAACCTACAAGTGAATTTCTAAGAAAATGAAAATTACATTTACATATATAGAAAGATATACTCCCTCCGTTCCTTTTTAAGTGTTTTTTTAGAGTGATTTTTTCGTTCCTATTTAATTGTCTTTTTGGTATTTTAAAGGTATGATTTGTCAATTATATCATTTGTCAATTATACCCTTTGTCTCCTAAAGAAAATTACTGCAAATTGAAAATGATAAGCTATAAACTTAAAGATATAAGTTACTTGAATTAACTTATCAAAAAACATTACTGTTGTTTTTGGATTTTCAAATTGTTGTATTTGAATGTCCAAATTCTATTATCTACCGAAGTTGTTATTAGGTTGAGTCATGACCAGGTCGCTCTCTTTAAGACGTTTCGTGACACTGTCCAAAATCGTGCAACACAGGCTATCAACCATGCCGCCTCCAGGATAAAACAAGTTCAACTACAACTGTTCGATTAACTACTGCACTGTAGAGAACCGTTCGAGAATTACGCCTCCAATATGGTACCAAGACCATTCTTTTAATATTGAAACCACTTTAATTAGATACTATTACCACTCTATTATAGTGCAGAGACCACTCAAATATGGTTTTACACCATTCTAACGTCTAACTTCTTCAAGAATCGAAGACTATATTTTAAGATCATTCATAATTTTGAAGAGACATTATACCGAAAAAGGGACTATGATCTTAAATTATTATTTATTCCGAAGGACATAAAAATATTGAAGGGACTACGAACTTAAGACCATTCTTAATTTCAAAGGGACATTAAATCGAAAAGGGACTATGGTCACTCTTAATTCCGAAGGAAACAGAAAAATGTGATGGAGAGAAGAAAGACTCGTCAACATAAGTAAAGAAGGGGAGAAGAGAGAAAGAGTTCTCGACAACTCAATGAAACTCTTTGGTGTAATTTTGAAACTAGGTGAGCTCTCCTTTTATAGGGAGAGTTTGTAATTAATTTGGAGAAACTTAAGAATTAAGTCAAATTTAAGCAACCCACAGTCAGCTCAGGTAACAAACTAATCGGATAAGTTCAAAAAGAAACAAACCCACAAGATTAGCTGAAACAAACTAATGAAGGAGAGATAGTAAATTCAGTTGAAAAAGTGATATTCATGAATAAACAATAATAATTATTATTATTTTCATCATTTTCAGGTGTTTAAAATTAAATACCACTATTTAAACACTACTAATGTGTGTGTTCTATTTTATGCGGGACCCACACACTCTATTTTTTCAATTCACACAACACTAGAT